>Ga0307430_1000702_pt1 | contig 27657 bp, 23 predicted proteins | sample SalMarWE160130MG_FD_202159 | JGI IMG/M metagenome (GOLD analysis project Ga0307430, IMG submission 202159) | Salt marsh sediment microbial communities from the Plum Island Ecosystem LTER, Massachusetts, United States - WE1603-130 | ecosystem: Environmental > Aquatic > Marine > Intertidal zone >...
TACACTGTTCACATAACTACTATGCCCTTCAAGAGTGGCAAGCCGCTTCCCGCTACGCACGTCCCAAAGAATCACAGTACCATCATCTCCATCATCTTCCGTTCCTGTTGCGAGGACCTCCCCGTCTGGGGAGAATGCCATACTTACCATATAACCAGTATTCCCCCTTATAGCGGTAAGCTGCTCCCCGCTATGCACGTCCCATAGGAACATTGGGTCGTTCCATGATCCCGATGCGAGGAGGGTCGCGCCGTCCGAGGAAAAAGCTATGCTTTCTACACGTTTCATATGTCCTTCGAGCATGGCAAGCCGCTCTCCGCTATGCACGTCCCAAAGGATCACGGTGTTATCACTCGATCTCGAGGCAAGAGCCGCACTGTCCCGGGAAAAAGCTACGCTAACTACACCACCCATATGTCCTTCGAGTGTGGCAAGTTGCTCTCTGCTGCGCACGTCCCAAAGGATCACGGTTTTATCATTCGATCCCGAGGCAAGAGTCACACCATCCGGGGAGAATGCTACACTGGTCACATTATCTGTATGCCCTTCGAGAGTGGCAAGACCCTTTCCGCTTTGTACGTCCCAAAGGATCACAGTACCATCATCCGATCCCGTTGCGAGGTGCTCGCCGTCGGGGGAGAATGTCACACTTGCTAATTCACCAGTATGCACCTTTATAGTGGCAAGCTGCTCCCCGCTATGCACGTCCCAATGAATCGCAGTACCATCCTCCGATACCGTTGCGATGGTCTTGCCGTCCGGGAAAAATGTAACGCTGAGTATATGTTCTTTATGTCCTACGAGCGTGGTAAGTCGCTCTCCGCTGCGCACGTCCCAAAGGATGACGATGTCATCATACTCTACCGAAGCTAGGATCTTGCCGTCCGGGGAAAAAGCTACGCTGTACACATTGCCAGCATGCCCCTCGAGAGTATCAAGCCGCTTTCCGCTGTGCGCGTCCCAAAGGATCATGGTGTCATCACTCGATCCCGAAGCGAGGGTCTCGCCATCCGGGGAGAAAGCTAAGCCGTTCGCACTGCCAGTATGTCCTTCGAGAGTGGCAAGCTGATACCCGCCACGCACGTCCCAAAGGATGACGGTGCCATACCACGATGCCGAAGCGAGGGTCTCACCATCCGGGGAGAATGCTAAACTAAGCACATGATCTTTATGACCTTTAAGAGTGGCAAGCCGCTCTCCGCTGTGCGCGTCCCAAAGGATCACAGTTCTATCGCTGGATCCCGAAGCGAGGGTCTCGCCATCCGGGGAAAAAGCTATGCGTTTTACAACACCCTGATGTCCCGTGAGCCTGGCAAGTCGCTCTCTGCTACGCACGTCCCAAAGGATCACGGTGTCATCACTCGATCCTGAAGCAAGGGTCTCGCCGTCCGGGGAGAATGCTACACCATTCACATAACTACTATGCCCTTCAAGAGTGGCAAGCTGATTCCCGCTACGCATGTCCCAAAGATACACAGTACCATCATCATAATCCGATCCCGTTGCGAGGATCTCGCCGTCGGGGGAGAATGCCGCACTTTCTAAATCACCAGTATGCACCTTTATAGTGGCAAGCTGGTCACCGCTACGCACATCCCTAAAGATCACGGTGTTATCACTCGATCTCGAGGCAAGAGCCGCACTGTCCGGGGAAAAAGCTATGCTACCTGCATCACTAAGCGTGGCAAGCACCTCTCCGCTGTGTGCGTCCCAAAGAACCACAGTATCGTCCGATCTCGAAGCGAGGATCTTTCCGTCCGGGGAGAATGTCACACTTTCTACATTATGATCATGCCCTCCGAGTGTGGCAAGCCGCTCTCCGCTACGCACATCCCAAAGGATCACAGCTTTGCCCACTCCCGAAGCCAGAGCCTCGCCATCCGGGGATATTGCTATGCAGCGTGGCGGAGAATCTACATATAAATATCGGACTAGTGATAAGTCATTCGATCGATAAAAATAAAAGCCTAAGCTACTGCTTGCGATAAGCACATCTTCGTTTGGCGAAAAGACAATCCCTGTAATGGACCCGTTTCCCAGTCGCGTAAACCCATCATAGGTTGCGGAATCGTCGAATAGATTAATTGAAAGAGGTTCTTCATACAAAGGCTTCTCTCCAGTAACGATACTGTTCTCGGTAGTTTGGGCTTCAATCGCTTGCTCCATCAGATTAGCCACATCTACCCCCGACAACCCGCAAGCAGTTAGTGATAGGAGGATTGAGATTATGGTTATTTGACCAACGGTTTTCATCAATCTCGTCCTTTCTATAATGCTACGGTGTAAAAATTCTCGCCCGGATAGATATTGCATCAAATATCATCAATAGTTGTGCTGGCCGAAAAACCTGTAGGGGGGAAAAACCTTGTCCGGATGGATCAAGTACAAAGTCCCCCTCTATCATGTTAGGTTTTCACAAAAGGCAACGATATGATACCAAATTTCACAATCGGCAATATTATGGTGGAAATCGAGCTTCGTATGATGATGAATTACGGGGCAATTCTCTGCACAAACGGCAGTAATATGTTATCAGGCCCGGCAAGAATATGGGTTAAGTCACACACAGAATTAGGTATGGCCAGGACAATTATGTAGAATAAATACAATAATCAGTGCCGGATATTGAATTATATGGAGGACGAAAATGCCTAGTAGTAGAAGTCTTGCTCGCACCTGGCCATATCCACGGCATAGACATTTTGAAGCGAATATGCGAGCTACAGCAAAAGGATGGTTCGAGACCAAAGGGTGTGAAGTAAGTAAACGGAAGCCATATTTGCTTTCCAAGAGGGAAAACTGGAAGGAAAACATCATCCTTCCAGAGGTAGCTTCATTTATTGATGATGCAGCTGAATCTCAGAGTAAACTGAGGCGCAATTTCCCACTTCATAAATATATCCACCACGGTCTAAGCAGTCAGGCCATGCTTTTCAATCTATTGGGTCCGATGATAGTAAAAGAAGATTTAAACCCCCTCAAAGAAGTTATACAAAATAATGGAATTGCATGGCCAGGTGAAGGATCTACAGCCAGATTCGAATACGAAGATCGATCAATATTCAATGAGGACAGCGGGCAACCAACTTCGATCGACATGGTTGTAATTGACAATCGTGATCAACCCAAGATATTCATCGAAGCCAAGTTTGTTGAACAAGAATTTGGTGGGTGTTCTGTGTTTGAAGCAGGAGATTGCGACGGGAGGAATCCTACAGGAAATCTAGCTCTATGCTATTTAGATCATATTGGGCGTAAGTACTGGTCGCTAATGAAACACCACAAAATAGATCTGGGAGTAATTGGCAAAGATTCAACGTGTATCTTCGCCAACTATTATCAATTCTTTAGAGAACTCATATTCGCTCTTGAGCATGATGGAGTCTTTATCTTACTTTGTGATGAACGCAACCCGGTATTTTACGTAACTGGAGAGAGCGGAAATAGAGGCTTGATTCCATTTCTTACTGAATTATTGCCCGAAGAAGCTAGCGGGCATGTTTCAATAATCACCATACAAGAGTTGGTAGAGCAGATAAAACAAACGGGGACACATGATGATTGGATAGTTGAATTTGAGAAAAAATATGGATTAATTGATTGAAAGAGCAGTATCTAATCTATTCAGCAATCTGGTGGTTTTCTAATTAAACGATTGCAGCAACAACATTCATCCTCATTAACTACCTGCAAATTGCATTGAAATAGTAGCTTTCAATCAGTTACCGAGAGCTTGTATACAAAGATGCCTAATCAAACGTTGATGGAAAGACACTGATTGTCTCTGTAGCTTCTGGGATTTCTGGAAATACACTTTTGGTCTCAACGAGTTCGGAGAATGGTAGATCTATACCAAGAGTTGTTGCTAATGCTATTCCAAAAGATGAAACAAACGCAAATGCCAATATAATTATAAAGGAATAGAATGCAACCGGATTTTCATCATGGGAAATGCGCCTACTTGTATGATCGGGCGTGAACATGTACCCCCTCTTTAATGAAATTATGATAACCAGAAGAGGAACAAGTGATCCAACAAAAATCAGTAGAACAAGTAAATCCATTTTTATACCCTCACCTTACTATCAGTAAATATTTTCAACCCGCAATGTTTACTCAGTAAACTCTATTCTGTTACAAGCCACCCACCCCTTTGTGTTCCATCCCTGGGCAGTGAGCCCTTCAACAAGACAAGCTGTTCGATCTTGATTAATGATATGAACAACAACCTCTGTGCCGGCATCAAGATCACCAAGCCAGGTTCCATCTTGGTTTAACCCGGGTCGTGTAAACATCGGTAAGATCGTTACTGTCTCATTGGGATCTAATGGATTCTCATTTGCCAAGATTACGGCTGCAGCGGGAAAGAAATAGTATGGCGTGCTTGTAGGTTCAGCAGATTCGCCATTCTCTTGATCAACACCGTAAAGAGCAAGAGCCTCGTCACCTGAAATTTCCCTGGGTTCTCGAGAATTTTCAGGCGCGGTTTCTTGAGTTGCATTATTCTGACAAGAACAACTGGTTAGAAACAATGCAAAGGCAGAGAGAAGTATTATCAATATTCCCCTAATTTTCATAGCAATCCGACTCCATTCAAATACGGCCAAACCCATAGATAGAGGGTTCCTGCAATAAGAGCAATCACTGCCCATGGTGTATGCAAAGCATCTGCATCGGCTTGTTCATCTATCTGCTTAAAAACAATGACCATTCGTGTAATACCTGATGTAATACCATGCTTGCGAATAACAAGGAATAACATTGCAAATATGGTTACTCCAGCCAGGAATGCAAGAACAGGCCAATCATGGCCAACACCAATTAGGCCAATTGCAAGTTGTGAATCCCCTCCCCCGAATCTATTCATCCAGAAAAAGATGGAAACGACAAGAATACCTAGAACAAAAGGAATAACAACTTCTCCACGAATGATTATCATGATCAATGATGCGATGCTCAATATGGCCTTCCAGATACCTCCGGATGTACACCAGATAGCCAGAACATAATATATCGTTTCAATCCAAAGATGGTTCCACAGAAGAACAATCAGACCCAATGCAAGGATGCCATAGCCGGCAATTACCGGAATCTTCCTGGTCCTTACATCAATCCATGCTGCCCATAATAGAAGCAATGTAGCAAGAACATAGATAACGATCAAATCAAATTCTCCTCATTCCCTTCTTTTTCCATAGCCATCTCGTTCTGATTGCCAGCTTTCATCAAGTTTAACAACATCCCCCGATAGCTCGAAACTCAATGCGGATCCGTGATACCGATGACGAAATTCAATGTTGCTTTGGCCACGGCGATTCTTTTCCAGTGCCCATCGAACTAACGGGACACCATCAGCGTCAACACCATCTCTATTACCGATCAATGCAATATCGGGCTCATACTGCATGGTTGCATTTCCCATAAGGTTTTCGAAATGCACCCTGCCCTGACGAAGACCTTCATCATCAGCTGCAGCAACAGCAACAACCGATAAAACTGAACCTTGTGAAGTCGTTCTCATTGCCAATCCTTTTAGCCCGGTGAGCACTCTCTCAATGCGCTCTTCAGCCTCCAGTGCTCGAGAAGTATCAATTATCGGTACTCGCTGAACATAATCAACAATGAGAACAAACCTGTTGATGTTCCTGATTCGATTATAGTATTGGACAGCAAACTCGATATATCGGTTTAGTGATACTAAATCTGTATTTACTCCATCCCCCATAACTAACCAGATGTTGCGCAATCTATCGGTAAGCGACGACCAGGCTTCTGTTCCTTTTGGAATCCTCGATAAGACTTCGTCGAGCATATGCAGCTTTTCATCAGGATCCACACTTCTTATTCGATCGCGTTCTCGAATAGTATCGATATACGCATTTCGCAGCAAATCCATTGTGATGTGATTTTCAGAATCTACAATAAAGGAATTCTGACACAACAAGCGTTCCCAAAGAGTTATCGTGCTGTGCTCATAACAGACCACGATGGCAAGCGCATCATTAACTGCAATATGGTTGACCATCTGGAGAATCAGTGCAGTCTTGCCGACGTTTTGAACACCCCCAATAATTGTAAGGTCGCCGGCGTGTAAACCTCCACCGGTATACATATCGATCGATTCAATTCCAGTGGGTATTGGCCAAAATACTTCTTCTCGACCTGCTGCCAGGTTCTGTTCTACATGAAGAGCAACTTCCTCAAGGTCCTCTGGAGCCATAACAAATGGGGGAAAATGAAAACCTCTTACCGATGGCATAATTACCTACCCTTTCTTTATACCAACACAATTACCTAATACTAAACGACCTTAATATCAGAAATAAGTTTATACTGAGGCTGCTTTCTATGCCCCGGATGACTCTCAATAATTTCAACACCAAGTGTTTTCCGTAAACGATTGCGTAATTTCCTCAGACGCTCAGTTGTTGTTGTCGGGTCAATCTCGAAATCCTCACCCCATACATGCATAATAATCTTTGAGCGAGGAACGTATCTCCAGCCATCATCGTCCCGGGAAGATGCTAAATACTTAATTAGTTTGCATTGGACATGAGGAATGGCAACTTCTTTATTTCCCGTCTTATAGATAGCCCTATCTAAATCAAATATTCCATCTCCCAGTTTGAGCTTTGTGTGGGACGATTTATCTATTACTTTACCTTCCATGCGCTCACGTAATAGCTCCATTTGCTGAAGCATAGCTTTAGGACCATACGGCTTTCTAAGATAAAGATCTGCACCACTGGATAATAAATCCCATTCGGGATTATCTTCATAGTATCCCGATAAAATAATGATGATAAGTTCTTTACCGTATTTTTCTCGCAGAAGAGGGACAATTTCTGCGGAGTTGCCATCTTCAAGGTTTAGATCCAATATCAACCAGCCGGCATTGGATGTAGACAATAAGCTGTCTACTTGTGCTCTCCATTTTGTAATTGACACATCGAAGCTGCCGATGATTTGAAGCATTTCCATCATCTCAGTGGCTCGCTCTTGATCATCTTCGGCTAAAACCACTCGCCCATAGTCTCTAAGTGTCACGATCCACACCCTCCATCACCTTAGCTAATCCTCATAAGCTAAGGGAACAAAAACCTCGAAACAGCCCCCTTCTTCTTCTGTGTTGCTATGACAAAGCAAACCACCGCCATATGCTCTGGAGATGGCTCGAGATATTGTCAGACCCACACCCATTCCATAATCGGCACGAATTCCTGATCTTCTTCCTTCCTTATAGCTGGCCAATGGAGAGAATATTTTATCGATATCGGCTGGATCAACGCCTGGGCCTTCATCATGAACATAAACATGAGCATACTCACCATCTTCGACAACTGTAATTTCAACAATTCCATCTTCTGGTGAGAAAGACGCTGCGTTATGAAGTAAATTCCTCATCACAGAATGCAAATGTTGATCACCAATAACATCTAGAGTGTCTTGACCCTCTGGCTCATTAAGGACGAAAGAAAGATCGGGCCAAGCTTGTCGCATCTCATCGATTGATTCTCGAAGGACTTTAGGCAGAGAAACAATCTTTCTTTCAACTGAGAGAACATCATCAACAAGAAATGGAGCTTCTCGCATTAAATGACTCCAATGGCCGGCACGAGCTTGCAGCGATCTTAGTTTTATTAGCTGCTCCATTGTAATCTTGGGAAAAGATGTAAAGAATTTGTCAGTTGTATTCAATGCACCCTGTAAATCGTTGTTGATCTCGTGGGCAAGTACGCGCATGATCAATCCGAGATTTTCAATCCCTAACCCCTCCCGCCTCTGGATTACCTCTGTTAAGATGCTACCTATTCGTTGGACAAATAAATCAAGACCAGTAGTTAATGCCTGAATTGTCATCGTGTCTGGTCGTGATCTACGATTACCCAGGGCAACGGCCAAACCGGTCGAAATATCTCCGGATTTGATTTTAGACGTCCAGATTAGCATGGGATACTCATCGACTTTATTTTTACGGAAACCAAACCCTTTTTTCTTCTTCAAGCCGGCTGAAGCTCCTGTAGCTCGTATTTGATCCATAAGAACACTATCAGCGATATCGGCCGTCCAGGTACTTTCAGACTTCCTTGTAATGGCTGTTGATTTTGCTGTGATGTTGCTTTCCGAATCATCATTCTCAATAAGGTCTTTTAGATAATTCTCAACAAAATTGATGTTCCACTCACCATCCATAAACGAGGAAACAATAGGTAGATACTTACGTCTCTTGACCTCACCTCTGATCAGTAAGCCTGGTGCTCGGATTAACATGATCCATCCGGAATTATCTGAAAAAATACTTAATAGCTTTTCGCATACAGGATACACATTGCCGATATTTAACGGTGCTGATAATCTGGAGAGTATTGAATTCAAATCCTGCAACCAATCAAAGAGATCTATAGCTCTGGTTTCCTGGCGTGCAGAAATAATCAGCAGCACACCCATAAGGGCGCCAAGCAAAGCATTAGGGAGCTGTAGAACAATACTTTCCCAACCCCCCTCCCCTGTAAATAATGGTCTTAGATATGAAGAAAGAGCAATTCCACTAAGCGTGATGATAAGTATTCCGGCAAAATAAAGAAATGATCTGCGTCTCTTTCGGAATACGTGCTTGCCAAATGTAGATCTCATTGTTGTTCAGCCTCTATATGATCCAACATCCAGAGAACACCCTCTGGAGTAATGCTGGGAGACTTTGCCATGAACTCAACAAGAGACCTTACAACATCCACTTTTCGGATAGATGATGTTTTGCCGTTGATAAATTTCGTCAAATTGTCATAAAAAGTCATCGAAGAATTTATCTGTGACATAAGCGGGGGATTGAATGCATCCATTACATCAGGATCAGAAAAACATAGTTTTCGATATTCACAATCGCCGCATGCTTTCCAACCACAAATCATCCGGGGGACATACACGCCCCCTCTTATGCCTGTAATAACAGATCTAGAAATGGATCCCAGCATCTCTGCCCCATCACCAAGACGTGGCTTAAACTCCTGGCTTTCTCCCGAAGGAAGATGGAAAACCAGAACATTATCTACCTTCGAAGGTTGTGTGTCATCATTAGTTACCAATTCCCCCTGGCCATAAGAAATTACACGCAAATCTTTCGCAAGACTATAAATCGATGGCAGCGTTTCTTCAAATAGAAGAATGATACATTCAAGTTTCCTGATGGATGAGCTTTTAGTTTCATCATCAGAAGGTCTTCCAACACGATTAGATTTTCCGTTTTCCCTTACAATGTCGACTCGGAATTTAAGATTGACAGATGGTAGTTCAACAAACATTGGAACTTGAACTCCCAGGACCCCTTTAGGGCTGGGCAGCTTGATGCTTCTCTCTATGTCTATAGAATTTGAAAAAGCATCAGCAAGGCCAATAGGAGCCTGATAATAATCCTTATCTGGAAGATCCATACTGGCCATCCCCATCTTTACTTGATGACTATCAATCTTCCTTCTGAGAGCTGATAAACCGCTGGTCTCTGCCATGTCATGCCAGTATCTTGTCCACATTGGGCGCTTGTATTTTTCACCGTCACGGTTTGTAATTGCGCCTTCTTCAAATCTGCTGAGCATAGACCTTCGCATCTTTTGATAATCAAGTAAGGGTTTGGTTAGTATGCTCGATAATCCCCAGGTTTCAAGCCAAGATTTCCAAACTAAGCCCAGGCTTTCGCCAAATGTAAAATCTGGACTATTACGGACAGTTCTATAATATATGTTTATGGCAGAAAATATGGATTCACGGACAAGTCTCTCTCCTGTGTTCTTACCTCCCAGATTTGCAACATCTGAAGCAAGCCCTGTCTTCCTCCACCAAATACGTAAAGGACAGAGAGCCCAATCTCGCACATCTTCAAGATCGATGTCTAGCTTCACATTTCTTTTTGTTTCCATATTACAAAATTCACTGCTCTTATTTAGAAGAAGGTTTCCATTCTAATTTTGTACCAACCGCAAGTAAGGGCAACTTTGTTGAATGGAGCTCGAGAATGTACCAGGAAGGCTTTGATGTTCCATAATAAGGTCGCCAGATTTTGGCCAGAACTGAATGGGCTATTCTTCCATCATTATCCAGCCACGCAGCAGCAATCGGAAATCGCATACCCAGCATATGAATGGAATTTATCAGTCCAGATTTGCCCTGACGGGATGATGGCATCTCCATAAGTATCCCCTCATTTTCTGAAAGGCGAGACCTGCCCAGCAATCCATCACGGCGGGATCCATGTGAGCTGCAGTAGGCAACAATATCAGCAATAGTCTGATCGCCGGAATAAATTACTATCCTGGATTTATCTTGAATTCTCATTAACAATCCTGACAACAGACAATTAACACCAACAAAGTAATGAAAAAGGCAGCTCAATATCTAAAAGAGCACATACCAGGCAATCAATACTACACTGGAGATTGAAGCAACGATCAAAACGGTGTTACTTAATCCAGGGTTTTTCTTCATCACCCTGGAACGAAGCCCTAAACCAAATAAAACAAGACCCGGTGCAAACATAATTATCCCAAGCGTGAAATAGAGTTGCGGCTCAGAAAATAGCATGAAGACCAATCCAATAAGAGAAAGAACTAATCCAAGGTACAGCAACAATTTTCTTTCTTTTACTTGGCCAACATTTGATTCACTCATGATTCCCTCCTGTTTGCCATATTGTTAGGGATTTTCTTCCCTTTTGCAATGACGCATATCACCTGCAACTTGCTGGTCATGGAGAAGGCATATTTTTAGTCTTGCACATTTGCTGTGAGAGTACAAGTTTTGCAAGACCCTGTGCTCTTATAGGTATATTCCTGACATTATCCTCCGGTTCTCCCCTTTTATGTCTCTTTACAAAGGTATAACCTTTTTCCAAAGATATCCCTGCTTTGCGTGCCCTATTTCTAGCATATGAAGAAGCTCTTTTGCCACGAGGAAGTTTACGAAGATGCCCTTCTACTTCATAAGCTTGTCGAAGAATGCTTTCCAGGTCATGGTCACTTCCCCACTTGATTTTGCCCGAAAATACGGTTTTCTCAGGAAATTCATGATCATCCGTATTCGGGGATGACTCTTCTAGTGGGAGCATGACACTTTTTCCCCCAACCTTAAGATCTCTCCAAAGGGCTGTAAGTGTTGCATGTACCAAAGGAATAACCCGATCGTTGAGCACCCATCTAGTAACATGTGGAGGATTTGTTTGCCAAAGAAATGACATTTTAGGTCTGTCTTCCTGCTCAAAAGCAACCCACATACCCTTGCCTGAGTGCAGCCAGACTCTAATTGCATTTATCCCACAAGAATGTAAAGATGTGATCTCTGGAAGTTCTGCTCTGAAAGAACCCGCTGCTTCACACACAGAATTGGAGGCTGTCTCTGTAAATAAATCACGGGACAAAGAAGCAGATACATAAGGATCAATGCATGATGAAGCTCTTTCAATAAACTGGCTGTCGTTTGCAGACAAATCAAAGGTGTAATCATAACGATATCCAGTAAGGTATTTCAGTATGTTTTTTGAAATATTTCCTGCCCCCCACTCCATGATCTGTGGCCAGGCCGACATCTTTGAAATGGAATCGCGAAGAATAAATGTAACGCCGGCAACCTTTAGGCGGACTTCTGGTTCCAAATTCAATCTGGCAGAAGCCAGCATGGTAAGAGCATTTCTGACAGATCCAGAAAAGTGAACCCGGGATATACTTTTTCGGATAACCGGGTCCCAAAGCTTTTCGCTCAGCAATAGAGTAAATCGTGCTATATCAAGAGGGCCGGCTTTTGGTCTGCGGATCGTTCTTTGGCTGATAAGTTTTTCCATACAATGATCAATTTGATTTTCCAGATCTTCTATTGACCAATGAGTTGAACTGGGGCAAGAGTTAGCTGCAGAGAATGACGCAAATATAGATGGGAATTTTTTAATTGGACTAATTCCATAATTCGCGCCTTTATGAGCGGAAAGTATCGCCCCAAAAAGGCTGGAAAGCGAAGAATGGGATATTTGACCGGATAAAATGTCTTCAACCTCTCGAAGAGCAGCTGTAATATCGCTTTCAGGGAAAATCTGGAGACGAATTTGTGTGTCAGATAAAGATGTTGACGAAAGAAGCAACCTGGTACTTCCGTTACCGGGAATGCAGCTCCAGGATGTTTTTAGATTGGTAGCAACTTCCTGGATATCCTCTAAATCATTAATTCCACGAGATGCAGGGAGAATAAACTGTAACGATTGACCCGTACTCAGCTCAAGATTGTGAGTTACTCTTTGCCCGGAAATATTCTCTCGTATTAATCTCATGACGACACACCAAAATTGATCCGAAGAATCCCAAATGACTAAAACGCCGCACTGCCAACTAGAAAAAACAAAAGAGAACCTATGATGAACGCAATAATTGAAACGAGTATCGGGTTTTGGTTAATAAATTCAATGATACCGTCGTCACGATATCTTTCCTCGCGTTCAGGAACAAGATTATCATCTGCCATCCAGGAGCAGTCATCCATCCAACAGCGATCGAAGCTATCGATATCCTGTTCTATCAAAGATTGATCATTCATTTCTTATGTCCTCAATGTGTTTATGATATTCATGCTACTCTTCTCTTTCGGGAACCTCTAATCCAGAGACATCCAGCTCATCATCAGGAATTGATTGACAATATGAAATTTGCTCAGGCTGAACACTATTACTGCACTTCTGCAGAAAGCGTATAATGCCTTCAGCAACTTCATTCTGTTCAACTTGATCACCATTCTGTTGATCAGAAAATTCCACTTGTCCTTTACCTTCACAATTGTTCATACCGTCTTGTACTTCACCCATTCTCTATCACACTCCCGCTCTGGGCTCCTTAGAAATTCTCTTCTGCGATCCAATTCGTACCCCAACAATGGGATCATTTCAGAATGGTCAGTGGTACCCCAAATTCTTCTCCAGGGAGCCATACCAGCAATCGAATTGTAGTTAAGACCTACTCGAGTAACCTCACCTGAAAAGGAAGCTGGTGTATTGATTGTCCACCATGAATCATTCTCAGGAATACACAATCTATCCATCAATATGGTATTGCCTTCAATATTTCTCTCTTTCATGATACTGAGGATCTTTGCTTCTCTATAGGGAGAACCTTTTATAACCCATACAAGAATAGGGTTCATAGGAGCGATGCTTTGCCATATTCTTTGATAACCGTCCATCTTGGTTTCAAGTTTCTTCAGGCCGATACTCCCCATATCCACCTCAAGCCAAATCGTTTTTTCTTGTATCGGCCGGCTCTTTTCAGTTACTACTCCATCCACCCATCCCCTGTGGGATATACGAGAAGTAATGAGGCCATCAGGCAAGACAAAGCCATATTTTTTGCCAGATTGATCGGATACCTGTTGACGATAAATAAGACGAGTACCTATTGTTGTAATGACATTTATGTCGATCGTAGAAATTGATGAAGAAACGCATCGGGCGCCATATACAAGGGAAAGGGCAAAATTCCTTACGCATCGATAGTGATTTCCAAACTTATGCAGCCAGGATAGAGAATATCTTGGTCGATGATCTTTCTTTGAAATATATTGTGGCCATGGCTGCATCAAACGCATATATATGATTGGAGTGTTCCAATGAGAAGCTAACATTTCCAATCCGAGAGATGTAATGATCTTGCGCTTTTCTAGCTGATCTCGGGCTACGGGGGATTTTGCAATCTCAATCAAGCCTAGATCTTCAAGATTATCTAGCCGACAGATAATCGACTTAACTTTTCGCGCATTATCCGATAACAGATATGCGAGTTCGTAGCTCGTAACGAGAGGGACATTTCCAAGGTCTACCAACAATGCCCAATCTTCCAGATCCAGCTTGCGTGCAATATCGCCTATCAGGCTGCGTTTATGACCACCACGCTGGCGGATTCGAATATGAGTCTCCATATCCTTCTTACCAACAGGTATCCAGTTCTTCTCCGATTGACGTAAAAGATTTCGTGGGTGCATAGAAAGGTGTGCATCGCCCGCAAATGTCAAAACCTGGACAACATTGGGCGTTCTCCAATTCCTACGTATTTGACGAACTAAAGACTCTAATCTGCCGGTGAAAGGTGTCAGAACCACATCGCGAACATCGGAGCCGAATTTCTTGGGAGGAGAGACAATGAAGCCCAGTGCCTCAGGAGCACACCCGCCAGGATCAACCCAAACTCTCCACCAGATGTCTTTCCATAAATATTCACAGTCCGCTTCAAAGCCAGGAGTAACGCATGCAAATGCTGCTTCTTTGCCCAATGTGTTCAATACGAAATTCCGAGCGATTTCAACCCTGCGTAAATCTACAATGGGGCTTGTTGTTTCCTTTTTATGTGCATAGCAATCACCAGAACTTTTTACGCTTATGATTTTTAGTTGGGATTTAGCTTCATCAAGAACCAGTGGAAGAATTTCTTCGCCATAAATTTGACAAAGATAATCTACGCTGCAGTAAGGATTTCTCAAAAGGAAATCAACAATCTCTAAGGTCATAGTTTAGGCATACTCTCTTCTTTGCCTGGATTATCTTGATCAGATAAGGGCCCTTCAAATCCGGAAATAAAATCATCCCATTCTTCTTCAGCGATTTCTTTACCCAGGATATCTTCCGCGATGTTTTCAGGTTCACTGGCGCCCGGGTCAGATTCAAGACCGACATCCCAAGGTAAGTCGACTTGCTGCAGACTATCGCTGTTAGATCCAGCATCGATGCCAGACAAAAGAACGCTCGCAGCATGAGATGATGGGGAACTAGCTGTAGCGGGAGTTCTGCTAGACTGAGCTCCGATCGTGTTTACGACAGCCCCATATTTATCAAAAAACGAAAGCATCCCAAGCGCTCTTTCCATTGCAACTTCATATGGGAAGCTATAGCCAGCTCGTAATTCTTGAATTCTTCTGGCGATTATCTCGTCATATTCCGGAGGCGGCTCGCTTTCAAAGTAAAATGGACGGCTCAGACCCCCGGCTTCCCTTTCAAGACGGACGTATGCTTTATGAGTTTCAAGGCTGATAAGAGTATCTGGTGTGGGTCCACCTTTTTCGCCACTGAGTTCTTTCTTGGATATATACTCTGCGTCATCGCCATTCATGGTAAAAGCAAATAAGGAGTACACACCACTAAGGATTATTTCGGGGATCTCAGGGGTCTGTTTTCTGAGGCTGGCCATTGATTGTGTACCAAGGATCATTCGGCCGCCGTACTTGCGCATTTGCTGCACCAGGTCTTCCCAGGCAACGCCAGTGAATGTTTGGAATTCATCAATAACAATCACAACGGGAACTCGATTTCGAGGAGTTTTTTCTCCCTGTCGTACTAATTCCATGAGAATAACGTTAATGATCAAAGATCCAACAAAGTCACTAACCTCCGCTCCATATTTGTTCTTGCCGGTATTGATCACCAAAACATTCCGATTGCGGACAATATCACCGATATCCAGTTTGGATTCAGGACAGCTAAATAATGGCAGCATGGGTTCTTCTTCAAATCGATGCGCCTTTGATAGAACAGGCTGGATAACCTGCTCCCTGAAATTGCGTGTCAGATCCTCGTAGTCATGCAGGAAATATTTTGCAAGTGTTTTTCTGTGTGGGCTTCCTTCAAGATCCCGGGCGATGAATTCCTTCCTTACATCATTATCAGCATTAAGCACAGAAGTAAGCTGAGACAAGCCAAGACATGTGTCTCTTGGGCGAAGTTCATTGGCAGCAGTAAGGAATTGAACTCCGCGCTTAAGTGGAATCTGCATTCTTGGTCCCCAATATTTTGTCCATAAGGATTGGCCAATATCTACAATCGAATTAGTGACCTCGATTACGCCCCACCCCTCACGTTGGACATCAAGCGGATTTATCGTATACGCATATTCCTTATCAGTGATATCAAATATCCGAATGCGATCGATATCCTCGTTATTCAATGTCCCAATGAATTCATTTACAAGATCGCCGTGAGGATCGATCAAGATGACAGCTGGGTTTTCTTCGTCCTGCATAGCAGCTCTGGATAAATGAAGCATTAGTGTTGACTTGCCGGCATCTGGCTTGCCTATGCAGAACATATTGTGCTTCATTGCTGTTGATGAAATGTGTACCGGTTTTTCGCTTCCATCCGCAGTAAAGTACTTTCCTATCTTGTAGAAACCACTAACATCGTCAGGATCTGGAGATCTGATTTCAACCCCACGTATTGGAACATAGCCAGGAGAGACCTGGTCATTGACAATAGGAGGATGCCAAAGGCCGGCGATTTCATCCGGACTAAGCCACATCCACAAATCTTCTTGTGCAGTCAGATGCACTGGCCAGGGTCCGATGCCCTCGAAAGGATCAAGTGCAATGAAAAATCCATTACCCCCTGATAAAGAATATTGGGAAATAACACTATCAAGGCGCTTTGCAAGCCACCTACCCTCTTCAGGTGTTTTGGCCCAAACACTTGCGCGTATAACAGCCTGATAAAAAGCATCCTGGTATGTTACTTTTTGACGAACAAGAGAAAGATTCGCGGAACGCCAGGGATCGTCATTCTTACTGAAAAATCGCCACAGAAGCCCACTTACAGCAACACCTAATATTGAGAAGAATATACAAGGAAGCCATTTACCTTGAACCGCAAGAACGGCCATAATGAATGCGTAAATGAGTACAACAATATATACGATACCGTTTGCCCAAGAGAGGCTTGTCGGTAAAGGCACGTGGCCAAACGTAGGAGTTTGAGTAGCAATCAAACCGCTTTCGTCGACTGTAAAACCCCTTTGTTCCTCGAGCTTTAGCCTGCGTTGAACATTGGACAACCAGGATGGTTCACCTTTCCGACCAATGAGCACTTGAAACCAGATACGTTCATGAGGCTTTAGATTTAGTGTGGTGGCCAAAATTTGATGAACAGGATCACCGCGAAGAAACGTAGTCCAGGTACGGATAGGAAGATACCCGGGTTCTTTCAATGTAAAGGCGAACTCATATCGAGTTATTTGTGAATCAGTAGAAGTGTGGTTTGAAACAGGATCTTCTTCAAGAATTCTTAGGACAGCACTTGGCCAAAGAGATTGGATTTTTCCTGCAAGAAACCGCAGGTTGTCGATATGGCCTCGTATGAGCATCACGCGACGATCGCCAGCTCCATAGAATTCAAGAGATAGTGGAAGCGGAAGTGAGCTAATCAATTGCCCTACTGCCTCTTCATCAACCTCATTGTGCGCTGGCAAAAACAATTCTGCGACGTGGTTTTCCAGTGATGGTGAATCAGCAAGCAAACTAATTTGATTTGGGCCATCCTGTTGGGTGATCCAACGGGTATCGATCTGAACAAGATGTGTACCACAAGTGCTGCAGCTCATACCATGAGCAGCTGCCTGCTCCAGGGTGTATTGAACACCACAATTGGGACAAGCCATATTGGGCTCGGAAAACATGAAGTCCCTCATCAATCGAAATTTATTACAAATCGCAAAGATATCTTCATTTATATTGTAGGAACATAATGGAGATTTGAGCGGGACTTAGGCGTCACTCAGGCGGGACATAGACGTCCCTTAGTATTTAATCAAATAGAAGTAAGGATTTAGTGGGGAAAAGTACAATTGTTCAGAAGGCGAATCTGTCCATTTTTCGTCCCATTACATAGTCCCAAATACAATCATGGGGTTCTGTCTTAGTACAATGCACACGAATATATAAATTACCATCCGTTTCAATTATTTCCTGAAGTTTATCTTTATAATCTGGCATCCCAATATTTATCAATTCGGTAAGGACTTCGGGTACAAAAAGGAACGGTAGTGAAATTTGATAAGACAGGTAATCAATTTGTAAATGTACGTTTGTTTGACCATCTACGGGAATAACTATTCCTATTTCCGGATCAGGGAATCTATTGACGGGGTATTCCCGGATACCAAAATCACTGGATTGGAATTGACTAATTGTGTCAATAGACCTAAATGATTCCAAAATATAATTCCGTGCAGGGATAAGAGCTTCCTGAAATATGTATCGATAGCCTAATGAATAAAAGGCAAACAAAAATCCTGACGTTATCCACCCCACCTCAGACAATCCTGTAATTAATTCATGATGAGGATGGATTTGAATTGATCCTTTAGTATCGTCAGCTTGTAATGTTCTTAATCGCTCTATCTCTTTAGGGTTATTACGCTTCCAATTACTTTTAAACGAGTAACTTAATTCACCAGTCTTACTGAGTGATACTCGCAATTCAATTAGTTTATTAGCAGGGCCTCTAACGATCTTCATTAATCGCTCACCATAGAATTCGCCGTTTTCGTCAGATTCCTTTATTTTTTCACGTAACTGCATTTGTTTATCACCGCGGCTGCCCGATAATGTGTTGCATCTATGACATAGCAACACACGATGAGAACGTGCTTCTCTACTCTTGTCTCGAATATAATCGGGCCAAACATGGCCATCTGTGAGTTTATTATTTTCTATGTCATCAACAGTAAATATGCCCAGACATATTGGACAAACAATTTTATCTCCTAAGTCTGGGTTTACAGAACTTAAGTCAGCATTATGTGCATGATAGAGCTTCTGCAATAAACTCATTCCCATAATATTCTTGAGTTACCATATCGACCTAATTACTTACTACTAATCGTACATGTTCTTATGATATGAAGTAATAAATGGAGGGCGGTTTAGCCTATAGAATATTTCTTTTGTGCTGATATTCTTATGATTGAAATGACGCAAAAGATCGAAGTCAACTTGACTAATAGATTCCAATTCAAGATCAATACGTATCTGTCTGTCGGAAAGACTGGAAAGTACATCTACAAGGTTCTTAATTCCATCGGATGTTATTGGATTACCTCGCAAAGAAACGTAATATAAATTTGGATAATAGAATATGAAATCAAGAATTTCGCCTGTAAGTAGATTATTCTCAAGTTCAAGGATTTCCAACGATGCTCTTTTGTGTGTTGGGGCTTCATTTTTCATGCATGTAACCATAATATCTGTAAATCTTGTGCTTGACATATCTAAATCCTTGAGACTAGAGTGACTAAGGATCGTAGATATGATTTCCTCGTTAATGCAGGTGCCCCGGATAAGTAGCCTTACAATACGATCAAAGTGTTTAGCATAATCAACACCATCTACGCCAACACTTGTGCCAAGCAAATTCAGGGTATGTAATTTATATGGAAAAGGGAGAGTTGATAATTCGTGACCAGTGAGATCGCTGAACATGAAATCAAGTGAAACAACAAGCAAAGACGATCGAGAAGAATCAATGATTTTATAAAAATGAACCGGTGTTGCATCAAATTGAACTGGGATACAGGAATAATGAAAACCCATACTGAGTAAATTACTTATGGGCGGAATATGTAATCCTTTTTGCATATGTGTCAATTCAGATTCGAGTGTTAATGGACTAGAATACATGAATAGATAATGAAAATGATCTTCCGGAATGATTCTCGCAATCCTTGATTGCAGGGTTTGATTTGCAATACGAATGGATTCACAAAAATCATATGAACGTGGTGGGATCTCTGCGTAGTCAACAGCCCCGGATTTCTTGGCGTGTGCTTTTATTTCCTCACAAAGGGGATCAATTCCGTAAATAAGTATCCTGGCTTCAGGGTAACGCTCACAAAGAAATGAAGAAAATCTAAAGCCTCCAAGATCCCCAAGAAACGCGTTTACGATAACAACATCTGGAAATAATTCTTTATAAGCATATAATCCTTCAAGTGCTTGTCCTGCCTCACAAATTACTTCTATGTCTTTTTCAGGTTCAATTATTTGTCGTAGTTGATATCGTGTAAAAGGATCTCCATCAACAATTAGTAGACGTATACGTTTAATAGAAAATGCTTGTAATTCATCCAGACCTCTTCGAACCAGGTCTGATGACGTTCTGGAGACATCTGTGGTTTTTGATCTTGATAAATTCTTGGGTTTATCTTCAACGTCAGTCATGGAAATATTGATTACTATCCAGGCTGGCATGCCTTGAGTGAATTAAGATACTCTCTTGCTTCTTCGATTTCTTTATCAACCTGCTCAACCATCTCCATTAGCAAATCCCTTCCCTGACTAGATGACTCCTCAACTTTCGATTTCAACTCATAGATAGGTGTTGAATACAATCGTTGAATTTCCTGTTCGATTTGGGCAATACGATACTTTACTCGTGCGATCATCCGAATGGTCCGAACAAGTCTTGAGCCGACATCCTCGCCTTCAATTGATTCTGGGCTGGTTTCCCATTCCCGAAGGATTGTCTCCAATCGTTCATAGTCTCCATCACGATACGCCTTGTTGACCTCTGCCATGATTTTAGTTCTTCGTTCCCGATCAACACCGTCAACCGCCAAATCCGGATGGATTTTCTTGGCAATATCTCGATACAAATCTTTGATTTCTCTGGTAGGTTTAAAAGCCTCGACTTTTTGGGGTTCGGAGATATCACCTGTATCTCTTGCGGTTCGATCAGCTCGCTCTCGAGCTTGTTGAGCCTCTTCCTGAGCCGATTCATTTTCTGGCTGCTGCGACGCTAAGATCTCAGCAATCTCCGCTTTTATCTGATCGAGTTCAAGAAACTTAGCACCGACGATCCGTAGATATCTGCTATCAAGCGCCTGAAGTTCAGCAATGAGCGTGGCGAGATCAAGTTCCTGCTGCGCCAGATCTGTTTCAAGGGAATTCAACTCTGATAACTTTTCGTTCAATTCCTTTTCTTCAGGGGTCTTTGTCTTTTCGATCTTGTCTTTCATGTGATTTCTCGTTGTAGTTAATTTAGGAGAAAATGTTGCAGGTTAAGCTAATCACAACTAATCCTGCAATAATGGCAACAATAAATACTATTAACCCAAAATACTCAGGTTTTACAAGATGATTGCAACGTGTGCACCTCCAGCCCATAAGAGATAATTTTGTTACAAGAGGATACGCACCACAAGAATTACATCGTTCTGGTCTAAACATACCTAGTTAACTTCTCCCATCCTAGTCGTAATCATAATAATCTGACAAGCGGGACTTTAGAGTAAAAGCATCTCTGCCGATACCAATTATTTCTGAGATTAATTGCAAGCGGGAAGGATCAGCATCGCACATAGCATCCTTCCAATCATTTTGTCCCCAGCCGGCATCACCGAATACAAGCTCTTGATGAACCAATTCAGCAAGTTTCATTGGCCCCAGTTTTGAAAGGCGGTCATATGCCCCTCCAGCTCCCTGGGTCGGACTTTCTCGTAATCGATCAGCTGCATGACCAACAGGTTCAAATATTTTCACGCCCCTGGAACTGGCTGCATAAAGCAACCAGGAGATAAAAGTTGCAGGATCTGCACTTACAATCTGCCTGGCTAATCTTGGGTATACTTTTGCATTAGCAAGAAGTTGTTTCATATCCCAGCCCCCTACCCTGTTGGATTTTTTGGCACCGGCTTTAATAGAGGAGGAGGTTAATACATTCTCTTGGTTATTTAATGATTCTATTTCTTCTCTTAATGAATCTTTTAAACCTCCGCCACTAATATTACCTGTGCCAGTTCGTTCTTGACACCCATGATTTTCGGTGTCAAAACGTACCTCACCCACGTTTACATGAGTGTCAGAACATACCTGACCTTCGACCTCATGGGTGTCAATATGTTCCTGACCTTGATCATTATGAGTGTCATAACGTTCCTCACCTTTGGCATTATGGGTGCCAAATAGTACCTGACCTTCGACCTTATGGATGTTATTTCGTACCTGACCTTGATCATTATTAGTGTCAAATCGTCCCTCACCCAAAGCTGATTTATCTTTGGGAGTTATCGGATCTTGAAGATAGACACGATATCGTCGACCAACATTTTGGTCAGATTGTTTGAAAGTAAGAATCTCTTCGAAAAATAAATTTAGGGATTCAGTCTGTTTCCTTTGGCCAAGTATCCAGCGAGATACACGTTTGGAAGATATTCCTAATATGTCAGCAAGCTCATCATAACCACCCATGATATCGACCTCATAAGTAGGGCCAAGCTGATTGGAGACAAGATTACGCATCAATGTTATCAACCAACCAGGACCAGCCCCCAACACGGGTAGCCATTTTCTTACAAAGTAATGTGTGATCACAATTGGATGGCCAATGATGTGATGAGCAAGGGCATCGGCAAGATCATATATCGCTGAAGAGACATCGGGATAATGCTGTTTGATAAAATCGAGAACAACACTTTGAACAGAAGTGGAGTTATCTGCGATCTCTGGAGGAATGATTTTTTCCGGAGTTGGCAGGAGTTCTTCTAAGGGTGTGTGAATTGCAAGTTCGAGAAGCCTGGTCGGAGAAGTTGCTTTATGAAAATGATGTGATAACCACGCATGAAGAGAGTCCCGATCGTCAGGCGTAAGAGGCATAGACATAACAACATTCCAACTTGATGGTTCTTGATGAGGTCGATCGTCATCTCCGATTGTCCATTTATCTTTGCTATTAGTCTCATTGGGCTTGATAAACCATCGAAGCATCGGATCGTTTACCCGGCGCCGAAATGTGCGAAGGGACATGCCAGACCAGCGGGCGATCTCTCTACCAGACGCCTGGAAAGTGTCGCCCGGATTGAATTTAAGGCCACGCAAAAACGCAATTTGTCTGAAGCCGATCGGCAGCCATGCCAGGTCAACTCCGAGATAAGGGATCCAACGCAGATAATACGACGGAAAAACGATAACGCGATCAGGGCGAACGATTTCATCATAAGAACTGAGATATTCAGGCGTCAACTCAACAACGTCATCGATGGTATCAAGTTCTTGATCAGGGTTTGTAAGATAGGGATAGGAAATTATATCCTGACAGATTTCATCTTCAGAAGGTTCGATGGCCAGGGGATCCGAATGATCATCATAGTCATCATAGACCACAAATGAAGTAGTGATATCAACCCCGGAAATAGACGTAAGAACGCGACCGATGGTTTGTGAGACTCTTTCTTTGACCCAATCTCGAGCATACGCATTCCCCGCACTCAGAGTTAAGACATTGTCTTTCAAGGAAATTGGAATAAGGTCACGAATCCAGGTGTCAAATGTGGCGCGCGGAAGTTCGTTCTCGAGATGGAGAAGCGCTGAGGACCACAGGGTTTCTGCTGCAGTAGTTGTTTGAGGAATGTTGTCTTGCTTCGTCTCAGAAACCATAACGGCCACGCTTATTATTTCCCCGGGCTTCCTGGAGGAGGATGCGCGAGACCGTCGCTTGACAAACACCAGCTTCTTTTATAGAATTACTGGCGAAACAAGCATAAGCCTAAGCGCGACTCCCCCCACTGGCTGCCAACCTATCGGGGAGTTTTGCTTTTAAGGGCAGATCAATATTTGACTAATCCGCTATAAAAGCGTCGGAACCTGCTTCTCTCTCATGTAAGACAATCTTTATCGATATATTTCTCCTAACTCAGCGTTGAAGAGATTCATTTATTTTCAAGATATTCAGCTAAATCAACAAAGCTGGTGATATTGTCCGGAAGCTCGATCTTACCGCCTTTTCCTGTGAGACGACGGCGTAAATCAGATTGCATAAAGGCAATAACATGACCTCGATCCACTTTATTTCCTATACGCTCTTTGAAGAGTGCTGTTAAATCATTAATCATGTTTTCCTCATCGTCAGTAGCACTATAGCGAAGCCTCTTTCTAGGGAAGGGATTTTTAGGACGTCCAACCTTTTTTCTAATCTTTGGACGTTTAGGGTATATCTCGGCATCGAGAAGACGTTCCCATGGATAGTCTGTTTTTTTAGACATAAAGGCACCACCATTGGAAAAGAAACGAAGAATTACACGGGCTGTTAATGCAGATTATTACGCGACCCTTAATATTAATGAATTTACAGGGCTGTGAAATTATTTGTGTTGTGGAGTTGGTATTAGGGAGGTGTCTCATGATCTCACTAGATGGAAGAGTGAGATTGAAGTCAGTCATTATTACTGGTCCGCGGGGCTAAAGTTGTAACTAACGGTCTGCTAGATTGATAAAGCTTGATCGCCTCTTCAATGACGGCAGAATCCGCAGAGGTTTTCTTTTGGGCGCCAAGGATTTCAACAATGTGAGAACAGAGATTGACTATCTGGCGAGGAATTCCCTGGGTAACTTCGTATACATCCAGAAAACCAGATTGGGAGGGGATCAGTGGATCGTCGCGTCCAGCAACTTGGCAACGAAAGCGGACTAATTCGATGGTATCTTCAGGAGATAATGGATTGAGAGACCACCATTGGTTTATACGGCTGCGGATCTCTGGGAACATAGCAAACTTATTGTGAAGTTCCTCTTGCCCGAACAGGACAACCTGGGCAAGCTTGCGGCCGCCCTTATCAAAATTGTAAATCGTGTGAATTAGAGTAAGAGCAGGAGGCTGAAGCAATTGGGCGTCGTCAAGAATTATTACAACATTTCGTCCTGCCCCATGCTGGTCAACCAGAAAATTCTCAAATTCTCGCCATTGTTTTGTAAGACCTTTTCTTCTTGGAAGCTTCACCGCATCGCACATATCCTGAAGACCGGCGTACTCTGACTCGTAACTAGCTGTATGAATATAGATGACTTTATACTGATCGGGCAATCCACGATATATGGATTCCAATCTTAGAGCCAAAGAACTCTTACCAACACCAAACGAACCATCAATAACGGCAAGGCCACGAAAATCCTCGATTGCGTCTGTACATCGATCCAACACATTCCCGTGTTGAGTGGAAAGATAAAGGAATCGAGGATCAGCTGAAGACATGAAAGGATCTTCAAGAAAACCCAATTCCCGTAAGAACATTCGTCTTTGAGTACTTTTTTTTGCCATAGTAACCCCAAGCACCTAAAAATACGTACCTGGATAGAACAATTCCCTAATGTGTTTTGATTTTGAATAACAACTCACAAAGCTGTCCAGTTGCAAAAAATCAAATTACTGCGATAATAATGTCCGAAATCAAGGATGTAATAGTTATGACAACCCTCTTTTTAGCTGAAAAGCGCTTCAGGACATATTTATTCGCTAAAAACCGTTTCAGCCGCGCGCGATTCTACAGGATGTATTAAAGGATGTCAAATCCTAGCTTGTGAAATATATCACAAAGCGAGTTATAAATAAGGATTAGAAGTAACGGGAAAGCAATTGAAAATATGATAAAAGAAACGCGCTTCTTTTGTAGTTTACTACTCCCACCCCATGTAAAGATACAAGACGGGATAATGAATTTACAACCTAAGATAAGAGCGAGTAAAATTACGAGGAGACAAATTGATTATGAATACGTTTTTCTTTGTATGTGAGGGAAAGAGATGACCGTTGTAATCGCGATTGCGAATGAAAAGGGTGGTGTAGGAAAATCTACAACGGCTGTTAACCTGAGTGCAGGTTTAGCACTCAAGCTTGCACATGGAAGAGAGAAACCTGGCCGCGTGCTGCTCATGGATCTCGATCCACAGTTAAATGCTTTAATGGCTATAGCCTACGGAAAACATATTGAAGAACCGATGGAAACCATTTCTGCATTAATGGTGTCGGATGTGCCACCTTCACCTCAGCGACTGCTAAGACAGGCAGATTTACACAAGAATCTCGATTTCATTCCGGGTAATGAGAAGGCGCAGAAAGAAGCAGCTCATCGGGTTCGGATGCTGCCCGGGTCAGATCTGAGGCTTTCAAATGCGATACGGCCAATTATGGCCTTCTATGAGTATGTCATTATAGATACACCGCCTAATGCGGGGCCTATGTTGAACAATGCGATAATGGCAAGCAACTATATTGTTATTCCTATCGAAATGTCATATCAGGGAACAAGTGGATTAGGGGCACTACACAAAACGATACAAGATGTGCTCGTTGCTAATAGAAGATCATCCCCCCCAAAGATCGGATATCTGCCTACTATGTTTGAGACGAGGGCTTCGGATGCTCAAGTGGTGTTGGACAGAATTCGCAGTACATACAAGGATCTTGTGTTTGAGCCAATTGATCGAAACCGGGTTATCCAAAAGGCGAATGCAGCACATATGGATGTTTTCTTATTTAAGCCGCCGAGGTCATGGTCTGATGGTATAGAATCAAGCGCGAAGGCATCCAAGCAATATGCGGCTTTTGTCGAAGAAATTATAAAGAGATCGAATTCATCAAAGTAGGATATAGGTGCATTCTAGATGACAGATAAACCGTACTCGCGTGAACTACACGATCCCTTAGAAAATGATGCGGGTTTCGATTTCAATCCGGATGCAATTAGCGATTTGGAAATTGCCGAACAATCGGGTGATATCTTCGGGGATCCCGCAACTCGAGAATTGATTGAGCGATTGAAGCCATCCCAGATAATTCCCGATCGCTTTCAGCCTCGGCCGATATTGCCGGAATCAATTCACGTGAAATATCACAAAGGTGAAATTGATTGTTATCAAGCAGCGAAACAGTGGATTTCTCTGGGAAAGAGGGATGAAGCAAACAAGGCAAGAGTGGATGAGCTTATTGCACTGGCCGACACAGTTGAGGACCACGGTCAGATAAAACCCATTACGGGACATTGGGTGCCGGCTAAAGACGGCGAATTTCTTTTCAAAATAGAAACTGGCGAGAGACGCTTCTGGGGGGTTTGCCTGAAATATGTGGCGGACGGGAAAAAGGAAGAACCGGAGCTGCGTGTTGAGGCTGTCGAGAAACCAAGTGTGGAAAGACAAATAATTGAGAACAGACATGCGGAGAGCCCCAGTGCTGTGGCGCAAGCAAGGGAGATCGCCTCATTGATATTGGATAAGATGGGAGTAGTGCCGGAAGATGAAATTGACGACACATATGACTATTTTCGGCAAGCGATAAATCTGAAAGGACGAGATAGACTGCCAAAGGGGTTCTGGAAAAAGATAGAACCATTAATGCAGCTAAGTCAACGAAGAATGAATCAAACCCTGAGTGTGTTGGAGTTACCAACTGCCCTACTAGAGCAAGCAGATGTGAATGGACTATCTTTTAGAGTATTATCAGCCGTGCTTTCGGCGCCGGACGAGATCAGAGAGCAATTGATGAGCAAGGCTATCACTGAGGGACTGTCTGGTGATGAGATAAAGGAATTGGCATACCAAAAAGAGAGCTTAGTTGAGAAAGCACCGGCGAAAAAGGATGCAAAACAGAATCCCTATAAGAGCGCGATGAGAGGTCTAAAGGGATTCTCAAATGCATTTTCCAAAGTGCCAAAGTCAAGACGTGGAAAAATATTGGACAGCCTGGCGGATGATATTATGGTTAGCGGAGATGCACCCGATATCGTGTCTTTATTGGACGAGCTAACATCATTAATTAAGGCTCGGATCTCGAGGAATTGATTACTTCGACAGGGTTTATAAGATAGAAGAAACGCGTTTCTTCTATGAATTACGGATAACAAATTATCCAATTGGGGTAAGTAGCTTCCGTTTACGTTCTATAGAGTTATTGTCGCTTCGATTTACTATCCGATTTCAATTCCCTAATAAGTACATTCGAAGCTCGATTAGGCCTATCTATCATCCAGCACATTGGACATTTCTTGCCAGCAAGCAGATCATTATATCTAGCATCAAACCTGTGCTGACGCTCACACTCCCATGTAGTTTTTGTTC
>Ga0307430_1000712_pt1 | contig 27489 bp, 23 predicted proteins | sample SalMarWE160130MG_FD_202159 | JGI IMG/M metagenome (GOLD analysis project Ga0307430, IMG submission 202159) | Salt marsh sediment microbial communities from the Plum Island Ecosystem LTER, Massachusetts, United States - WE1603-130 | ecosystem: Environmental > Aquatic > Marine > Intertidal zone >...
AGGATACAAAAGTTCCACAGGAGCAGCACTATCATCAAAATTTCCAGTAGATGTCCAAGACATAGTAGGAACATTGCCTGTACCAGCACCCATGGTTGTACCATTAGTTACATCTATACTTATGATATAACTGCGATCTATAGTGTGTTGATACACTCCTGCAGCAGTTATGGTGCCTAAATAACTATTGCTTCCACCCTTACCTGGGGGTCCTATTTGGGGTTCTTTGTTTGCTATAATATGATATATTTCATCAAAAAATCCATTATAAGTACCACTTGTAGTTAATCCACCTACATATGTGTTTGTTGAAACAGCTCCAGGAGTTTCAGTTTTATCACCAAAACCTAATTCTAAATGTGCTGTATCGGCTCCACTAGCAACAGTAGCCACACTACTTGAACCAAGAGTTCCAGAATAAATTTTTAATTTATTATTTTCCCAAACACATTGAGCATTTTCATAACCACCTGATTTACCAGTAGCATGTAGTTTTTCAGTAATATCCCTAGCAACTAATCTAGGGTCTAAATCAGTCCCGCTCACTAATGTAACATAATCAGAATCAGCCCCATCAAAATCTATATGTAGTCTATTATTTGACGCCCCTATACTAAATGAATCACCCACACTCGAATTAGCTTGTACATAACCACGAGTTCCTACCCCTGATATTGTGGCACCACCAGTGCTTATTACTCCTTCGGCAGATACCGCGTATTCTACCCACCTCGTTGTTGCTGACATATTAATTCCTCCTTCTTTTATTGTTGGATTGAAAAATCAATCCCTTATTTACTATAAGGTTAAATTATTCAAAAAATTTTTTAAATTATCTTTACATTTCTTTTCATCATCATTCCATTCTTTGTCTGTTAAAATGAATAAATCTATACCTAATCGTGCACAAAGTTGTAATTTTATTTTATCAATAAATCTCCTTTTCCTATGCCAATAAACTCCATTACATTCAATTGCTTTATTTAATTGAGGAAACCATATATCTAATTCTAAATATCTATTTGTATTTGGATTAATTATTTGTGTTCTATCATTTGGTATATAATTGACATTTAAATCATCAGATATAAATTTCTTAACTCTTTTTTCCCATATAGAAATATTCCTGTCATTACAAAAAACACATTTTTTTCCTTGTTGCCAATTATTCCAAGTTATAGAACATCTATGACCATTAGGACAAATATAATTTAATTTTTGTTGTGAATTTATATATTCTTTGCTTAATAATTTATAACCTTCCTTCTCAAATTCTTTTCTCACAAATTCTATAGACAATTTTATATTTTTAGCACAGTATGGGCATCTTTTACCGCTACTCCAATGACCCCATGTTATATTATGCTCATGACCATTAGGACAAACATAATTTAATTTTTGCCATGCATTCTTATAATCAATTGTTTTTAATTTATAACCATATTTCTTAAAATCATTTTTAATGTGTGATATATCCAATCTAATTTTATTAAAATGACACTTTCTACAACGTCTGCCTTTTTGCCAATTAGACCAATTAGTAATAAACTTATGATTATTAGAACAAACAACAATTAAATTTTTACGGCTATTTCTTATATTTGAATCAGTATCAAAATTATTAGTTAACAAAAAATAACTTTCTTTCTCAATTTCATTTTTAACAAAATTTATATCTAATACTTTTCTTCCCATATTACTATTCATTCTCATTCCTTATTTTAAATTCAAAACTAAACTCTGGCATGGTATTTCCGGCAAAATCCTTACATGTTAATACAACTTTAAAAATTTTTCCATAGAAAAATGCTGTAGATTGAGGATTAATTGATGCCCCCAAATTGGCTTCATCAGATACAATATCAGGTAATTCCCCAATAATACTTGCATTTAAATCTTTTTGAGAATAATCTCTTGTTTCAAACCAATAAGATTCTGCAGAATATTTTGGACATGTAGCTAAATTTTCTGCTGACATTCTTACAAGAACTTGTGTATTAATACCGTAATCAAATCCTAATCTATCTATGTTATCATAATCTACTAAATAACCATAAGTTAAATAATAATCTCTTTCTAAAACATCACCATTAGAATTTTCTGCGTGCACTGTAAATGTAGTGCTTCCTTCTAATGAACTAAAACCATCAACTGAATTATAATACATCCTATAACCATCAGTTATACCCGAAAATGTTACTGGAACAGTGTCACCATCTACTTTTAAACAACAAGTTCCAGAACAAGGAATTCCTGATGCTGAAGTTAAAACTGCATAAACATCATCTGTTATATCAACTGAAACCCCATCATTAACAAAAGAATAATCTTCTTCTGCCGGCAAAAAATTTGAAATTTTCAAAGAAAGTAAATCCACATCAAAACTTAAATAATCCGTAATCTGAGCAGAGCAATAAACATCATAATTTAATTTATCTACCGAACCAGATATAACTGTTAATTCTGAATACAATCTGGAAAAATCCTCTAAACAACAATAAATTTCAATGTCAAAATTTCGCGTGCCTGATGTGGCACATATAATATCTGTAAGATAATAATCAACTGATCCACTTATAACTGTTAATTCTGAATTGATATATTCATCATTTTTTTCTAATGCACAATATAAATCAAAAAAATATGGTGAATATATTACATCCCCCTCGAAAGTTATATCAACATAACTAGTTTGAGTTCCAGAATACATTGTAGCCATAGAACTTAAACTGATATAAACTGTTCTATCTATACTTGTATTTATTCCTGGTAAATACGTATATTGTGTTGGAAAACTTTCAGTACCAGAATATGCCGGCCAATTCCAATAAATAGTTTGAATATTTAAATCCAATTCATTAAATATTTGACCCACAATATAATCAATTAATATATTTTGTGTTCCAGGTGTTGTACCAGGAACTCCAGAAATTCCAGTATCACCCGCAAGAAAACAATTAACATATTTATTCAAACTACCAGATGTTGTCGCTCCGATAGCATAATCAACCAAACTTGTAAAAATTCCACTTACAGAAGGACTTATAGTATATTCTACATCTCTTTCTACGATTCCACTTATTGTAGCAGCACCTGTAGAGTATTCTACATTAGCCAACTGTATTGTTGGGGTGGAAGCCGCTGTGGTATAAATAATTGGCATGTTGTAAGCGCCAATGACATCTACGTCAGCTAACGTTAATTCAGTAGTAACATCTTCTTCATTATCAGAAGTTGCTGCGAAAGTAATGTCAGTATATATGTCGTTCGTAGAAGTAGGCACGGTGTTTACCTCTCTTCTTCATATATATAGTCATATCTTCTATACATAATTGTTTGGTACCAAGCTTCATGCCATTCACGATCTTTGTTAGCGCGGGAATTACATGATGTACATAAAGTTATTAAATTTTGTGGTTCACAATTCTTTTTATTGTAATCAATGTGATGAACTGAAAGTCTGTGGATATTTCCCAAACAATCTGGATTTAAACACCTATTTTCATCACGTTCTTTAATATATTCTTTCAAATCACTTGACCAATTTTGACAATATGGTTCACATGAAATTCCACCTTTCCAATTTGAATTATTTTTACCCATACACTTACCAATCTTATTTTTAGATATTTTATTTTTAACTTCTTCAGAACGATGTTGCCCATATAAATAATGCTTTTCACCAGAGTTTTTTCCCTTACTTGATTCAGACATTTTTAATTTTGACTTATCAGTATGTTTCTTTCCATATAAAGGATGGTTTTTTCCACTATTAGCATTACTTATCTTCATCCGATGGTTCTTTGTCAATTTCTTTCCTTTTCTTACATCAGACATCTTTTTTCTGCGTTCAGTTGAATAAACATTACCATAATTATGATTATTTTCACCAAATACAGCACATGATATACAACAATATTCTGATTGTCTATATTTTTTTGTTAAATAAGGTTCACGACATTTTTTACAACTATCTTTTTCAACATAAATATCTGTGCCTTTTCTAAAATTTCCCTTATTAGTTAAATATATTCCTTCTAAATTGTCCCAACATATTTCCATAATAACTCCTTATATCCAATAAAATCAATTGGTTATGTGTATAAATAGTGTAAACAAATTACAAAATCGTGAACTCCATAACTGATTCCACTGTGTAATCCATATAACATAGGCTTGAAAAATAAAAAATCACCTTGTGTACTACCTCCAGTTCTATGCTGCATAGGAAAATCACCATAATAACGACCAGCCACATTACCTTGTAATATATTATTATAAACAGGGGCATGTATTTCTGTTACACTATCGGGATTTTTAAAATCAGAGCCAGTATAATACAAAGACACAGCTGATACTCTACAATGCCCACCTAAAAGAATTTCATTCAAAGTTGTACTATGTGTTGCATCATCCCAAGCTGTAAGTCTACAATTATAACATTCATATTCTGTTACTTCAAAATTAACAGAATTAGCTTGACAAAAACAACTATATCCACTTCCACTTACACATGTTCCACTCACTAATGTTCCACTGCAATTCGTATATTGCGACCATGTAATCTGTTGACAATCGGCTATTCTATACATATAAGTAACATCCTCATACCATAAACCCAATTCTACTGCACCTCCAGGAAGAATATGTGATCTACTTCCTGCTGTCTGAGGACTATCTATATTAGGACTTGTAAATACAATTTTTGATAATGTATGCCACTCTCCAGCTTCCTCTGTTTCTCCACCTCCAGGAAGAGGTTCTTCCCATATCTCATAAAATTTAGTTTCTATAGTTACTGCCATGATCTAATTCTCCTTTTAACTTGTAAACTTCCAAGATTTATTAAATTCTCTAGGTTTCTTTTCTTTACCTATAACCACATCGCCTATTTTAAGTTTGGAAATTTGATCCTGCCTAAGAATTATTCTATAAACAAGAATTTCTTTGTCTCCTAAACATTTTACATTTATTGAATGAAACACTCGGCTTCCATCCATACCAAAGCTTGTCTCTATTAAGGGTAAATATGCTTTAAACTTTGGTATTTGAATTATATGACCAGTACTTAAAACATATCTTAACATAGATAATCCATTCGGTATATTATCCCAACCAGTTGTAAATAAATTATTTCCCCTTATACTTTTTCCATCAGGATACTCAGCCACAAAATAACATTTGTGTGGATTTATACTAGTTACCACATTATGACTGCCATAAATTTTTCCATCTTCCTTAGTCATGTGTTTAAAATTATTCATTATTTCCTCTCCTTTTAAGTATACAAATATCGCGCTGCCAACACCGGCGTATTATGAAACGTTGATGAATCATCGTATAGCCTTATATAAATACTATAATATAAAGTTTTATCAGTTATAGGTGAACCTGTATCTAACGCAATTCTTTTACCAGTAGTACTTCCTCTTAAATAAGCAGCATTAGCAGAACCACCAGTCCAGGCTGGATCTGGAGCTCCATTTGTAGTTGTTATTGCATTTACATAACTTTCGTTGCCGTTAGCTGCACTTCCCTGTAAAACTGGTAAATTTGTTGTGCTTAGCGTATTATCATCCCAAGCTTCCAAATATAAAATACTTGAAGCCGTACCACTTACATTAACACACATACAATATCTATTTGCATTTTGTCCTGGAAGTGGACAATGATACATAAGAATTGTACTTTCTACATAAGTTTCTGGTATTATATATGAACCTGAACTTGGTCTTATAGTAGGAGATCTAGTCCCACTTGCACATGTTGGTGTCGTCAAAATTGAATCGTCTATTCCTCCACCTGTGAAAATTAATTTATCATTATTAATATTTATAACATCAAAATTACCATCTGCAGCCCCATTACCTGTATAAGGTGTATCTGTACCAGATGAGTTATAAAGAAATGTTATTGTTGGAATTGCCATATTTCATTACCTCCTACTTATTACAAAGTTACATTATTAACTAATTCTATAAATAACCGGCACAATTACAGATTGGTCGGTTACATCTCTTTCTCTAATTTGCAATCTCAAAGTTTTTTTGTCTATACCTGAACCGATTCCCAGCGCGAGGAATGAAACGTCTGTAAATCTCGAAAGTCCTCTCTTACAAGCTCCAGGTAAAAATTCTGTAAAATATATCTCATCACTCTCTGCCGTATAAAATGCATACCTATCATTTAACCAATTGTCATATTCAGTTGAATCATTAACTATAACTCCAACTGTAATTCTTTTATCAAAAAAGAAATTGGTTGGTGGTGTATAAGTAACTTTATAATGATGATCACTTACTTTAACTATGTTTGTTGGTATAACAATTCTTGAATTAATATATAATTCCAAAGTATCTATATTTACACCCGTGCCGGCATCCTTAATTTCAAAATAAACATCAGTATCTACATCAACATTATCTTGTTCTCTACTCGGGCTTAAATTTTCAAGATAAGGTGATTTATAATCAGGTATTATTTCAAACCAATAACTTGTTGTAATACGATTGGGACTAGGTGCTATATCATATACTTCTATAAAAACATAAACTATTGAATTATGATGAAAATCTTGTGGTGGATTATATGTTAATTCCAGCCCCAACACTCCTCCGCCGGCATCAAAATCGTTTATGGATAGTTGTGAAGTCACATCAACATATCCAGTATCGCCATCCCACCAAATTTCTCTAACAAACATTCTAACTGTTGATTGTGATAAACTATAAGCATAAGGTCTTAATCTTATCCAAATATTGGTATCTATTGGATTTTTTAAACTCCAAAATTTTGGTATAGCGTCTTCAACAAATATAAACTGATTTAAATCAGTATAGGTCCATAAATAATCGTAAGGTGTTGCTCCTATCCAATGTGTATGCCCACTTGTTTTTAATTGACTAAGTTGTAAATCAAAAGATTCTATTATTTGTTGTACTATAGAATATGGTTCTTCATAAACAAAAGCATCAACTGGCGGTGATCTTGTATCTCCCCACTCAGTTAAACATTTGAAATTTTTTAATTGTTTTGATTGAACTACACTTTCAAATTCCTCAACTTGATGTATTGTATTTGGCATGGGATTCCACTCAGTTGGATCTCCAATAACAGGAACAGAAAAAGAATATTGCGGACCCTCACCATCACCAACCACCAACACTGGTAAATATATAGGTACTTCTGCTGAATATACAGTTTGACTCCAATTTCCGCCAGGATTAGTGAAAAAGGATTTGGTATACATGCCCATTTCATTAGATATACCTGATGCTATTGTTTTCGTTCTAACATTACCTTCAATTCCACTTGTAACAGTATATATTAAATAATGACTGTTTTGATTTGGCGCGGCCGGCTCTTCATTAGCAAAACATTTTACTTCTTGAAAAATTTTTATAGAATTCCAAACGTATGCACTTCCTGTAGATTCTGGAGATGACCCATCTGTTTTACATGTTATTTCCACATACCTTCCTTCAATATCGTCCGGCGCGGCGGAAAAAGTAAAAAGAATATTCGCCTCACCATTAGAATCTGTATCAACTTGTGCCCCCAATGGAGTAAACTCACCAAGCCCTTCTGGACTCATAAAAAAATAAACCGTTTTGCCCAACAAACCAACACCAAATTGATCTACTACTTTTACATATAAAGTAGTTGCACCTAAATCACCCACTATAACAGATTTATCAGTATAGATTTCTATATTATTGGAATAAGGAGATAATGTATTTGGTATATAATTACACCAAGTACCCCAATCCTCTGTGGTTCTATTACCATCATCATCCTTTACAGTTCTTTTTGTTGCGAGTAAATATACTGGAATACCAGCTGTATCCTCAAACAAAACGTCATATATAGGAATGTGAGTAGAATTATCGTCTTCTAAATTATTTAAATATATTGATTTCCAATTATAATATGAAGCATATGGATTTATAAACAACATATTATAATTACTAATAGCAGCTATTGTTTGGGTTGGTACACACCATCTAGCAGCATCTATATTTCTATAAACTTTATCAGTATTAACATCGTTCACAGAACCGCTGTCCGCATCAATCTTAAAAATAGTTCCTCTAGAAGTATCACCACCCATACCTAAATTACTTATTAAATAAACATCAGTATAAAAAGAAATTTGATCCCCTATAACATATTGATAAACTAAATCTGAAGTTAAATAAACTGTACTGCCTATCACATGACTAACTATAACCGATTCACTAACTCCTTCATTATCCCCATCGTTACTTGGTCCTAAAAATAATCTTGTTCCTGAAGTAATTTTATTTGTACTATTAATTTCCAAATGATCTGTTTCGCCGGGATTGTGAAGTGTGAAAGTCCTTTCATAGTGCTCAATCGCTGCGGCTCTAATATCATAATAATAAAGACCTGTAGTATATTTAACAATTTGATGTTTTAAATTTAATTGGTTAGAACTTGTTCTCATTTCATATCTTTTTATTATACATTTGGTAGAATCAACTTTTTCTACAGTAAAAAAAGTTAATCCGTCCATTAATGTAGTTATACCATAAGGTCCAACATATTCTAGATGTATTAATTCATTTACTATATTAGAAGACAAACTATAATCAGCAATTAAACTACCAGCAGAAGTTTTTATTCTTAATATAGTAGTAGCATCATCTTGATTTATACTACAAAAATAAGACGCGGCCGGTCCTAAACAAAAATTTGGATATTTAATATGAATATTTTCGTACATTTACCTTATCCTTTATTGCTGAGCAGTTGCTGTGATCCGAACCTCATTGGCTGTAGAACCAGCCTTATAACTTGTTGTAGCTACACCTAAAGCATTTGTACTCACTGGTGAAGTAACAATATAACCATTATCATCACCATCTGTGAAATAAACCAATTTACTTGCTATAGGATTTAAAAACTGATCTTTAACAATAGCTGTAATGCTGCTCGTACTTACAAGATCTGCTGGTAATATTGCTGGATCTGCGCTTAAACTAATACTTGTTATAAATGGATTTAATGTTGAAAGTTGATAACTATAATTACTACCAGCAAAAGTATATGTTGTTCCATAATATGTAGCTTTCAATTGCAATCTATAAACATTATCTCCTTCTATAGTTACATCATAAATTGCTATAACAGTCGAATTATCATCTTCCACATTATCCATAACCATAGACCCAAAACTATTATTTATATCATCCGGATTTAAAAATATCATATTAGTTCCTTTCACATAACATATAGCATTTGATCCTGCGCCATAAACATCAGACATATCATAAAAAGTACATGCTTCTACATCCGAATAAGCTCCACCAGAATGTTTTGTTATAAGAGACCCTGTATAAGCACTAAATTTATACAACGCACCTGTTAAATTTAAACCATCATAATCATTAAAAATCCAAAAATTATTGAAAAAACAAATTAAATCACCGCTATCATATGCATATGTAGTTGTTCCGTTAATCTGAACCCAATCAGCGCCCGCAGAATTAACACTACATTCTTCAATTTGACCTGAAGAATTAGGACCTAAAGTAATCGTCATACCACTTGACAATTTAGAACCATCCGTTATACTTAATATATTTTGACCAGCAGCCTCATCACCACTAAATGCTATATGATAATGTTCCACAGTAAAAGCGTCTGATTCATATTTATGGCTGCCTGTTTCTACAAGATTGAAGGTATCTCTTAATTTTAAAACATAATTATTAATATACCATCTTCTAATTCGAATATCATAACCAGCTAAATTTTCCAAAGTCCAAAAATTTCTGCCGTCATATTCTAAACTTGAAATTTCTGTACTAATAGTAGTATCAAGTGGATAAGAAAATGCTTGAGTACCGTCATCTGTTTTAACAATTAAATTATCTAAATCGTCATCTATCATATAAAAATAACCATCTACCATTGCCAAATTTTTTTTTCTTAATGTTATATTTTCATAAGCCATTTAAATATTCCTCCAATATACTAACTACATATAAACTCATTAATTCTACTTTTTAATTCTATTTCTGAATATGATAAAGCATTAAATTTTTTATATCCTTTACCAACATTTATATTAATGACTCTTGGTCCTTTAGAAGCATTTAAAGTATTTTTTAATAATTTCATTGATCCCTTTTGATAAAAAAAATCAGAATAATCGCTAAAACCAAAACCACAATTGAAAAATATGCTTATAATAGATGGCATTTCTCTAAATATGGTAGGTCCACCACCATCATCAGAATAAATACCCTCATTAAATAACACATAAAAAATATTATTACATCTACTAACTGCTATTTGTGGTATAACACTTACTTCTTTTAAAAAATCATAATCACTACATAGAACAAAAACTCTTTTATCCGTATGCATCGCTATACCAAGAGCTATTGATGAGGCTATACCATTAGATTTTTCAATATAAAAATAACCCTTTTTATCATATCTAAACGCTTCTTCACACAAACCTTTTCCTGCTACAATAACCACATCATTGTCTTCTAATAAGGACAAAAACAATCTGTTTAGTGTAAATCTTTTCATTCTAATATCCCCTCCTCTATAATTATAACGCCTGGAACTTCTTCCATTTCCATTGTTTCTATAAAAGTCTTTAGTCCTATTTTAAATCTGACTTTACTCATTTTTTTATATGGCATTCCTATATTTATTTTACTGTTTTTACTTTTATATGCTATAATCAAAAATGGTATTTTATATATATTATTAAAATTAAATAAATGATCATATATTGTATATATATTATTTATATCAATTAAAATAGCACTTTTTACTCCCGCGAGGGATGCGCCTGAAACCATGCCTACAGCAACACGCTCATTAACAGCGGGTATGTAGTACATGAATTCTGAACTCATTGTATCATACAAGGGCTTTAAACCCTTACATGGAACACCAGCAAAAAATCTATAATCTAATTTATTACATAAATATTCCCAAAACTCCTTTGCCTTTACCATAATCTCCTCCTATAAATCTTATTCTTCACTATAAACTCTCATAAATGGTTTCCATTTTAAAGTATATTCATAAGGATCACCACTTATTTCTAATTCTGAAGTTACACCAAAACCATTTATAGTCATAGTTATACTATTGATATCTATCCCAGCAGCCGGTAATAAATCTTTTAAAACTATATTTATTGAACTTTCTATATCTACTTCATAACCAGATGGATAACATGATTCAACAAATGGGGGTCTTACATCAATCTCAAGTGGAGCCCAATCAATCTGCTCGGAAATTTTTTCTACCGCTTTTTCTATCTCTTCATCTAAATTATCTAAAATAGTTAAATTTATAAACTCAGGAAGTATATTTCCACCACCTATTTTTGGCTCATCTGTTGCTAATTCAACTACCCATATAGGCTCGCCTTCTCCATTTTTAGGAGTTACTTGTTCGAAGGTTATGCCGCATTTGATAACTTTCTGTGAATTAAGCGAATTTCTAATTAAAAATTGTGCCATTTAAATTCTCCAAACCTTATTATGTTTTTCTGCCCAACTTTTTATATTCTAAAACTATATTTTGGTTTATACTTTATCTTACTGCTTTTTTTCTGATTTTCCTTTTTAGTCATTATTTGAAAGTTATCAGGATGATGAGCGCCTTGTTTAGAAATAGGAATAATGTGATCAACTGACCAATCAGAACCTAAATAATTTGAAATCTTATAATATAAATCCATTTTGTTTTTATTATTTTCAATAAGTAATGGTATTTGATTTCTTTCTAGCGCTCGACGCTTAGAAGTATATTCTGCACATTTTTCAAGATTGTTTTTTCTCCATTTTTTACCGAACTCATTATGTTTATTTTTGTTGTTTTGATAATATACCTTATACCCTTTCTTATATTTATCTTTATTCATTTTCTTCCAAATATATGTTTTTGTTGCTATACATTTTTTGCAATAACTAGCTCTGAATTTATGTTGTTTATCTCTATAAGAAAAAGCATTTTCCGATAAAAACCGACCACAATTAACACACCGTTTAATTTTTGTAGATTTTGTATTCATCAGGCACTTTCCAAAAATTTTATTTCACCACAACTCCAATATTTTCCAGGCATTATTATTTCCTTTCTGTCTTTATAACTTACTGAAATAATTACGAACTGTAGTCGATCTGATTTACAATCGATTTTATACCCCAACGAGTTATGCCATCAACATCAGTATACCAAGCAGCTGGAATTCCTTCAGGATCTTGTTGTCTAAGAATCTGTACTTTCGCACCACTAGCAGTAGTATAATTATGTGCTATACCAATATAACCATTAATACCACTAGTTGGAACAGTAATACTAGTATCAGCAGCACCTGATATAACAGTAAAATAATCAATATTAGTACCATCAGTTATCATCATACAGTCACCAGCACTAAATCCAGTACCGGCAGCTATAGTAAGTGGTGTAGTATCAGTGGTATAATCTACAGTAATATAAGATTCCCTGATAGAAACACCGGATAAACTTTCACTGTTCATTTCTAAATCAAATCCCAATTCCTTAGAACAATCATTAGTTGAACCGGGTTTTACTCTTACAGAACTTCTATTTTCACCAGTATGATAAGAGCTAACACTTCCAGATATTATATAAAATTTACCATCTATATATTCAACAGAAGCGTTCTTATATGAAAGAGAATAACCAACATCCTCAGTATATAATGTAATGGCACGGATTTTTTCTTCCATATCAGCAACAATAACACTAGCATCAACAGGAGTTTCATCTACATTATAATCTAATGTGATTTCATAATAACCGTTCCCAATACCACTTGTTGTAGTAGTATTATCTATTTTAATATTTAATTTATTATGTGTTGAATCTAAATTAAACTTTCCTGAAGATCCTACAAATCCAGAACTTTTACACCAACCAGCTTTAATACTAGTGACATAAATATCTTGTATAGCCGTGTAATTAATATTATTACTATAGGCATTTGTAGAAAATTTAAGAACAAACTGTTCATCGCCTTCATAACCTGTTGGAACAATCTGTGCTTGATCAGCCAAAACTGTTTTTACATTTCCAGGATAGTTTATTAAATCTTGAGTGCTTATACTTAAAGCCATGTTTAATACCTCCTAATATAATTTTAACAATATTTAACTATAAAAATATTTAATTCCATTTGTTAAATAATATGGACAGTTATCATATGTACATCTAAACCCCCATTTTCCTTGATAAGCTATTTCCATATAATATGTTACACCATCTACTGTATGAGTAACTTTTGTTGGTACTGAACCCAACATGTGTTCCGATCTTAAATCAGTTGCTTCTGTAGAATAAGGACATGGAGCATAACAACGACCAACATTTTGATCAACCTTATGTTGTGGAAGATTAGCATAAGAATCAGTTCCATGTGTATATTTCCACTGTAACCACTGTTCAAATGGTGTGCTTGGCGAACGCGCGAGCCAAGAAGCTTTTTCTTTATTAAACAAAGTGGTCAATGCAGCTTCGTCTGCTATTCTTGCTGCATCATCGCCGGCTCTTATTTCTACATAATCTCCAAAATAAAGACTCCTCATATAATCCCATTTTTCTCTATTTGTACCAGAAATAGTAGAAATACAATCTGGTTTACATCTTGCCATTTTTTATCCTTTATTTCCTAAAGTTATATGATTCTCCACCTTCATTAACAACATATGTTTTATAGGTTAAATTAAACATATGAACTGCCATTTCATGATTACTTGTATCTATAACTAAATAATCTGTATCTTTAAGTTTTGGAACTCTATTTAATTCTGTATCATGTGTTATTTTAGCATTCATTAAACTTATGGTGTTATCTCCATTATATTTTACAGCACCCCACGACAATTTTCCTACATAAATATTTTTAACAAGAACAATATATTGTGAATAAAAATCTAATAAAATTTCATCATTAGACTGTACTTCTTCCGCATCTGATAATGCTGGGCCTGAAAAAACAGCGTTTTTTAGTTTACAAACCCCTTTTGTCTCATATATTGCTTTTTCCCAATGAAGATCTAATCTATATCTTTCCGGACCAAATAAAAACTTTGCCATAATTTTCTCCTTTATAACCATAACGGTGTATATGGTATTGACACACTCGCCGTTCCTGTTTCTCCTTCTGTATTTGTTCCTCCTCCAACACTAATAACCATACCAGTTCTTGTAGTATATGCTTTTCCTAAACCACCGGCTGCTACATTACCTGTAGAAGCATCTGTAGTTGTTCCAGTGAAAACAACACCAGAATTTATTATACCACTAATATGAGAAGCTTGGCCTTCAGCTATACCTCTAAGAGTATAAGTAGGAGCTGGCGTACTTCCACCAGCAACCCATCTTGTCATTGACCATGTTTCTTGTCCCGGACCGATTGGATCATCTTTATTAAAACCATAACTTGTCAAATACCAAATACCTGAAACACCTTGAACAGGATCACCACAGACTGTTGGACTAACTGAAGCTGTTATGGTTGGAGTAGCATTAGCACAAGCACCAGTAGGTAATGTACTAATAGAATTTCCAGGAGCATATATAGTTAAATTAAGAGTCTCTGTAGGTTTTTCTATAGTATCAAAAACATCCCAACTCCCCAAACAATACAATCTTTGTACATTTGGATTATATCCCCAATTTACAGACACAACACAATCACCATATGGAAAAGAAACTGTTGTAGTTGCTCCTATTACCACACTCATTATAAACCTCCTTAGTAGACCCCTATTATTACAAAGGTTACTTTATTTATTTTCTTTGCATTCTACATACATTTTATAATCACATTTATAACGTTTATCACAATCTTTACAATATCTCTTTTTATATACTTCTAATCTTGCCCTAATCTGTCTATTAGTCAAATAACCATATCCTCCCAAAACACCGGTCTTTTCAACACTTCCAACAATATTTTTTTTAACACATCTTCTACAAGCCATGTATAATATCTCCTTAATTAGTTGTAGCCATCATTGTAACATGTGTTTCATACCATCCCAACGCATTAGGTACAGTATTCATAGAAGCATCCAAAATATATCCTTTAAATGTCTGTCCGCCTGCAGTAATACTGCTTCTAACAGTAATATCAGCATTGGTATGAACCATAGTATAAGATACTGTTACCAAACCCATTATATTATAAGAAAAATTTAATGATGTACATTCTATAAAAGATACATCAGTCATAACAACCCCCTACTTAACTATATGTAAAAACACTACCTTCATCATCGAAAGTAAGATTTTTAACTATTTTACCTTGAAAAGTATTACCACCTTTTATATTAAGTCTAGAAAAATTAGCAGATATATAAGCATCACTCCTACCATTTTGACCTCTAAATTCTCCACTTCCAGGCAAAGACTCTGTACAAATATAAATATCAACATCACTTATATCAGCTCCAAATGTATGTAATACAAAACCTCCGGCTTTTATAGGCATAGGAGAACCAGCTCTTAATCTATATTTTTTACCAGTAACTTTATCACCACTGGTGCTTAATGATCCGTATATACCACTATTTATTACAATTGCCATTTTATAATTCCCCTTCCGAAATAGTAAATAAAAATGAATATGATACAGTAGGAAAATTTCCCGGACTTGCTTCTAAACTAAAATTTTGTAAATACATAGGACCTTCACCAACACCAAAATTAGATATTACCAAATCCGACACATTCGAAGTATTAAAAGTAAAAACATCACCATTATAATTTAAACCATATCCTTCTTGTCTTTCGGCTCTTAAATAAAGACCTGTAGGACCTGAATTAGAATTGGCATTAATTACAGTATAACTTCTTCCAATACTTTTGTTTAAATTTATATAACTAATCCCATCAAATGTTCCTGATGTAAAAGAAGATCCTTCACCAGAATTTATAAAATAAACAATATCATTTTCACAATCGTATTTTCTGATCCAATTTATAGATACGCCGGCTTGACTCGGACATCCCACATAAGGAATATTTGATGCATAACCAGTTAAAGATACATTTCCTATAGTAGGGCCTGTTTTTGGTTCGCTACAAACATTATTTATTTCTGTATTTGCACTAACATTAATAGATGTTATACATCCATTAAAACCGGACAAATTTAAATTACCAACTAATTGACAACACCCCGCACCTGCTCCTCCATATAAACCGGTTATATTGGCCATTTTATTCTCCCCCAGCTTCTATGTCATCACTAAAATATGTACCATAAGCAGGACCACCTTGAACAATAGATGAATGATCATGTATTGGTACTGCAATTATATTCCAAAGAATTTTTATATTAGGATGAGCACTTATATACCATATAGCATTTCTTTCGGGTCTTTTGTGCCAATATTCAACACCAAATTTATCATCAAGAATTCTGGTCAACTCACCAACAGTTCCCTGTGATTCTTCATAAAATGAATTTAAAAGATTATATTCTATACCACCAACTTTATATGTTGTAGCTGATGTAGGAAACATAGCTGTATTGTTATATTCATTTATAGGTATCCAAAGTTCTGCCTTCATACCAGGTATTAAATATAAAGACGCTTGTGAAGAAAAATCATTAGCCATTTATTATTACCTCCTTAACTGCTAATATTAGACGCTGGACTAGGTGAAACTGGATCTTCACCAGTTTTGGCAAGCTGAGCAGTATCTTTTGAATTAAAAATATTTAAGGTTTCAACCGCACCTTCATGTTGTGTGTCTGAATGTATTATATCAATCATCTGATCTGCTTTTGCCTTAAATTTACCACTTCTAAGACCCTTTCTGGCTACACCATCTATAGAAATCCAAGAAGCATTACTTGCCGTACTTCTTCTTGTATATTTTTTACCACGCAACACGCTCAAAATATCTTCACCACCAACATTCATAAAAACATAACTAGGATCATCCCAACAGGGTGATATAGTAATATTTTTAACTATTCCTGAAAAAATTACATTATTATTGTAATTAGATTTAGTACCTGCATATATTTTTATAACATCGCCAGTTATAGACCTTGAAATTCTATCGCCATTTACTTTGAGAGAAGCACTAAAAGTAGATATTTGTCCTCTAACCTTAGTCACATCAAATTTTAATACATAAGGAGTTTCTACATCCAATGTATTTCCTATTGTTATTCTGGCTCTAACTGGTATTTGTGTTATACCCATAAAACCTCCTTATTGTTCTACTGGGTTGTTGTGTATAGTACATGTTATTTTATCCCCTACTCTCAATACTTCTGGTTGGCAATTTATAGCTATTTGTTCGCCAAAACCATCTATCCTAACTTTATAATGAATGTGATTACCTAAATCAGAAATAACGGTCCCGCGCATTGAAGGAGATTCGGTCTTTTTAAAATAAGGTCCTCCACTAATACCTACCAAATCTGTGTCTAATATTAATCTATTACCTTCATGTACAGAAACTGTATAAGAACTACTATCAGTAAATGAATGAATTACTTTGTTTATTACTCCACCAGAAGTATGATACCCCCCTAATTTAGGATTACAATCAGGACCACATGTGTAAACTGTTTCAACACCAGTACCTTTATTCATATAATTATATAATACATTAGAAAGATTTTTTACATCATCTTCATCTAAAAAAGATAGATTTAATGTAAAACCACCACCCCCATCTAACTCTTTTAACGCATTTTCTAAATCGGTATTCTTAAAATCTTGATGACTTAATGGATCTCTATCAGATACATTAGTTGTTTGATCTATTATACTACCATTATATCCTATTGGAGGTGGCTCATCATATAAAATCAACGGTTTTAACATATATTCAAAATTATCAGCTATTTCTTTAGCATTACCATTTGGATCGTTTATAATAATAGAAGGAGTCTCTAAATCCGCTACTACCCAAACCTCATTAACTAAAATACCAGAATCTCCTTGAGGTAAAATTGTTCCTGTTTCTATTAAAGTTTCACCATTACCATATTTACACAAAGGATTAACTTTATATACAGTGTCTTTTCCATATTTGGCTTTGTCATAAGCCCTAGCATTATTCGCAAATTGTATTTTAGGATTCGATCCATCCTCATAATTAACCACATAATCTATACCTTCTCTTAAAACTATAGTTTTTGCTTGTGTATCATCAATACTTATCCATACTTCGTGATCAGCCTCTCCATCATCCCCAGTTAAAGCTTTTGTCATAGCGTCATAATTTTTAGGTTTTGAACCACATTGAACTAATTCTAAACCTACCACATAAACTTTTGATATACCTATAAAATTATCTTGTACAGTACCATATTTAGTTGTATATCTAAAATCACTATTTATTGGTATATCTACGCCACCATCCACACTCATATCATAAACCGCCCAACAATCTGACCCTAATTTTGGTTCTGCTTCAGAAACATGAGGAGGTCTTATCAATGTGTCAATAGCATTAGGCACTAATATAGGAACACTTGCTTGTCTAGAATATGTAATAGTCGTATTATCACTCCTACCAGGCGCATTAACCATTCTAGCATATCCAATTAGGTTTATCCATGGATCTGTTATTTCATATAAATTATCTATATTATCATTATATTGAGTATTTAAATTTGGATCTGGATAAACTATAATAACAGTTGAAGCAAATCCTTGTTTTTGACAATTAGAATGCATATTAGTAACATCATAAATTTGTTTGACCCCATCAGTAAATATAGATACCCAAGGTTCGTCGCGTCTTTGAATTAAAGGTTTGCCTCCATAAATCATAACTCCAGAACATTTTTCTTGATAACTATATGTTTGTGTCTCAAAATAAACATCGGTAACCTTAGCATCATAGGCTCCTACTTCTCTAAATTCTATCTTATTTTCCGAATAATTTATATAAGCTTCATAAGGACCACTATCATTAGATATAGAATCTTGTAAAAGAGATATCTTTATCAATTGTAATGCATCCATATGTTTTATATCTAAAGAAGACAAACTACCCCCTATACTATCAGTAGAACATTCAAGCCCATATTCTGCTACAACCTTTGCTGCAAGACTTCCTGTAAAATCATCTGTAATTTCTGTATAAAGACTTGAATTATTCAAATCAGGCCAAAATTTGTTCTCCGTTGCCATTAACTACTCCCCCTACTAGTTAAATTCTGTAAATACATTATTTTACGATCTAATTCTGTAGTAAGCACATTTATTCTAACTCGATCCTGAGTTATTTTAGATTCCAAACCAGATATATCCGATACGACATCATTTATTTGTCTATCCATAGACGAAACATATGCACTTACTTTAGTATCAACTAAATTATTTATATCTATAGTTTCTTCACTAGAAGAAATCATTTTTAAATTATTTTGTAAATCCTCTACACTAACATTCAAACTATTTATTCTACCTTCAAGTTGTTCTGAAACATTTTTTAGTTCTTCAGCACCCACCGCACCAGTAGAAGTTATATCCAAACTTATATTTTCAACTGCTGCTTGTATTTTAGCTGCGGCTGCATCTCCATCCACTGTCAAATCAATATTTGTTACATCTATCTCTAATTTTGGTAAATCTTCAACAATTTCTAATTTTTTATCTTCTATTTTTAATTCTAATGATTCTAATCTATCAATTGCACTATCAAGGGCACTAACATCTACTTTAACTTCTACTGTGTTATTTAAAGAATCTGTAACTGCTTCTTTAGCTAATTCACCATAAACCGGACCACCTTCGGCAAAATTCTTTGGATATACCACTTCTCCTTTTTGCATAAAAACATGACCAGTTTTTCTAATTTCACCACCATGATGTTTTAATTCTCCAGTAGGTTTATCTTCTAACATAATTAAATCTGATTGTGATAAATTAGCTTTCTTAATACGATCATTTAAATAAGTAGAACTCCTACTTTTAAATACATTCTGAAGTTCTTGATCAGTTTTTAATTCTGGAAAAATTTTTCTTAAAAGATTTAGTGTTGTCTCACTTGATTTACCAGTTGCTTTAGCCTTCATTCTTTCTCTATCTAATATTGTATATGCTCTTAATTCTTGTAATTCTTTACTAACATCTTTTTTAGGGCCAAGACCTCCAGAACCAGAAGATAATTCTCTAAAACGTCTTTTTAAAGCATCATTTTCTAATGAATCTTCGAATTTTTTTCTTTGTTCGAGAGCATTTTTATATACTTGTTTAGCCTCTTCAAATTTATCTTCTTTAATTAAATCTAATATTTTTGAATGTTGTTCAGATAATAATAGTCCTAATTTTGGAAAACCTTTCGTATATTTTTCTAACCCTTTTTGTTTAATTTTGGCATATGTAATACCAGTCAAAGGAGAACTGTTAAAATCTGCCTGTAGTTGATGATATTCCTCTACCCTTGGGAAATGATACCTTTTATATTCTGGGTCCCACACCCTTTCAGTACCTAAAATTTTTCCAGATTGTATTTGCTTAATTAAACTATTTGTCCTTTCAAGTTGAGATTGAAGACTAGTATCAAATTCTTCTTCTTTATCAGAACCAACAATTCCATAAGCTTTTTCTTTATTCTTACCTAAAAAATTTAATTTCCTTTGCATTTCTCTAAGAATATGTAAATCTTTTCTTTCTGCGCCGGCAGCAGTTTTTATAGTTTCGCCATATAATTGATCTTCGCTTGCTTTTGGTATCTTACCAGGTATTTGATATCCTGTGTACTTAAAACCCTCGATTGTACCTGGTTTCATATGAATAGTTTTACTTTCGGCTAATTTAAATTTATTCATAGTAGCTTTATCAACTCTTCGTTTGGCTTCAGCTAAAACATCTCTTTTCATAACACCACTAACTTTTTCAAAAGTTTTGCCGGCGGGTAATTTTAAACCTTTACCTTTAAATAAACGATCATCTCTATCAACCATATTAAAATCATAAATCATGCCTCCTTCAGCAAATGTAAAATCAGATATACCACCTTTTTCTATAAGTTTTTGTATATTTTTTGATGCTGAATTTTGCACACTAGGATCCATTAAACTGGCTAAAGCCTCCTCTGATTCCCTAAAAAATTGATTCTTAGTGGCAGCTTCCATATAATCATCCATTTGTGCATCAGTCATATTTTCTAAAGAACCAAAAGCTTTTATCTTTTCGGTAAATTTTTCCTTTGCTTGTTCAAATGCGGTTTTAACTTTTGGTTTTTTAAATATTAAATTAGCCATTTCATATGCTCTATCAGTTATACCTAATTCAGTATTCTCAACAACTTTAAGAATATCATCTGATGATGGTAATTTTGTTATTGGTTTATCATACTTTTTAACTCTTTTAACTGACTCATAAGGACTATACTCTTTTCCTCTTAATTGTGCTTTAAATTTAGCAGCTTGTTCGGCATCCTCTAAATCTAATAGATATTTACTTTCCTCACTCAAACCTTCCATAGCCTCTTCTTCAACAGATTTAATAGGTTGTTTTGACCATCTCTTTTCTGCTTTCCTCCAAGCTCTTTTTTCACCAAACTTTTCAAACAAACCTTTTAAACCACCTTTTTCTTTAACTACTGTTTTAAGAAGTTCTTCATATGTTTTAGGACTTTTTGCAACAGCTAATTGTGCTCCTTTTACTCCTTTAATACCGCTACTTATCAATGAACCTATTCCTTCAAAAGCAGCAGCTCCTAAAGCACCTTTACTGATTGACATAGGAAGATCCCCAGAAGCTAAACCTTCTTTTATCTGACCACTTATTTTATCTCTTACTTTTGAATCTGATAAAGAAGAAACAGCTTTAACTCCTTTTTCTGTAACCATTCCAAGATCCATAAGCATTTTAAAAGGATCTGTAGCATTTTTACCTAGATAACTTAAAACACCTTTACCTATTTTAGGTATTGATCCAGCAAATCCAACTAATTCCTTAGCTGTACCAGTTACTGCCTCAGTAGATCTATATACTAATTGTTCCGCTAAATTACCTAAAGCAGAAATAACATCTGGATTATCTTTACCTAAGTTGGCTGCAAAATTACTTACAGAAGTGGCACTCATTTTCTTAAGTATATCTTCTTTATCGCCAAGAAAACCCACAAGACCACCATCTGACATTTCAAATTTAGGCTTATAACCACCTTGTAAGAATAATCTTTTGTATTCGTCTGACAAATCATTAACGTTTATATTTGGTCTAACTCCTGTTCCAGGAATCTCCATAAGTGGTATTAGATCTTTGATATCTTTATCAACTCCTGCAATTCCTCTAAGAGCTGACACTTTGTCAGCTTTTTTGATTATTTTTCCAAATATTCCACTAAAAAAACCACCATCCGCAAATCCTGGGAGCTCTCCCTTCTTGTTCATATATCCAAGCGCGTCAAAACCTAATCTTTGTGCTGCTGCTGCTCTTATAACATATTCTCCAGGACTAAGCATAGCTGGAACTTTATCTTCTTTTGGGCCACCTTCACCAAAAATACGTCCTCCTGATTTAAATCCTCTTGTCTTCTTTATCTCCTCAGCCATCTCAACTAAACGTTTAATCTTTTCTTTCTCAGGAAGGTTTTCTAACATTTTTAATAAATCTTCTGTTTTTTTAGAAACACCGTGTTTAAATAACGTTTGTAAAACTCTAAGTGCGCCAGGTTCAGAATGTAAATTTTCTATATCATATAATATGTGTGGATTTAAATCCTTAAAAACTTTAGCTCTTTTTTCTTGTGAGTTCAGTACTTCAGTTAATTTAGTTAAAGTTTTAATATCATGTTTGGTAGCTTTTCCGTATTTTGGAATAAACATTCTGACTCTAAACGCGCCATCTTCTCCCCTTTGAAAGGCTGTAAATGTTCCTGTTTTACCCTGTTCATCCATAATCTTAAAAAATAGGCTATCTCTACCTAAACCAAACTTATTAGTAAGTGTATATGAAACATCCTTCATTACTGGTTTAAATTTAGTTCTTGTTAATCTAAAACTTTTTTCCCAATCTGAAAATAAATCAGTTGTAGAATGAGGAACATCCTTTCTAATACTACCAGCAGTTTTGGCAGCTTTTTTAGAAGCTAAGAATATTTCATCTTTTGGCGCCACTTTTTTAAGAATATCTTCAGGAACATTACCAGACAACATATCTTTTATAGCTGTCAATTTTTGGTAGGCTTGTTGGTCTGCTAGAGACTTAAATGGCGTTATGCCTTTTTCGTATTGATGTAGACTTTGTACATCCTCAAAAAGACCTGGTATTAGCATATCAAAGTCTTCTAGAAAACCTGTTAACTCACCTACTCTACCACTTTCTAAGAAATTACTAAGTTCTGGTGATAATACTTCTTTACCTAATCTCTTCGTTAGATTAATTTTAACTATTTCTTTTAATTTATCTCTAGTAGCTTTGATAGCATTGACATCATAAGATGTTCTTTCTATATCACCAATAGGTTTACTAGAACCAAATAATCTTTCAGCTTTAAGTTTTGCAGCTTGTTTAGCTGCTACTGCATTCGCCCGTCTAGACATTGCTTCTGCTGCATTAATTCCGCCTGAATCAACTCCTGGTGTACCAGTACCTGCAGTTTTTGCTTTCTTAAAAGCAGCTTTTCTTTCTTCAGCATATTTTTTAGATTTTTTAGCTAAATCTTCCCAAAAACTATCACCCTTTTCTGCTGCCCCTGTTGCTGCCTTTTTGACTTTTTCAGACATGTTTGGCACGGTCTCTCTAGCGGCTTTAAACAAGTCCTCCATTTTATCATAAGCATTTGGTGCTCCCTTAATCATCCCACTTACTTTAGCATAAGCTTTAGGCACACCTTTTTGTATAAATGGTTTAGCAGTTGACTTTGCCCATTCATAAGTTCCTTTAGCACCTTTAGCAAAATTTTCACCTATTCCAGGAGTAATATCAGACATTTTACTTATTGCGGCTGGTGAATATTTTCTAACTAAATCCATTGACTTTCTTAAAGTATAAACTCCACCTTTAACTATTTGTGGGGTAATATATGCCCCGGCTTTAGCACCACCTACAGATACAACTCTAGTTAATTGAGCTAAAGAAGCCATCATAGAGGGGTCGTATTCATCACCAGCATTTATAGCTTTTCGCATAACATTATCAAATAGTTTATTTCCACTACCTAATAATTCATTGTAATCTTTTACAGCCATTGAGGATTTAAAATCTATTTTTCTTTTTTTCAAGATATCTTCAACAGTAGAAGCCAGCATCTCCATTTTATCTTGAGGTACATCTTTTATAAGCTCATCTGGCCATAATTTGCTTAAAGTTTCTTCAGTTAAATTAGTAAAAGCTGGTTTATTATAATTTCTTAGAGACCCTGCTATACGCTCAACATCTTTGGCTGAATATCCTAAAGCTTTATACATCTTTTCACCAAATACACCTTCTTTTAAACCTTTTGCAGCATACACACCAAGTTTAACTGGTGCAGTAACTAATTTAGAAGCCTTTTTTGCAACTCCAGCAACGGTATATGCTTTTTCCAATACAGCTGGATTAAATTTGCTGTATATAGTAGCTCCACCACCTATAGTTTCTAACAACAATGACGCTATATCCAAAGGAGCTTCGCCCGTACTAAATTTATCAGCAGCCAATTTATAAATAGCTGATCTACCTTCTTTACTAAATAAAGCTTGTTTGATTGGACTTAACCCTTCAACAAGAGCATCTATAGGTCCTTTAGTAAAAACAGCTTTTGTTGCATCTAATCCAAAATTCAATAATTCAGCTGGTGTTTTTAGTAACACATTAGTACCCAATGTACCTGCGGAAAGAAGTACTTGTTTAGATAAATTACCTATACTTGAAAACATACCTTTATTATCATTCCATAACTCATCTACTAGTTCCATCCTAGTATCTGTCATGATATTTTTTAATTTACCAATATTTTCTATGTATGTTTCAAGAAGTCCGCCCTCTTTAAAATTAGGAACCATTCCTTTTTGATTCATATAACTTAAAGCATCATAACCTAATTTTTGTGCTGAGGATGCTCTTATTACATATTCCCCTGGACTTAACATAGCTGGAACTTTATCTTCTGTTGGACCACCAGCACCAAAAATACGACCACCAAAAGCCTTTTCTGTAGATTTATTGGAAAATAAATCAGCAATTTTTTCAAAAATATTCTTCGCTTCTACATTTATACCCTTTATAGCTATATCCTTTGGAGTAAAACCAAATCCCTTTTGAGCTATCTGAGTTAATATTTTTATTTGTGTATCTTGACGTGAAGTAACATCACCCAAACTTTTACCAAAAGCATTTTCTAAATCATCTGCTTTTGGTGTGGTTTGCATCATTTTTTGAAACTCAGCACCAAATTCTTTCATAAGTCCGGCTTGACTAAAAGCTTGTAAACCTCTGTATTGTTCAGGTGCTCCCTCTTCTATAGATTTTTTAACCCTATTATAATCGTCTTCGGAAAACATTTTTTTATTTTTTTCTAACTCAGCTAACTTTTCCTGTTGAGTCATTATGTCTCCAAAACCAGATATTGCTTCTAAAATAGCATCTCTCATAGCTACAACTTCTTCTCTTCTTTCAGGAGTTATAGTTTCAGATACAGCTAAACGTTGCAACATTTTTAACATCTCTTCAAAAGGAGCTGCTTGTCTTTGAAGTTGTGTTACTTCTTGTCTTTGTTTATAAACATCTTCTGCTCTAGTTTGAAGCTCTGGTATATCTAAATATCTTTGCATGGCATCTTCATATTGTTTACCTGTCAACCCATTACGGCTTAATTCATACAAAGCTTCAGCTTCCATTTTATCAAATTGGGTAGAACGTAAATCTCTCAATCCTATACCCACCATTGCAGCTCTACGCTCTTCCTCAGGAGATACTTGTACAGGAGCTAATGGATGTGCACCTCCAAAAACTTTATCCATACTTTCTCTGAAATTCTTAAAACCAGGTAAGTTTTCTACAGTTTCTTCAATTTGTATATCTTTAATAGCATCCTTAAATTTATACATTACTTCAGCAAATCTATTAGCAACAGATAAGGCTTCTCCCATAGCTTTGGTGCTATCGACCATTTTATCCATAGCTTCTTTTGCTCTTTCTAATTGCCTGCTTAATTCATCATACCTATCAGTATCATCTTGTTCCAAAGCCTGTTGACGTAAAGTTTCAATTTCAGATATATTTTGGCTCATACTAGGAATTAAAGTATTTAATTTATAAGCATAATCAGTGGCACTCTTATTAAATTCATCTGTAGCATCAGTAAAAATACGCTGTTGTAATGACATTTCTTTTTTAGCCATTGGTAATTCATAACCACCCCCAAAACCAGCTAGACCTTTATTCACAACAGCAGTAGCACCAAAAAACCTATCAAAATTAAACTGATTTAAAGCTTTTAATGCATCAAACGCTGTTACTCTTTGTCTTATAATATCAGCAGCTTCTTCTAAACTTGTTTTTAGAGCATCCTTAGCTTTAGCTATATCTTCAGTCATACTAACTAAACCATCACCAAGAGATTCTATAATATTATCAAGTTTATCTAATTCAGCACTTTCTGTTTCAGATAATTTTCCTTTTCTACCTCTAAGCTCCTCTCTTCTAGACATATATTCTATAAATTTAGCTTCTGTTATTTCTCTTTTCTTCTGCATATTTTCAAGATTACTAAACATGTCTTCAGCAGTTCTTACTTTAGATACACCTAAAGTTCTTCCAGAAAGGATGTCTTTTAATAACGTAGTAATTCCCATCTCGGCGGGCTGAGGTCCTGAAACTTCTTGTCCAAAAAATTGACCAAGTGATGGTTTATATGCAACTCTTTTTCCAGTATAAGTTAAATACTGTTCAGGAGTCATTTCATTTATTCCTCTAATACCATAATCTATAGATTGAGGTTTATATCTACCAGTTAATTTACCAGCAGATTTAGGAAATTTAAGCTCGTCTGACATATCTTCAAAACGATCTTTCATAATATCAGAAATATCACCAGACCATTGTGAAAAAAGTTTACGTCTTATTGTTCCGCCGGCAAAAGCAGATTCAAAATCAAAACCAGATAAACTTGTTTCTAAAGCTCTTTGAGTAGCTGAAGCTATATCTATATCTCTAACAGCCCGTTCCATTTCTTCCAGCTCCATCTTAAACTTTTCTGCTATTTCTAACTTAGCCATTTTCTTAGCTACTTCAGACAACTCATCGGTCATTTTTTCATGTTCAGTTATAATATCTTCTCTAATTTTAGATAAATCACTAACAATTTTTTCTCGTTCTTTTTCAGTATCCATTACTAAAGATTTTTCCATGGTAGGAACTGGTTTTACTTTTTCCAAATTATCTATTAATTCTTTTCTAGCATCTATCATTTTTTGTGCAGCTTTAGGATACTTTTCAACAATTTCCACAAATAATTTTGCTTCTTTTTCAGCTTGAGCATTAAATA
>Ga0307430_1000715_pt1 | contig 27434 bp, 21 predicted proteins | sample SalMarWE160130MG_FD_202159 | JGI IMG/M metagenome (GOLD analysis project Ga0307430, IMG submission 202159) | Salt marsh sediment microbial communities from the Plum Island Ecosystem LTER, Massachusetts, United States - WE1603-130 | ecosystem: Environmental > Aquatic > Marine > Intertidal zone >...
AATTCGCGAGGAGCTAAAACAGGAGACTGCCGAACTGAAGGAGAAGCATAATCTCGTACCGGGGTTAGTTACAGTATTGGTGGGTGAGGATCCAGCATCACAGGTTTACGTTGGACAGAAGGAGAAAACGTCACAGGCTTTGGGCATCCACTCTGAGAGATATGACTTACCAGCAGATACCACTCAAGAAGACCTGCTCGCCTTGATTGACAAGTTGAACAAAGACCCAAAGATTCATGGTATTCTTGTCCAACTACCCCTGCCCAAGCACCTCAGTGAGACTGAGGTTCTGTATGCCATCGATCCCAAAAAGGACGTAGATGGTTTTCACCCGGTGAATGTGGGCAAGCTGATGATCGGAGAGGCCGACTACTACCCGTGCACGCCTCACGGCATCCAGCAGCTTCTCATCAGGTCTGGAACCAAGATTGATGGCGCAGAGGTGGTTGTTGTCGGTAGGAGCAATATCGTGGGAAAACCGATAGCTAACATGCTATTGCAGAAGAGAGAAGGGGCCAACGCTACCGTCACCATATGCCACACCGGGACCCGGGACATGGCCTTCCACACCAAGAGGGCTGATATACTCATTGTGGCGGCGGGCAGACCCAAGGCTATAACCGCAGACATGGTTAAAGATGGAGTAGTGGTCATCGATGTTGGCGTCAACCAGATAGGCGAGACGCCGGAAGGCAAGCGTATCCTGTCTGGCGATGTCGACTTCGACGCGGTGAAGGAGAAGGCCAAGGCTATAACGCCAGTGCCCGGTGGAGTGGGACCGATGACCATCACTATGCTTATGATGAATACAATTAAAGCGGCAAAGCTGGCCGCAGGCTTAGACTAGGCTAGGAGGAAAGAATGGAGTACAAAGTCGAGAAGAAGGAATCAGTTGCGTATGGGAAAAAGGTTGAGTTACTAGGTGAGACCTATGAGGAAGGTGCGCCTGAGGGTGAGGAGCTTGGCAGGTGGAGGCAGAAGCTAGATAGTAGGGCGGACAAACTTAAGTATCTGGAGACTGGTGAGAGGTACTGGTTCAGCAAGGATTGGTTCGGCAGTGAAAAACGGAAGAACCCAGCTTAGTTAAGGAGGGTAGGTAATGGCGTTTGAAATTCCTAAGACATTATATACCGGGAAAGTTAGAGAAATAGTTCTGGGCACCGGAGATAAAGCTATTACGGTGGGTGGAGAGGAGGTATACCCCTTCTATTTATTTGAAGGTAAAATGCCTAGATTGCCCAAAATAGCCATGGAGGTATGGGATATGCAGCCTGAGAACTGGCCAGAGGCTGCTTTGGAGCCCTTTGCCGGCGTGACCGACGACCCTGTTGCCTGGGCGAAGAAATGTATAGACGATTATGGGGCTGAGATGATTGCTCTTCAGTTGATTAGCACTGATCCCAACGGATTGAATCGGCCGGCTGAGGAAGCCGCTGCTGTTGTCAAGAAGGTAGCTGATGCTATCGATGTTCCGCTGATCGTCTGGGGTACGGCCAATCATGATGAAGATACCGAGGCATTTAGAGTCATAACTGAGCAGTGTCATGGGAAGCATTTGGTTATTGGACCACTCGAGGAAGGAGATCATAAGAAGATTGGTGCTGCAGCTATTGGTTACCAACATACAGTAGGGGCGTCAACGCCCATAGATATAAATCTGGCCAAGCAACTCAATATCCTGTTGGGTAACCTTGGTGTTTCCGATGAGATGCTGATAATGGACCCTACCGTCAGCGGAATCGGATATGGTGTTGAGTATTGTTACTCGGTGATGGAGAGAATCAGGATGGCGGCATTAACTCAGCAGGATGATAAGCTCCAATTCCCTCTCATTTGCAACCTGGCGAAAGAGGTGTGGAAGACTAAGGAGGCAGGCCTTCCCACTGAGGAAGACCCCAAGCTTGGAGACGTTAAGAAGAGGGGTATCTTGTTGGAAGCTATGTCAGCTACAGTTATGCTTGTGGCTGGGGGCGATGTGATAGTTATGAGACACCCGGACGCAATAAAGTTAGTTAAAGATATGATAGCTGAGCTATCAGCAGAACAATAATTGGAGGGTGAAGGTAAGATGGCAGAAGCAAAAAGCAAGAGCATTGATGCAGCCAGTGTCAAGATGATAGAGAAAGCGGCCCGTGATGGGGTTAATACCGCTTTTGATAGAGCCGAAGCGATGAAGCCCTGTCCCATAGGAGTGGTCGGCAGTTGCTGTAAGAACTGCGGGATGGGACCGTGCCGGGTTCCTCTACCCAAGGGGAAAGAGGAAACACCAGAGGATAAACTGAAGAGGAGGGGCATCTGTGGGGCAACTGCTGAGACCATTGCCGCCCGTAACTTCATTCGTATGGTGGCTGGTGGAGCGGCTGCCCACTCCGACCACGGTCGGGGGGTTGCCGAGCTTTTCCTGGCGGCAGCTAAGGGAGAGGCTCCAGGCTATGAGATTAAAGACGAGCAGAAGTTGCTGCAACTGGCTCTGGACCTTGGTGTGGAAATCGGAGAGCGGAGCAATGAAGAAATAGCTGTTGATATAGGTGAAATATGCCTGGAGGAGTTTGGCCGGCAGGAGGGTGAACTGCTATTCTTGAGGAGGGCGCCGCTGAAGCGCCAGGAGGTGTGGCGGCGTGAGGATGCTGCTCCACGAGGCATAGATAGGGAAATCGTGGAGATAATGCACCGAACCCATATCGGAGTGGATCAAGATTACAGAAGCCTGCTCCGCCAGGGGGTGAGGGCGGCTATAGGTGATGGCTGGGGTGGTAGTATGATTGCCACTGAACTCCAGGATATCCTGTTCGGAACCCCAACTCCGGTATTAGGTAGGACAAACCTGGGCGTGTTTGAGAAAGACGAGGTGAACATCGTCATTCATGGTCACGAGCCGCTGCTTTCCGAGATGATTGTAGCCGCTGCTCAAGAACCAGAGATGGTTGCGTTGGCTAAATCTAAGGGCGCAAGCGGGATAAATCTGGCTGGAATGTGTTGCACCGCCAACGAGATATTGATGCGGCATGGGGTACCTATTGCGGGGAACTTCTTACAGCAGGAGCTTGCTATAACCACTGGCGTGGTGGAAGCTATGGTGGTAGATATTCAATGTATTATGCAGTCCATAGCCACCGTTTCTGAGTGCTACCATACCAAGATTATCACCACCTCGCCTAAGGCTCATATTCCTGGTGCTATGCATATTGAGTTTGAAGAGCATAATGCTATGGCGTCGGCCAGGGCTATAGTCAAGACCGCCATCGATAATTTCCCCAACAGGGGAAGCAACATTGAGATTCCCGAGGAGCAAACCTACCAGGTGGCTGGATTCAGCCATGAAACCATCAACTACCTGCTGGGTGGCGTCTATCGTGCTTCCTACCGGCCACTGAATGACAATATCATCAATGGAAGGATCAGGGGGTTAGCTGGTGTGGTTGGCTGTAATAATGCGCGGATACAACACAACTACGGCCACGTCGAGATGGTGAAGGAGCTTATCAAGAACGACGTAGTAGTAGTAACAACTGGGTGTAACGCCATTGCCTGTGCTGAGGCTGGGTTGATGGTGCCAGAGGCAGCAGCCCAATATGCTGGCGAGGGGCTGGCTTCGGTGTGTGAGGCAGTGGGTATTCCCCCAGTATTGCACATGGGTTCGTGCGTCGATAACAGCCGCATCCTGATGGCCGCCGCTGCCATGGTGAAGGATGGCGGCCTGGGCGATGACATCAGCGACCTGCCTGTAGCGGGGGCCGCCCCGGAGTGGATGAGCGAGAAGGCGATTTCCATCGGTCAATACTTCGTTGGCTCGGGGGTATTTACGGTATTTGGGGTTAACTGGCCCACTTTGGGTAGTCCCGAGGTCACTGAGTTCATGTTCAAGGACTTTGAGGATATGTATGGTGGAATGTGGGCGTTCGAGCCAGACCCGATTAAGGCAGCCCAAATGATGATTGCGCATATCGATAAGAAGCGCAAGGCATTAGGCATTGACAAGGCTCGAGAAAGGGTTCTCTTCGATATGGCGATGAGACGGGAGTTGTAAGCAGTTTAGTCGGTATACCTAGTAGGAATCAGAAATAGGGGAGGATTAGAGATGTCCAAGATAATTGCGTCAGCAGCTATTAGGGGGGCTCACAAGATCGTAGGCCAAGCTGATAAGAAGTGGCAGGAGGCAATGGATAAGTGGGGAGCAAATGAGCCAGTAGGCTTTCCCAATACCGCCTATTATCTGCCAGTGATCTATGGCATTTTAGGCATCCCGGTGGAAAAACTGGGTGACATGGAGCAGGTGCTGAAGAGATGTAAGACTCTTCTTCCACCACCGGTTAGTGAGGAACATCACTTGCCCTATCTGGGACCGGCCCTTGATGCCGGAATGGCAACCTTCTTTGCCGACGAGATTATTGAAGCTATAAGGTATCTGGAGGAACCCGAATTCTACACTAAAGAGGAAGACCCCATTGGAGACAATATCTGGCTAGGCGCCGCCGATGATGTTGTCCTTAGGAAAAGAGGCATTGAATTTGTTGATGGCACTGCTCCTGGCTTTGCCGCCATTCTGGGTGCTGCGCCAAGCCCAGAAGTCGCCAAGAGCATTGTTCAGGAACTCCAGGAGAAGAGCATCTATGTCTTCATGGCCGCTGAGCATGGTGGGAAGAGATTCTCAGAGCAGCTTGTGGAGGCAGGGGTGCAGATTGGGTGGCCAGTTCGCCTGGTCTCCTTTGGCCCTGATATTACCGCTACCGTATTTGCCGCTGGCTTCGCCATCAGGGTAGGCTTTTCCTTCGGTGGTATCGGACCTGGAGAATACAGAAAACACCTTGTTTATAATAAAGACCGCACCTTTGCCTTCGCTATGCCTATGGGCTATGTTACCGATGAGTGGTATGCCCAGGCTCTGGGTGCCGTCAACTTTGGCTTCCCGGTCATTGCCGATACCCCAATACCTGAGATCTTGCCTACCGGGGTCTGCACCTACGAGCATGTTGTTTCCGATGTACCCCACGATAAGATAGTGGCCAGAGCAATAGAGGTGAGGGGGCTCAAGGTTAGTGTGGCTGAGGTGCCGATTCCAGTAGCCTTTGGCCCTGCCTTCGAGGGCGAGAGGGTCCGCAAAGGGGAGTTCTATTTGGAGTGTGGTGGTGGCAGAACGCCTATGGTTGAATGGTGTACCTCCAAGCGAATGGATGAGGTGGAGGATGGCAAGATCGAGGTGATTGGTCCTGACATAGAGGATTTGGCTCAGGAGGGCACCCTGCCGCTGGCTATAGTGGTGGAAGTGGCTGGCCGACAGATGGAGGAGGACTATGAGCCTATCCTGGAACGCCAGATTCACCATTTGATAAACTATGCCACAGGAGTGTGGCACCAGGGGCAGCGAGATATCGCTTGGATGCGGGTTAGTAATACAGCTAAGGAGAAAGGTTTCACCCTGAGGCATATTGGCAGTCTTTTGCATGCGAAGCTACATCAAGATTTTAGCCGGATATTCGATAAGTTGCAGGTAAAACTCTATACCGAAGAGGACAAAGTAAAGGAAATCATCGAAGAGGCCAAGAAAGTGTATGCCACCCGGGATGCTCGAATTGAGGGAATGACTGATGAAACCACCGACATGTACTATTCGTGTACCCTGTGTCAGTCCTTTGCGCCCGGCCATGTTTGCGTGATTAGCCCGGAGAGAACAGGCCTTTGCGGTTCCTATAACTGGATGGATTGTAAGGCTGCCTATGAGATCAACCCAACCGGGCCTAACCAGCCGGTGGAGAAAGGGAAGGTCATTGATGAGTGGCTGGGACAGTGGAAAGGCGTAAATGAGTTTGTTTTCCAAGCTTCTCGTGGGAGCTTAGACCACTACAATTTCTACAGTATAGTAGATGACCCCATGACTACCTGTGGCTGCTGTGAGTGTATCGCTGCTGTCCTTCCACTGTGTAATGGAGTGATGACGGCAAATAGGGAATACACCGGGATGACTCCTTGCGGAATGAAGTTTACCACGCTCGCCGGGACTGTGGGCGGTGGTATAAGCACTCCAGGCTTCGTTGGTCACGGCAAATACAATATCACACAGCGGAAATTCCTAAGGGCTGAAGGACCGAAAGAAAAACCCGAAGCTGGCTTATTGAGAATGGTATGGATGCCCACCAGTTTGAAGGAGGAGATTGGCGAGCGAATCAAAATGAGAGGGGAGGAGATAGGTGTTCCCGACCTGCTTGACATGATTGCGGACGAGACGATAGGCACTACTGAGGAAGAGATTCTTCCCTTCCTGGAGGAGAAGGGGCATCCTGCACTCAAGATGGACCCGATACTGGGCTAGAATTTGTAGGGCGACACTTTAGGGTCGTTCTAGGCGAGGAATAAGCATCACGCTGCAAGGAAAGGAGTTGGTAAAATGGCGCTTACGGGGATACAGATATTCAAATTACTCCCCAAGACGAATTGCAGGGAGTGTGGGGAACCTACCTGTCTTGCCTTCGCCATGAAATTAGCTGCAGGCAAGGCGGACCTATCTCTCTGCCCCTATGTCTCTGACGAGGCAAAAGCTCAGTTGGAGGAAGCATCAGCGCCTCCCATTGTGACGGTCAATATTGGTGTTGGTGACCGGGCGCTAAAGGTCGGCGGTGAGACAGTGATGTTTCGTCATGAAAGAAGGTTTGAGAATCCTACTGGCTTTGCTATTCTCATTAGCGACACTATGGACGAGGCAGAAGTTGACGCCCGGCTGGAGAGGTTCAAACTCGAATATGAAAGGGTAGGGCTCGTCCTACGTCCTGAGCTGGTGGCGATAAAGTGTGAGTCGGGGGATGCCGATAAGTTCGCTGCCGTGATTGATAAAATCAAGCAGAGCAGCGAATGTAGTATTATCCTGATGAGCGATAATGCTGATATTCTGGCCGCAGGCTTGAGGGTTTGTGCTGACAGGAAACCACTGATCTACGCGGCTACTGAAGAGAACGTAGGACGTGTTATTGATTTGGCTAAGGAGAGTTCGTGCCCCGTAGTGGCAAAAGCCGCTGATGTGGAGAAGCTTGCTGAATTGACTACTAAACTAACCGAGGCTGGGGTAAGTGAGATTGTTCTCGATTCGGGGTCAAGAACCCTGCGTAAGGTGTATGAGGATCAGGTTATCATCAGAAGTGCCCCCTTAACCAAGCAGTTTCGTCCTTTGGGTTTCCCTACAATTCTGTTTCCATGCGAGATGACTGATGACCCGATGAAGGAGGGGGTGATCGCATCTGCTTTCGTGGTCAAATATGCCGGGATTATCGTGCTATCCGACTTCCAGGGGGAAAGCCTGTTCCCTCTACTTGTGGAGAGGATGAATATCTACACCGACCCGCAGAGACCGCTGGCTACTACCGAGGGAATCTACGAGATAAATAACCCGGATGAGAATTCGCCGGTGCTTATTACTACCAACTTCTCGCTTACCTACTTCATTGTCTCTGGTGAGATTGAGAATAGCAGGATTCCCAGCTATCTGTTGGTCCAAGACACTGAGGGCCTTTCGGTACTGACCTCATGGGCGGCAGGCAAGTTCAGCGCTGACCTTATCGCTCCCTTCATCAAGAAGTGTGGGATTGTGGACAAGGTTAAACATCGCAAATTGATTATCCCGGGTTATGCTGCCGTTGAGAGTGGCGGTCTGGAGGAGGAGTTGCCTGGCTGGGAGGTTCTGGTTGGTCCCAGGGAGGGCTCTCTTATTCCAGCGTATCTTAAGACATGGAAAGCGTAGGAGGAACACAATGATACTTATCGCAGAAAGCATAAATATTATGTCCAAATCTATTGGCCGTGCGCTGAAGGGAAGAGATCCGAAGCCGATTCAGGATCTAGCCAGGGCAGAGGATGAGGCTGGGGCAGATTACCTCGACCTCAATGTCGGTCCCGCACGAAAGGCGGGTGATGAGCTAATGACCTGGGTGGTCAACACGGTGCAGGAGGTTACCGACAAGCCATTATCACTGGATACGACGAACCCGGTGGCTATGGAGGCTGGGCTAAAGTTGTGTAAGAACAAGGCATTGATAAACTCCATCTCACCAGCCAGGTTTGAAGAGGAATTGCCCTTAGTAAAAAAATACAACGCCGATATGATTGGTCTTTTATGGGGGAGGGAGGGGATGCCTCGGGATGCTGCTGAGCGGTGTGTTATAGTCGCTGAGCTCATGTATGAAGCTGGTGAAATGGGAATCTCTAATGAGGATATTTGGTTCGACCCTATAATTACACCAGTGGTAAATATCGAGTCAAATCAGGTGAAACCATGTCTAGAGTTTATGAGCATGATTCAAGACATTGCCCCTGGATGTAAATCTACGGTGGGTCTGTCAAATGTCTCCAATGGTGCACCTACCGAACTTAGGCCATATCTTAATCGGACCTACTTGGTAATGCTTATGAAGTATGGGCTACATTCGGCAATAGCTGATATCTTCGACTCTGAGCTAGTTAGAATAGCCCGTGGCGAGAGGCCACAGATTGTCGACCTGGTAAATAGGGTGATGGATGGTGAGAAGCCTGACCTCTCCAGCTTGAGCGAGGAAGAGGTTAAATATGTAAAGACGGTCAGGGTACTCAGTGGTGAATCGCTCTATTCACATTCCTGGCTTGAAATATAGCAATAGTATCTGGAAGTGATGTACCTTCGATGGTTGATGAAATTCCAGTAGTATGGTTGCAAACGGCTGCATGTACAGGATGTTCAATTTCGCTGCTAAACTCGGCTAGCCCCACGATCAAGAACATACTTATCGATCAAATAATCCCCGGAGTACACATAAACCTCAGATTTCATGCCACTATAATGGCTGGCGCTGGTGAACTAGCCATCGAGGTGCTGGAGGAAACGGCTAAGGAGAAGAAAGATGGTTACATCTTGGTTGTGGAGGGGGCTATTCCTACAGCCACCGATGCGGTTTACGGAGCTATAGGAGAACGAGATGGTAAACCGGTTAGTATGGAAGAAAGAGTGGCAGAGCTAGCTCAGGATGCCCAGGCGATTCTGGCGATAGGCACTTGCGCTTCTTTTGGCGGAATTCCCGCTGCCGCTCCCAATCCTACCGGCTGTCAACCGGTAAGTAAAATACTTGAGGCTAAGGGTATTAACAAACCCCTAGTGAATATCCCAGGATGTCCTCCCCATCCTGATTGGTTTGTAGGCACAGTAGCCAGTATAATTTTAAATGGGCTACCCAAGGCTGAAGAACTAGATGACAACCTGAGACCGCTGGCTTTCTATGGCAAACTAATTCATGAAAACTGCCCCCGCCGTGCCTACTTTGACGAAGGCAAATTCGCTAAGAAGCCCGGTGATGAGGGCTGCTTGTACGAACTGGGGTGTAAAGGACCGATAACCTATGCTGATTGCCCATTAAGGCGATGGAATAATGGAACGAATTGGGTCATTGGTGCTGGTGCCCCATGTAATGGCTGCACTCAGCCTGAATTCCCCGACTTGGTGGCGCCATTCTATGAAAAGCTTGTGGATGTTGAATTACCTACCATCGGCGCTTATTGGGAGTCCGGCAGGGAGAAGAATTAGTGAGCAAGATAGTCATTGATCCAGTAACCAGGATTGAAGGACATCTGAAGATCGAAGCTGTAGTAGAGGATGGGGTGGTTAAGGAGGCGCGGAGTAGCGGCGTCTTGTTTCGAGGACTTGAGCTTATATTAAGAGGGAGAGACCCCCGAGACGCTCAGGTGATAACCCAGCGTATTTGCGGGGTTTGCCCTCAATCTCACGCCATTGCCGCTACTTTGAATCTGGATAGTGCCTTTGGCATTGGTGACAGGATTCCAGATAATGGCCGAATCATAAGGAATCTTATTCAGGGCGCACATGTTGTCCAGGACCATATCCTGCACTTTTATCACCTGGCTGCCCTTGATTATGTTGACATAACTGATGTTGCCAAATACGAGGGTAAGGACTCTGACCTGAATTCGATAAAGGACTTCTGTTCTAGAGGTGTACTAGACCCGTTTGTGCCTCGCTACGAAGGGGATTACCGCCTACCGGCTGAAATTAACCAACAGGCGGCAGCTCACTATGTCAAGGCCTTTGAGGTCAGACGAATCGGTCATGAGATGGTCAGCATCTTCAGTGGTAAGGTTCCACATAGTGTCGGGGTTGTCCCTGGCGGCGTTACAGCGGCTCCTACTGTTGACATGATAACGTCCTTCTTGTGGAAACTGAGGACATTACAGGACTTTATCGATAATGTGTATATACCTGACGTATTAGCTGTAGCTGGTGCCTACCCCGATTACTTTGAAATTGGAGCCGGCTGTAAGAACCTGCTGTCCTACGGTGCTTATGACTTGGACGGGAAAGACTCAGACTTAACCCGGCGAAAGCGGCTGTTTAAGCAGGGAACTACCTCGGCGGACCTTAAGTTTGGTGGGCTAGACATCACCAGGATTACTGAGGATGTTAGGCACTCATGGTACGAGTATTCTTCATCGGGGCGACATCCCAGCGATGGAGAGACAAAGCCTGAGTATAGCAAGCAAGGGGCCTATTCTTGGATAAAATCACCTCGCTATGATGGCAAGGTTCACGAGGTTGGTCCAATCGCCAGGGTCGCCGTTGATTATGCCCACGGTGAACCAGAGATGAAGAAGCTGGTAGACTGGGCACTGGCTGAATTCAAGGCGTCACCATCATTCTTGTTCTCAGTCTTGGGTCGTCACCTGGCGCGGGCCCTATCTGCCAAGTACATCGCCGACTCCATAGAGAAATGGCTTCTGGAGCTGAAGCCGGGGGAGCCTACCTTTGCTGAATACACAATTCCGGATGAGGGCAGAGGGATGGGCATAACTGAAGCCGCCCGAGGCGCGCTGGGACACTGGATTGAAATAAAGGAGAAGAAAATCGCCAACTACCAGTGCGTGGTGCCAACCACATGGAACGCCTCGCCCAAGGACGATGGTGGAAACCCTGGTCCCATAGAACAGGCCATAATTGGGACTAAAATAAGGGACGAGGGCAATCCCTTTGAGATCGTGAGGATTGTTCGTTCTTTTGATCCCTGCCTCGCCTGTGCTGTTCATCTGCTTACGCCCAAAGCTCGTGACCTGGGTCAATTTCGAGTTGTATGAGCGTTTAAAGGAGTAGGGATGATTGTTTCACAACAAAAACCTTTTGAAGAAATCTTGGACTACCTAGAAGGAGAAGAGCGTGTCTTTATTCTAGGTTGCAATGGCTGTGCCGAGGCTTCTGGCTCAGGTGGGCCGGCCCAGGTTACTGAAATGCAAAGTATATTAGAGGAGAATGGTAAGAGAGTTACTGGCTCTATGGTCATAGATTTTCTCTGTCAGAAAGCCCTGGTCAAGTCACGGCTGAGGCCGAGGACCGAACAGGTTGAGGCTGCCGATTCAATATTGATTATGACATGCGGCCTTGGTATTCAGGCAGTAGCGGCGTCGGTAAACAAGGTCTGCCACCCAGCTTGTGACACCGTCAATATGGGCGGTAGCCGGGCGGAATGGAAAGGTAAGGAAAGGTGTCTGGAATGTGGTGAGTGTTTGCTGGAATACACTGGGGGAATATGCCCACTGACTGCCTGCACTAAGGGGTTGATTAATGGGGCTTGTGGTGGTGCATCTAACGGCAAATGCGAGCTTGATCCTGAGAAGGATTGTGGCTGGGAGTTGATTTACGAGAGGTTAAAGCAGAAAAACCAGCTAGACAAGTTGCGGAAATTCATCCCACCCAAGGATTACAGCAAGATGATGCCCAGCCCGAAGTTGATGTCCACATCTCTTTGGGCACTAGAGCAAATTGACCACGAGGAGAAAATGGAGTGAGCTTGCGATCAGCGCTCGAGTCAGGGAAGTTTGCTATAACTGCTGAGGTCGGTCCGCTGAAAGGGACCGATGTTAGTGAGATTGAAGAAGTAGCTGAGCTTTTATTGGGGAGGGTAACAGCCACAAACGTTACTGACCAACAAAGCTCAGTGATGAGGCTGGGCTCACTGGCTACCTGCCATCTGTTGAAAGAAAAAGGGCTTGACCCCGTGTTCCAGATGACCTGTCGGGATAGAAACAGGGTGGCGTTGCAATCAGACATGTTGAGTGCCCACGTTCTGGGAATTGAGAATGTCCTGGCCCTCACCGGTGATTTACCTTCCCTTGGTGACCATCCCCAGGCTAAGCCAGTTTATGATTTGGATTCGGTGCAGCTTCTATGGGCCATTAATAGGTTGAATGAAGGTTACGATCTGGTTGGGAATGAGCTGCAAGGGAAGACAAATTTCTTCTCTGGGGCGGTGGTGACACCTGAGGCAGATACTGAGGCTAAACTTGAACTGCAGCTTATTAAGATGGAGAAAAAGATTGCCGTTGGGGCCAAATTCTTCCAGACTCAGGCAGTCTATGATGTTGGTACCTTTGCTAAGTTCATGAAGAGGGTTGAGGGTTTTAAGGTTCCTGTCTTAGCTGGAGTAATCCCCTTGAAGTCTGTCGGTATGGCTCGATTTATGAACAAAAACGTATCTGGTGTCTTTGTGCCTGAAGAGCTGATTGACAAAATGGCCAAGGCAGAAAATAAGGTGGCAACTGGAATAGGTATTGCCGCTAATCTGATCAAGGAACTGAAGGACATCTGTCAAGGGGTACATCTGATGGCTATTGGCTGGGAGAAGAGGGTGCCGGCAATACTGGACGCTGCTGGATTGTAACAGTTGCTCGATTTACAAACAAGTAGCGGCTGATGCTATCCTGTGGGGCAGGCAAAAGATTCCTGTTATTTCATGAGCGGGGCAGTTATGCACAAAGGGTATGAGGTTGCCTACGACATTGCAAGTGAGCAGTTAAGGAATAATGATGCCATTGAGGAGCTCTGCCGTCGAAGTAGCGCCAGCTGTAAAGTTATTGACTCTATGAAGACAATCACCCTTGAATATTTAAACCGGTCATATCAAGTCACTCTTCCTGATATTGAGATTTCAATGGCGGATAGTGAGGAAGAGGTTTCACTCGGAGACAAAATACTGATACTTCACTATTTGCTTCAGGCGAAGGGGACCCCATCATCCAACGAAATGATTGGGTACAAGGAACTGCCGGGAGGTTCCGTGTATGCTCGTTCATTTACAAAGCGGGCTGTGCAGCCAATAATCGAGCAGTTTGGAGGGGAGCCTGATCGCCTTCTAAATGCTGCTAAAGTGATAGGTGGCCACAAGGCGGACTATGGCGATGTAGCAGTAACTGTCAATGCTTTTAGCCGAGTGCCGATAACGTTGGTACTATGGAGAGGCGACGAGGAGTTCGCCCCAGAGGCCAAGTTCATGTTTGACAGTACCATAACTGATTATCTTACCACCGATGATATAAATGAGCTTTGTGGGATCATCGCCTGGAAGCTAGTAAAATTTTTGAGGGCTGGATATGGCTAATTTAACGGAGTCCGACGTTAAGGAGCAACTAGACCAAATCTTATCACGGCATAGTGAAGAGCACGCTGAACTCATTCCTATACTTCAGGAGGTGCAGGAGAGGTTCAGCTATTTACCCGAAGATGCGATGCGGGGTGTGGCTAGGTTCCTTAGATTATCTGACAGTAATGTTTATGGGGTGGCTACTTTCTATGCTCAGTTCAGGATGGTTCCTTCGGGCAAAAGGATGGTCAGGGTATGTCGCGGGACGGCTTGCCATGTGCGCGGTGGCGCGAGGATATTGAGAGAAGTAGAGAAGCAATTGGGTATTAAGGCTGGAGAAACAACCGAGGACATGGAGTACAGTCTGGAGACTGTGGCTTGTATCGGCGCTTGCGCTCTTGCGCCAACGATGACGATAGATAAGGAGACCTACGGTCGAATGACGACCAAGAAAGTTGTGGAGGTCTTTGGTGATAGACCTACAGGCGAATAGGTCATCGGGCAGCCAGCGCACGATCTTTGTCTGCCATGGGACAGGTTGTGTCTCTGGCAAGGCATTTGAGATTCGTGAAGCACTGGAGAAATATGTAGCCGAACTGGGCTTGGAGGGGGTTAAGGTAGATTTTACTGGCTGCCATGGCTTTTGTCAGCAGGGTCCCATTGCCGTTGTTGAACCGGAGGGCATCTTCTACACTTATGTTAGTATCGATGATGTTCCTGAGATTGTCCAGTCTCATCTCCGCGATGGCAAGCCGGTGGAACGACTGTTTTACAAAGACCCTGTTACCGGCGAGGCAGTACCGCGCTATCAGGACATAAACTTCTACAGGAAGCAACATCGCATTATCCTGCGCAATTGTGGTCGCATTAACCCGGAACGGATAGAGGACTACATCGCTGTCGGCGGCTATCAGTCTCTTCAGAAAGTGTTATCTGAGCTGACTCCAGAGCAGGTTATTGACGAGGTCAAGCGCTCTGGTTTACGAGGTCGTGGAGGTGCTGGTTTCCCAACTGGTCAGAAATGGCAATTCTGCCGCAATGCTCCGGGGAGCCAGAAGTACATGATTTGTAACGCTGATGAGGGTGACCCTGGGGCTTTCATGGATCGCAGCACGATGGAGGGCGATCCTCACACAGTTATTGAGGGGATGGCCATTGCTGCCTGTGCTATAGGTGCCTCAGAAGGTTATATCTATATTAGAGCTGAATACCCGTTGGCGGTTAAGCGAGTGCGGTTGGCCGTCCAGCAAGCAGAAGAGAAGGGTTTTCTAGGTGAGAATATACTTGACTCTGGTTTCAATTTAACGATCCATATTAAGGAAGGCGCTGGCGCTTTTGTTTGCGGTGAGGAGACTGCGCTAATGGCATCTATTGAAGGTAGAAGAGGTATGCCTCGCTCCCGCCCTCCGTTCCCTGCTCAGTCCGGCTTGTGGGGTAAACCAAGCAACATCAATAATGTGAAGACCCTAGCCTCTGTGCCGGTTATCATCGCTAAAGGTGCTGACTGGTATGCCCAAATTGGAACTGAAAAGAGTAAAGGCACTGCCGTTTTTGCTCTAACGGGGAAAATAGCCAATAGTGGTTTGGTTGAAGTACCAATGGGGATACCACTCCATGAAATTATCTATGATATCGGTGGCGGTATTCCTGGTGGCAAGCGTTTCAAGGCGGTGCAGACAGGTGGGCCTTCTGGAGGTTGCTTACCTACAAGCTATCTGAATAAGCCAGTCGATTACGAGTCACTGGCCGAGGCCGGTTCTATTATGGGCTCAGGCGGTATGGTGGTGCTGGATGAGGATACCTGTATGGTTGATGTCGCCCGTTATTTTCTTTCCTTCACCCAATCCGAGTCATGTGGTAAGTGTGTGCCGTGCCGCCTGGGAACAAAGCAGATGCTGGACATACTCGAGAACATCTGCAATGGTAAAGGCAAAATGGGCGATATTGACCTCTTATTGGAGCTGGCGGGGGAGGTTAAGGCTGGCTCACTGTGTGGATTGGGGCAAACGGCGCCCAACCCGGTGCTGACCACGATCCGCTACTTTCGGGATGAATATGAGGAACATATCAAGAAGCACCACTGCCGCGCGGCAGTTTGTCGGGGGCTAGTTACAGCACCATGCAGCCATATTTGCCCAGCCGGTGTAGATGTGCCTCGATATATTCGGTTTATAGCTCAGGGTAAGCCGGCTGAGGCAGTAGCTGTAATTCGTGAAAAAATACCTTTCCCGGCAGTCTGTGGTCTTGTATGTTTCCATCCATGCGAGGCCAAGTGTCGGCGAGATCAGCTAGATGAGGCTGTTGCCATTCGGATGCTGAAGCGGTTTGCTGCTGAGCATGACACCGGCCTGTGGAAACAGAACGTTAAGGTGGCGCCTGCCACCGGTAAGCGAGTAGCCATTGTTGGCTCTGGGCCAGCAGGACTGACTGCAGGGTATTATCTGGCCAGACTTGGGCACTCGGTTACCGTATTTGAGGCACTGCCTGAGCCCGGCGGGATGATGCGGGTTGGTATTCCCAGCTATCGGCTCCCGAAAGATATCTTGAAGGCCGAAATCATTGAGATAGAGGATATTGGCGTTGAGATAAGGACAAATACTAAAGTTGATTCAGTAGAGAGCCTGTTAGAAGCTGGCTACGATGCCATCTTCTTGGCTATGGGTGCACATCAGGGTCTGAAGATAGGTGTCGAGGGAGAAGACAGCCCGCGCGTGAAGGAGTGTGTGGACTTCTTGAGGGATGTGAATTTGGGCAAGAAGGTGGAAGTGGGCAATAGAGTAGCTGTGATTGGTGGTGGCAATGCGGCTGTGGATTCGGCGAGGACGGCACTCCGTCTCGGTGCCAAGGAGGTGAGCATAGTCTATCGCCGTACCAGCGCTGAGATGCCAGCCAGTCCAGAGGAAGTTGAGGAGGCGCTCAAAGAAGGAGTGCAAATTCAGTACCTCTTAGCGCCATCAAGGATAATCAATCACGATAATTGGTTGGATCTAGAGTGTGTTCGCATGGAACTAGGGCAGATGGATGCCAGCGGTCGGCGGCGACCAGAGCCAATTAAGGGTAGCGAGTTCTCCATGGGCTTCGATACGATCGTTGCCGCTATTGGTCAGCGCCCTGACATCCATCCGAAGTTTAATCTAGCCCTTGGTCGGGGAAATGTTATTGAGGTTGACCCTGATACCTTGGCCATCTCCAGGGAGGGCGTTTTCGCTGGTGGGGATGTGGTCAGCGGACCGGCTTCGGTAATTCAGGCGATCGCTGATGGAAGACAGGCAGCAATCTCTATAGACAAATACCTCGGTGGCAGCGGGGTTATTGATGAGACATTGGCACCACCTGAAGGAGAGGTTGCACCGCTTGAGGAAGCCGAGGAGAAACATAGACTACACATGCCGACTCTACCAGTTGAGCAGCGGCTTAGCGGCTTCAGCCAGGTGGAGCTTGGCTACAGTCAGCAGATGGCTATCGAGGAAGCGAACCGCTGCTTGAGGTGTGACCTTGAGGAGCGTGAGTAACGAGGAGAAGCGGTGGATGAAATCAGGTTAACTATCGACGGTCAACAGGTGGAGGCAAGGAAGGGCATGACAGTCCTGGAGGCAGCTCAGGCGGCTGACATCTATATTCCTACCCTCTGTTCTGACCCTGACCTCGAGCCATATGGTGGCTGCCGTCTTTGTGTGGTGGAGATAGAAAATATGCGCGGATTGCCCACTGCTTGCACTACTCCAGCGACCGATGGGATGGTGGTTCATACCGATACGCCTGCAGTTAACGATGTGCGTCGTACTGTGGTTGAGTTACTCATAGCTGACCACCCCAGCGATTGCCTAAGTTGCCCTAAGAATCAGCAGTGCGACCTGCAAAAGATCGCTGCCTACCTGGGTATTACTGAGCAGCGCTTTCCCAAGACGACTAGGGTGCTGCCAGTAGATACCAGCAACCCCTTCTTTGACTATGACCCCAACAGATGCATCCAATGCGCGAAGTGCGTTCGCACGTGCAACGAGATTACAGGCGTAGGGGCTATTGACCTGGCTTATCGAGGCTATGCAAGCATAGTTACCACCTTTGGCGGCAGATTATTAATAGACTCAATCTGCCAGTCCTGCGGGGAGTGTGTTGCTCACTGCCCTGTTGGTGCTCTGGCTGCTAAGGACGCTAGGCAACCAGTGCGAGAAGTTGAGACTACCTGCCCGTATTGCGGCGTTGGCTGTCAGATTAACTTGGGTATTCGCCATGGGCAGGTGGTAAAGGTTATTGGGAAAAAGGAAGGTACCGTCAATAATGGCCACCTTTGTGTTAAAGGGCGCTTTGGTATTACCGAATTTGTCCATCATCCAGAGCGATTAACCACACCTCTAGTGAGGCGAAACGGGGAACTTGCTGAGGCAACCTGGGATGAGGCGCTGGGTGAGGTTGTCGCCAAGCTTGGCAGTTATGATCCGAACGAGGTAGCTGTTATCTCCTCAGCTAAGTGTACCAACGAAGAGAACTATCTCATGCAGAAATTTGCCCGCGCGGTGCTGGGCACTAACAATGTTGAACACTGCGCCCGCCTTTGCCATGCCCCTACTGTGGCTGGTCTAGCCCAAGCCTTTGGCAGTGGTGCCATGACAAATTCGATAGGAGAGATCGCTGGTGCAGGTTGCATTTTGGCTATCGGCACCAACACTACGGAGGCTCACCCTATCATTGGATGGGAGGTCAAGAAAGCAGTACGCAACGGGGGCAAGCTTATTGTGGCTAACCCTCGTGAAATAGATCTTGTCCGCTACGCCGATATATGGTTGCGACACCACCCTGGGACCGATGTCGCTCTGCTCATGGGAATGTGCCGCGTTATTGTCGATGAGGGGCTACTTGACTCTTCCTTTATTGACGAACGTTGCGAGAACTTTGATGCTTTCCAAGAATCGCTTAAAGCCTTTGACCTGGATTTTGTGGAGCAGACTACGGGAGTATCTAAAGAACGAGTGGCTGAGGCTGCCAGGATGTATGCTACCAATGCTCCAGCGACTATCCTCTACGCCATGGGTATCACTCAGCATTCCCATGGCACTGATAATGTCATCGCTACTGCAAACCTGGCTATGCTTACTGGTAATGTCGGTAAGCCAGCGACTGGGGTCAACCCACTCCGTGGCCAGAACAATGTGCAAGGTGCCTGTGATGTGGGCGCTTTGCCCAACGTGTACCCTGGCTATCAGCCAGTAAACAACCCGGCTATTCAGGAAAAATTTGAAGCTGCTTGGGGTTGTTCTCTGCCGGCTCAACCGGGGTTGACTATAACTGAGATTTTCGACGCTGCATATAACGGGCAAATCAAGGCAGTCTATATTATGGGGGAGAACCCGGTGCTGAGTGAGCCTGACGCGAAACATGCTGCAGAGGCATTGCGAAGATTGGAGTTCCTGGTGGTTCAGGATGTCTTCCTCACTGAGACAGCTCAGTTAGCTCACGTCGTTTTGCCTGGGGTAACCTTTGCGGAAAAGGATGGCACTTTCACCAATACGGAACGGCGGGTGCAGCGAATAAGAAAAGCTATAGAGCCAGTAGGAAATTCAAAACCCGACTGGTGGATTACTTGCCAGCTTGGAAAACGAATGAGGCGGGGTAATGGCTTCAAGTTTGCTCATCCGTATCAGATTATGGATGAGATTGCCGATCTAACTCCCAGCTATGGAGGCATTTCTTACGACCGCCTCGATGATGGTGGCTTGCAGTGGCCGTGCCCAACCAAAGAACATCCGGGAACGCCTATCCTTCATACTACAATGTTCACCCGTGGTAAGGGACTGTTTATGCCCCTCGAGTATAAGCCATCGATGGAACTTCCCGATAGTGATTATCCCCTCACCCTGACTACTGGGCGAAGCCTGTTTCACTTTCACACTGGTACCCTAACGCGAAAGGTCAAAGGGCTCAATGTATTTCGCGGTGAAGAATTAGTGGAGATGAACCCCGAGGATGCCTTGGCATTAGGAATCGCTGATGGTGACATGGTGAAGGTGGTTTCTCGACGGGGGGAAGTGGAAGCTAAAGCAAAGGTGACTGAAGTTTCACCGGTCGGTGTGGTCTTCATGACCTTCCACTTTGCTGAAAGCCCTACTAACCAGCTTACTAACCCGGCGCTCGATCCTAAATCCAAGATACCTGAATTCAAGGTATGTGCAGTTAGGATTGAGAAAGCAAAATAAACCCACTCCTGGCTCAAAATTACAACCAGGAGTGGGTTATACATTCAAAACCTATCCCGCAACTGCAGGCTTACACGTTAATTGGGTCTTCGCTTAGCGTCTACTTGAGTTGCTCTCTATGATAGTCAAGAACACGGCGTGCGACAACGAGCATATTGATCTGACCAGTGCCCTCGAATATATCATTGATTTTCGCGTCGCGCATCCATTTCTCCACGAGATACTTTCGGGAGTAGCCCAGCGGCCCCATAAGCTCAACCGCCTTCTGCGTGATCTTGGTGACGGCGAGCCCTGCCTTGGCTTTGGCCATTGAGGACTCGATGCTGTTGGGCAGAAGCTGGCTCATCATCCATACAGCTCGCATCATCAGCATCTTGGCTGCCTTGTAGTTGGCCTCCATTTCCATAACATCGCATTCCAAAGAGGTTAGTTTGTTGCGTGGCAAGCCATATCGTATCTCGATGCCTTCTTTTTCAAAGGTGTCCTTGACGAAATCCAGGGCAGCACGGCCTACACCCAGGGCCATAGCGGCTACGATGGGTCGGGTGGCGTCAAAGGTAGCCATTGCCTTCTTGAAACCTGCGGTCTGGGTCTTGTCTATCTTTCTAACCTCAGGGCTACCCAGTATGTTCTCGTAAGGGATGCGGCAATCCTCAAAGACAACTGTAGCGGTATCGCTGGCCTTAATTCCCAGCTTATCCTCCAGCTTCTCCATCTTCATTCCAGGTGTTCCACATTCCACCACAAAGGACTTCATGCCGGCACGTCCCGCTGACTTGTCTACAGAAGCCCAAACCACCACAATTCCTTCTCGCTCTACTGCTCTTTGCCCCCAGGTTACAAAGATCTTCTCACCATTAAGCACCCACTCGTCACCGTCCTGTACCGCAGTGGCTTGTATAGCGGCGGTGTCAGAGCCGCAGCCCGATTCGGTCATGGCCATAGCACCCCATTTGGGATTCCCTTCATTAAAGCGGGTGAGGAAACGGTTATGCTGGTCAGGAGTTCCTGTTGCCATAACAGCAGCGCCTCCCAAACCCATACCTGGAGCGACTAGCATAAGGCCGGCATCGCCCCAGCACGTCTCCTCTATCCTGAGAGCTGCCGCCACTCCCAGACCGAACAGACCACCCTCTCCTCTTTTCGCCCACATTGAGTCGATGAACTCGTCAGGGCTCTCGTGCTCATGTTCGTCGTAGTAGCGAGCTATTGGCCGATACAGCTTTTCTGCATCCTCGTGAGCCTTATTTAGCGTTGCTTCCTCTTCGGGTGATAGTTCAAAATCGATCATGACTCCATACCTCCTTCTATACGATTGCCATGCCATTAAAAGTGGTAAATCCGCGGCCGTTTCTCAGCCATAACTCGACGGGATGCTCGCGGATATAACCGTGTCCGCCGAGTATCTGCACGCCGCGGTCGGTTACCATCAATACCATATCGTCGGCATACATTTTCACTAATGAGGCCTCTTTGGTCGCATCTTCCTTACGGTCCAGCTTCCAGGCGGCCTCCCATGTCATCAATCTGGTTGCGTCGACCTCAATGGCGTTTTCTGCAATCATGAAAGAAACGGCTTGGCGGGATGCTATGGGCTCGCCGAAGGCGTTACGGTCTTTGGCGTAGTCTCGCGCATACTCGAAGGATGCCCGCGCTACCCCTATAGCCATTGCCGAAAGGGCCACACGAGAGCGGTTCAGAATCCGGTTATAATCGCATCCTGTCTCACCACCCAGACGATTCTCCTTGGGCACACGGCAGTCCTTGAAGGTGAGTTCGTATGTCGGCAGTGCCTTTATCCCCATATTCTTCTCCCGCTCACCAATCTCAAGCCCTGGAGCTCCCTTCTCGATGATGAATCCCTGGTTACTGCCGTTTTCGGCGGCATAGACCAGCAACAAGTCAGCCTCGGCTGCCATTGGGACGTAGCACTTCTCCCCGTTTAAGACGTAGTCACTGCCGTCCAGCTTGGCGGTAGTCGAAAGGGCGAGGGGATCGAAATTGAAACGGGGCTCAATAAGAGCGGCGGTGGCCGCTTTATACTTGTCATCGCAGAAAGCGGGCAGGTATTTCTTCTTTTGCTCCTCGGTACCCGTCTCCATGATGGGGAAGGCCACTAAAGCGGGACACAGGATTTTCATCGCAATAGCGAGGTCACCCCATGCCAGTTCCTCGGCGATCAACGAACCCGTCACCGCTGATTGTTCGCCACCCAGTCCGCCTAGCTCCTCGGGAATACCAGTAGCGATGAGACCTAGCTCCCAGGCGGTGTTGACGATATCGTCTGGTATCTCACCGCTTTCTTCGCACTCCCTGTAGACCTCACGCATCTCATCTGTGGCAAACTGCTTGATGGTGTTGACGATCATTTGCTGTTCTTCACTCGGGGTAAATGAGATCATATTCCACTCCTTTCACCATAGGTTTCCAATTTTTAGAGACAGCTTGTCCATAAATAATATAGCATGAAAAGGGTACTCTCGTCAAAGTGATATTTAATCAGATATTTTTGCAAGGGAGCTGAACACTGGCTGTTATGGGCATACGAAGATATATAGAAAGGTTATCTAGGTGGGGTTCTCTAGGCATGGTAGGAGCAAACGCTCCTACCATGTACGGCTCTTAAGCAGCAGCACGTGAGGTGTTACAAAAGTCGCTGCTGGTCGCCGGTGAGATGTGCTCGTGCAGCATCGCCTATTTTCCTGCCAGCGGGTGTCCTGATGATAAAACCCATCTTAAGCAGAAATGGCTCTACCACATCGATCAGAGTTGTTGTTTCTTCATTCAAGGTCGCTGCCAGTGCCTCTATACCTACGGGGCCACCACGATAATTATCGATGATAGTTCTTAAGTACAGGCTGTCCAGCCTATCAAGTCCATTCTTATCGACGCCTTCTCTTGTTAAAGCCTCATCGGCGATTTCCTGCGTAATCTTACCCTCTCCCTTTACTTCGGCATAATCCCTCACCCTGCGAAGCAACCTATTGGCAACGCGTGGTGTCCCCCTCGAGCGCATGGCGATCTCCAGCGCTCCCTCCTCCTCTATTCTAACTCCCAGGATGGAAGCTGAGCGCTTGACAACCTGCACCAGCTCTTCAGAACTGTAGTAGTCGAGGTGATAGGTCATGCCGAACCTGTCGCGAAGGGGCGGTGTTAGCAAACCGGCGCGTGTTGTTGCCCCGATGAGGGTGAAACGCTTTAGCTGATATGGGAGGGTTTTGGCGAAGGCTCCTTTGCCATAGATGAAGCTTACTTCGAAATCCTCCATCGCTGAATATAGATATTCCTCTACGGTGTGAGAGAGGCGATGGATTTCGTCGATAAACAAGATCTCCCCGGTTTCAAGATTAGATAGAATGCCTACAATGTCCACTGGTTTCTCCAATGCAGGCCCTGAGGTATGGGTAATTTTGGTTTGCATTTCTGTTGCAACGATATGGGCTAATGTTGTTTTGCCAAGCCCCGGCGGACTATGAAGGAGAATATGTTCTAAGGGCTCGCCCCTTTTTCTTGCCGCTGTAATCGCTACAGACAGGCTTTCCACAACTGCTAGCTGACCAATATACTCTGCCAGCGTTCTTGGTCTAAGGCTCCAGACAAGCCTCTCTTCCTTATAAGCATCTTGCTGGTCTTCACCCCGGATTAATGGCTCTTTTGGCATTTTGGGGTCTTCCTTCCCGTATCTCAGTCCCTCTCACTTCTAAAGACTTCACGGATGAGTTCCTGCGTGTCTTTCAGTTGGGGATTTCTCTTTAGGGCTTCCTCAACTTTCGATATAGCTTCTGCTTTTCTATGACCCAGGGCTGCCAGGATTTCGATGGCTTCATCTCTTATGTCCTCTTTTCCTATTGAAGGCACTGTTGCATAGCCCTCATCCCTGAGCAATGCAAACTCAGCAACCTTCCCCTGCAATGTCGCTACGATTTTTTGAGCTGTTCTTTGTCCGATCCCCGGCATCCTTTGGAGAAGTTGCACATCCCCATCCTCTATAGCATTGGCGACGGTGGATACGGAAAAGACAAAAGCCCTCGCCGCTTTGGAAGGGCCGATATCTTCAACCTCAATCAACTTCTCAAAGAACCTTCGTTCGAAATCATTACTGAAGCCTACCAGGATGGGTCGAGGTGGTCTGTCGGGAACATGATAGTAAATCTCCAGCTCGATTTCATCGTCCTTTTTCTTTTCCTGTTCCTGTATCAAGGAGCGCATTACAAACGAGGGGAGAAGCACATCATATCCTATACCGTTGACCTCAACAACGATTTGCGACTCCTCTCTGTTTATGCTTCTGATAGCCCCTTTGATATAGGAGATCATTTTACTCCTTTATTGATTGGTGCTTTTTGTTGCTGTCCATAGGGCGCTGCTTATCACCGAATGGTGACAGAGTGCGATCGCTAAAGCATCGGCAACGTCATTTGGCTGTGGAATCTCCCTGAGTTGAAGCCTCGCCTGAATAGCTCGCTGCACTTGCTCCTTCGATGCTCTGCCGCTGCCGGTTGTGGATAGCTTTATTTGAGTGGAGGCATAGTTAAAAACTGGGATTCCCTTCTTTGCCGCTGCTAAACAAATTACGCCTCTGGCATGACCCATCAAAATGGCGGTTGTCGGGTGTTCATAGTGTGAATACAATTCCTCCAGAGCAAAAGCCTCGGGCTGGAACTGTTCTAACATTTCAACAACTCCGTCAAAGAGAGACGAAAGCCTTTCCTCCAGAGGGGTCTCTGGGGGTAAGGCGCGAATCACACCCCCTTCAACTAGTGTGACATCTTGACCCCGAACCTCTATTACCCCGTAGCCGGTGGTTACTAGTCCTGGGTCGATCCCCACAATCCTCACCTGTTCACTCCTAGAGATTTATAATAGGGCACTGTTTTCTGAATCCCTTCTTCTAAAGAGAGCTTGGGGCTCCAACCCAGCTCTTTTTTCGCCTTATCCCAGTTGAGGCAGATCCTCTGAATCTCGCCCTGGCGGACAGGGGTATAGAGAGGAGTGTCCTTATATTCCAGTGCCTGAGCCATTGCATCGAATATCTCCTGGTCAGATGTTTCCACCCCTGTGCCTATATTGTAAATGACATTACTACCGCGCTCCATGGCTAAAAGGTCGGCTCCCACTATATCGGATACATGGGTGTAATCGCGAGTCTTATCTCCAGGGCCGAAGATAGATGGTCGCTCACCAAGAAGCATCTGCCGGGCAAAGATGGCGATAACTCCAGCCTCACCCTCCGGGTTCTGCCTCGGGCCATATACATTCGGATATCTTAGTGCCACATAATTAAGCCCATATTGGATGTATGAATGGAGATAGTGCTCTACGGTGTGTTTTGAAACTCCGTATTGCGAAACGGGATTTACCGGGTGACTTTCGTCCACTGGCAGGTATTGAGGTTCGCCATATACTGCCCCCCCCGAAGAGGCATAGATAAGCTTCTTGACACCGTGGCGCACCGAATTAACTATTACATTGATGCTGCCAAGGATGTTTACCTGGGCATCAAATTGGGGCTCGTCAACCGATCTCCTCAGATTCACCTGGGCAGCATGGTGGCTAACCATGTCTGGCATTTCCTTCTCAAAGACCTCCATTAGCCGCGGATCAGTGATACTCATCTCGTATAATTTGGCCCTGGGATTGACATTATCTTTGAGTCCGGTTGATAGGTTATCGACTACTACCACCTCGTCTCCCCTTTCAATCAGGGCGTCAACGATGTGAGAGCCGATAAACCCTGCTCCACCTGTAACTAGGATCTTCAATTATCCCTCCTGAACCTATTTAAAAATCCGTGCATAGTTGGGAGCATCCGCTCCTACCACGCCTAGGGCACCCCGATATAATCAGGGTAGGCTACCTTGTTTGGTTAACTCTTTGGACATCCTGTCTCCTAGGAAAAAGACGACGCCAGGGGCCCAAATATTTTAGACCCTTGAGGATCGCATCGCCGTGCCAGTCGAAGGAAAGCTCCGGCGATCTTAACAGGGATTCGTGGACTCCAGTTGATTCGATAATATTGAATGTGAGATCAATCTGCCAGTTGGCGAGCCTTTCATAAAGCTGACGAGCACAATGGCCTATCCTCAACTCCCTTCCAAGCTTTTTCCGCCACGCTTTTTCATAGCTAGAAAAGAGCCTCTCCGAGAATTTGTCTGTCGATAGCGCCTTATCCAGGGTTTCGGCTGCTATTTCGGCGCAGATAAGCCCGTAGTATACCCCGCCGCCTGTTGTAGGTTTCACCTGCCCAGCGGCATCGCCTACCACGAGCACCCTCCCCATGTAGGTTCTTTGCAAAGGCCTGAGCGGAATGCCCCAATAGGTAGGCGTCGCCTCCGCTGATACTATCTTATTCTGGCGAAAAAGTGTGCTCAAAAGATCCCTGAAATGCCTAGCAGTGTTTTTTCGAGAGAAAAGCCCAACAAGCGCTTTGTGCTTGGAGGTAGGCACAAGCCAGGCAAAAAAGCCAGGAGCCAGCTTCTGATCAAAATAGACCTCTACCTCATTAACGCCATCAATATCTACCTCAAGTTGGGCTCCCATGATAATGTCGTCAATGCTACCCAGCCCCAGTTTCTGAGGGATTTTAGTACCGAATCCGGTGGCAATGACCGCAGTCTTGGCTTCGAAGCTTTCCTGCCCTTCCGTTTCCATCCTTAAACTATCATCCAGGACTACGATATTTTTTACCCTGCTACCCAGATGATAGTGCGCTCCCTGTCTTCGGGCTTTCTCTGCCAGCCGCTGATCGAAGGCGGCGCTGTCGACGATGTATGCCTGAACGCTGTCCCTCCGTAGCCTTATCTCCTTCCCTGAGGGGCTGAACAGCTTGGCAGAGCTGGCTGTACTCAAGACCGTGCCATCAAAAAGGGGGAAGCGCTCGTAACATTCTGCTCCGATGATGCCGGTGCACTGAGCTGGCTCGCCGATCTTCTCATGCTCCTCAAAAACCGCTACCTTATGTCCCAGGCTGGCCATCCTGTAGGCTATATAACTGCCAGCAACGCCGGCTCCAGCAACAACGAGATCGTACAACTCAGAGCCTTCCTTTACATAAAAGCATTCCACGATAGGATCGTGTTTGCATGAGAGCTTTAGCTACTGTCCGCTGAACTCCTTGAGAACAAGAACACCATTTGTGCCACCAAAGCCGAAGGAGTTGGAAATGGCAATCTGTACCTTAGCTTTCCTGGCTTTGTTAGGAACAATGTTCAGATCGCATTGAGGATCAGGCGTTTCATAATTGACGGTGGGAGGAATGACCCCATCTCGTATGGTAAGAGCAGTGAAGATTGCTTCTACCGCACCTGATCCACCCATAAGGTGTCCTATCATAGATTTATTAGAGCTTACCGGAACCATCTTGCTATATTCTCCAAAGACTGTCTTTATAGCCATGGTCTCAGAGAGGTCATTTACAATGGTAGAAGTTCCGTGAGCATTGATATAATCAACCTGGTTGCAGGAGATCCTAGCATCAGCGAGGGCCATCTTCATACAGCGGGCTGCTCCATCTCCTTGGGGGTCAGTGGAGACAATATGATATGCGTCATTAGTTATGCCGTATCCTATCACCTCGGCATATATCTTGGCTCCCCTCCCAAGTGCCATTTCAAGCTCCTCTAATATGACGATGCCTGCCCCCTCGCCAGGGGCGAAACCATCACGGTCTTTATCGAAGGGGCGACTTGCTCTCAGCGGCTCATTGTTCCTGGGAGAGGTGACCTTTAATGAGTCAAACCCAGCACAAATCAACGGGGTAATGGCCGCCTCAGCTCCCCCTGCAAGCATAAAATCGGTGCTCCCCTGCTGAATCATCTTAAAGGCGTCGCCAATGGCGTGTGTCCCGGTGGCGCAGGCGGTTACGGGG
>Ga0307430_1000718_pt1 | contig 27306 bp, 22 predicted proteins | sample SalMarWE160130MG_FD_202159 | JGI IMG/M metagenome (GOLD analysis project Ga0307430, IMG submission 202159) | Salt marsh sediment microbial communities from the Plum Island Ecosystem LTER, Massachusetts, United States - WE1603-130 | ecosystem: Environmental > Aquatic > Marine > Intertidal zone >...
TCATTGACCTGAGCAAGACAGCCATGGGTGGCAGACTGCTCAAGAACTGGCTGGGACATCCCCTTCTGGACCTCGCCATATTGAATCGGCGGCAAGAAGCGGTTGCCTGGTTTAACCAAGATAGTCTAGCCCGCCAAAAGGTCATTACTCTCTTATCGGATATTGCTGACCTGGAGAGGCTGGTTAACCGGGTGAGTAGTGGCAGAGTCATGCCCCGAGAGTTGCTAACGCTTCGCTCTAGTTTAGAGAAGGTGCCGGACTTGAAAGCGGCGATGGCAGACGGGGACGCCATAAATCGGCTAAGCGCCGAACTTAAGCCTTGCCCCGACATCGTGGACTTAATCGCCAGGGCTATCGCCGATGAACCTGGGGATTTGGAGCAAGGTGGTGTGATAAAGGAAGGTTTCTCCCCTGAGCTGGATGAAATTCGCCGTAATTCCCGGCAGGCCAAACAATACCTGGCTGGCCTGGAGCAAAGGGAAAGACAGCGTACAGGGATTAAATCCTTAAAAGTAGGCTACAACCGGGTATTTGGCTACTATATTGAGGTATCTCGGGCTAATCTCAGCTTAGTTCCCACAGACTATATTCGTAAGCAGACTTTAGCGGAAGCGGAAAGATTCTTCACCCCCGAACTTAAGGAGTATGAATCGCTGATTCTCAATGCTCAGGAAAAGATCACTGACCTGGAGGCTGCCATTTTCCGGCAACTTTGCCAGCAGATAAGCGCTGTCGGTGGGCAAATTTTGACCACCGCCAGAGCCATAGCTCAAATCGATACCCTCTCCAGCCTTGCTGAGGTAGCAGTGCGTCATGGTTATGTCCGGCCAACACTGACCAATGAGGACGTCCTAGATATTAAGGGAGGGCGCCACCCTATTGTGGAACAGAGCATAGGCAGCGATAATTTTGTTCCTAACGATGCTTATTTATGTAATAAGGATAATCAACTTATCATACTTACAGGTCCCAACATGTCGGGAAAGTCCACCTATCTCAGGCAGGTAGTCCTAATCATCCTTTTAGCTCAGCTAGGAAGCTTTGTCCCTGCCGATTCAGCGAATGTTGGAATTGTTGACCGCATCTTTACTCGCATTGGTGCGCAGGAGGACTTAGCCGCCGGGCAATCTACTTTTATGGTGGAGATGACTGAGGCGGCAAATATCCTGAATAATGCTACCCCTCGCTCCTTTATCATTCTGGATGAAATTGGGCGGGGCACTTCTACCTATGACGGGCTTTCCATTGCCTGGGCAGTAGTCGAGTTTATTCATAACCACCCTGAGCTTGGAACGAAGACCCTCTTTGCTACACATTATCATGAGCTGGTGGACTTGGCTGACATCCTGCCCAGAGTGAAAAACTTTAATGTAGCGGTGGCGGAGGAAGGAGACAAAGTTATCTTTCTCCACAAGATTGTCCCCGGGGGCACCGACAGGAGCTATGGCATCCACGTGGCGCAGCTAGCCGGCCTGCCCAAATCGGTAATCGTTCGAGCTCAGGAAGTCTTAGCTGAACTGGAAAGCCACGCTGCTAAAAAAGGCAAAGTCCCTCGCCGTAAAGCATCGCTCCAGATTCCTCTTTTCCTGAAAGATTCTCGATTAGCTGATGAAATCGCCCGGCTTGATGTTGATTCCATGTCTCCTCTGGAAGCAATCACCAAGCTTTATGAGCTCAAGCGGATAGCTCAAGAGAATAAGAACTCGCCGCCCTAGCCGCAGGATAAATCCTGGCGAAGATTGCCATATGACTAAACCTATTTATGAGACTAGAAACTAGTATTATTGAGGCATAGCGGTGTGGAACTCTTCCTCCGCCTTTGCTTGGACATGAGCCAGGAAATCAACGCATTCCTTGGCTATTCCCACGGCATCCAGATGATAGAGAGAGCGAAGAAAATCTTGCTTTCCATGGGTTACGAATTCGTCAGGAATGCCTAATCGCTTCACTTTGACATCTGATACTTCAGCCTTTTCCAGCAGCTCCAGCACCGCAGCACCAAAGCCGCCGCTAAGAACGTTCTCCTCTACTATGACCATCTTTTTGGCGTGGTTGGCTACATCCAAAATAAGCTCTGTATCCAGGGGCTTAGCGAATCGGGCATTAATTACCATAGCATCAATGCCCCCCAGAGCTAAATGTTCCGCTGCTTCCAGAGAAGGCATGACAGTGGAGCCGATGCCTATTATTACTATATCTTCACCTTGCTTTATTATCTCAGCTTTGCCTACAGGAAGTTGATGAAGCTCGGTGGCCAGGGGAACGCCTGTTCCACGACCCCGAGGATAACGAATTGCCATAGGATGCTCTGTATTGAGGGCAGTATAGAGCAGGTCTTGAAGTTCATTCCCGTCCTTAGGTGCGCAAACAATCATATTGGGCATCAACCTAAGATAGGATAAATCAAATATCCCTTGATGTGTTTTGCCATCCTCTCCGACAATGCCGCTGCGGTCGAGGGCGAAGATGACAGGCAAATCAGGGAGACAAACATCGTGCAATACCTGGTCAAAAGCACGCTGCAAGAAAGTGGAATATATAGCTACAATAGGTATAAAGCCCTGGGTAGCTAGACCGGCGGCTAAGGTAACCGCATGCTGCTCAGAAATCCCTACATCGTAGATGCGTTGAGGAAACTCCTTGACCAGAGAGGATAGGCTATTGCCTTCAACCATGGCAGCGCTTATCGCTACCACCCTGGGATTGTCCCTGAGCAGTCCACCGACTGTCCGAGCAAATGTCTTACTATAAGTAGGTATTGTGCCCAAGCCATCGCTTTTAGGAGATAGGCCGTGAAAGTGCGTGGGATTATCCTCGGCTGGTTTGTAACCCTTGCCCTTAGTAGTCAAGACATGGACAATGACCGGCTTGTAGTAATCCCTGGCTTGAGTCAGAGCTGTTTCCAATTCAGCAGTGTTATGACCATCTATCGGACCCAGGTAAGTAAAGCCAAACTGCTCCCACATCATGGTGGGCATGACTACCGCTTTTGCTCCTGTCTTAAGACGGTGCAATGTCCCCTGCAGCTTCTTTCCCCCGGGCAAGAGAGACAGCAACCGGTTCGTCTGTTTCTTAGCCTGTATATAGCCACGGGTTGTTCGCACTACATTTAGCTGCCTGGCTATCGCTCCTACAGTGGGTGAAATGGACATGCCGTTGTCGTTGAGCACCACAATAAGCCTTGTGCCCAAATGCCCGGCATGATTCAGCGCTTCGTAAGTCATGCCACAGGTAAGGCACCCATCGCCAATGACAGCTACCACGTGGTGATCACAGCGAGCAAGGTCACAGGTCAGAGCCATGCCCAAAGCCGCTGAAATGGAGGTGCCACCATGTCCCGTAGTGAAAGCATCGTGAGGGCTTTCATCTCTATCAGGAAAGCCTGAGAGTCCCTGGTATTGGCGAAGGGAAGGAAATTGCTCCTTTCTTCCTGTTAACAGCTTGTGAACGTAGCTTTGGTGTCCCACATCCCAGACTATCTTGTCTTTCGGGCTATCAAATACCCGGTGCAAGGCAACACTAAGCTCCACCACTCCCAGATTGGATGCTAGATGCCCTCCGTTCTCACTAACCCTGCTTACCAATAACTCCCTGAGCTCGGAACAAAGTTCGGCTAGTTCACCTTGATCTAGCCCCTTAACATCGCCGGGGTCATTTATTTTGTCCAGTATCTTAGACACCTCACTCTCCCCACTTTAGATTATAACAAATTTTGATCTTATTGTTTTTGATCTTATTGTGTGCTCTTGCCACTAAGATTGTTGGGCTAAGTTCGAAACAGACGATTAAATATACCTTTGAATCCGCCTGCCCTTTCCTTGATATCAGCGTACTTCAACTCGCCAGACATTAAGCCACATCCAGCTCTCCATACTCCATCACTCCGCTTGAGCATTCCAAATGCCAGACGAGGGAAGCGGACAAAAAATTTTGACAGCGTACGCGCTATTCTCAGTTCAGACATTATCTTACTCTCTACAATCTGTTGGTAATCCTGCAATCCGACTTTGTCCTTCACTAGAGAGTCTTCGATAACTGGTGCGGCAAGCTGGGCACTCTGAATGGCGTTATAAATCCCCTCACCTGTTAATGGGTCAGCAAGCCCAGCCGCATCCCCCAGAAGCAAAGCTTTATCTTGCCAAACAAGCCTCCCTTTTGTACACGTTGGTATCAAGTGGCTACTGGACCTGGTGATATTATAACTACTGATACCCAGTGAATTCAGAAACTTCTGATGGTGGTGGTTCAAATGTCTTGCCTTGGAGGCAAGACATCCGACTCCAATCGAGAGATGGTTGCGCTTGGGGAATATCCAGGCATAACCCCTGGGAATACACCCCAGGTCCACCTGGGCCCGCGATTTCCATTTTGCCAGCTCTTCTTCGGGCACGACAATTTCTGACTCTATTGCCGCGAGATATTCAATGCCCCTTCTCATGCCCAGCTCTCTTGCCACTACGCTATAAGCGCCATCCGCCCCTACCACAAATCGGGAGCGAAAAATATTGTCAGCAGTAGAAATCTCAACCCAATCACCGTTCACCTGTATTTGCGTTACCTTCTGCCCATCCATAAGCACAGCTCCAAATTGTTGTGCCTTCTTCACTAAAAAATGGTCAAATACATCACGCATCACGGTATATATCAGTGGCTGACTATGTTGTCCCAGATAAGGGCTGCCCAGATTAAAAGTAAAGCTGAGCTCATAAATTACATTTTCCACTACTTCGGAGATATCGAAATCGAGAAGTTTCGCCGTCTTGCTCGTGACCCCGCCAGCACAACACTTATAACGCGGCAATTTCTCTTTTTCTAAAAGCAATACCCCTACCCCTTTCTTGGCTAGCTCGTAAGCCAGTGTTGCCCCAGCAGGACCAGCCCCAACAACGATTACATCGTGGCTTTGTTTCAAGAGCAAAAACCCCTATAAGCGAAGTAATAGAAAAACCTATCTTTATTATATTATAACGAAGATAGGGCGTTTAACAACTCATCCCCTGCCCCACCTCTTGATAAGGAGGCTGTTCAAGAATCCCAGGACTCTCTAAGGTCATGATTTATGGCGTTATAAAGGGGATCGGTATTAAGGATACCCTGTCGCGCAAAATTCTAACGGGCAGCCGCTCCATTCTCTGCCTGGTCTCCCTGTGATAAACTATGAACACAATGAACCCAATGGGTAATCGGTGAAGAGTAAAGCGTGATGAGTGGAATCAAAACGCATAAGGACCTTGATGTTTGGAAGGAGGCGATAGCAGTGGCGAAAGAGGTCTACAAATTAACGGAAAGTTTCCCCCAAGAGGAAACCTATGGACTAACATCTCAAATGAGACGAGCAGCAGTCTCAATTGCGAGCAATATAGCTGAAGGTGCAGCTAGGAATTCCACCAAGGAATTCATTCAATCCCTCTATATAGCATTAGGCTCTCTTGCCGAGTTAGAAACCCAACTATTATTAGCCAGAGAACTGGAATTCGTCCCAGAGAACCCATCACCCATTACCGATCACCGATCACCCATTACCGATCACGCATCACTCATCACCGACCTAGATGCAAGCATCGTGAGGATAAGAAAAATGCTACTTGGCCTGATAAAGCACTTAAAAAGGGAATCCTTATGAACTCATCACCCATCACCCATCACCCATTACGCATCACCCATTACGCACTGTAAAGACCAGCTTTCGCTTCATCAAAAACGGTTATGCCGATGCCTTCCGGCTCGCCCGCCATCCCCGGGAAGGGCTTAATTCGCTCTGTAAAGAATAAGACCCTCAAAAACCAACCCCCAATCCCTAGTCCCTAGTCACTTCTTCTTAAAAACGCTATAATCTCCACACAATTGAAACTGCCAGACTTTCCGCCGTTCGATACGATAAATGAAGCCCTGAGGGCAGCCACCTCAAGGCAGGGAATCAGGCGGGTGCTGACCACCCCCCTGTACGCCAATGCCCTGTACATAATGCTCAGCACCATCGTCATGTCCCTCTGTGGCTTCTTCTTCTGGCTCATCGTCGCCCGCTTTTACTCCGAAGCCGTGGTTGGCTACGGCTCAGCCATCATATCGGCTTTGAATCTCCTTGCCGTATTGAGCCTGGTCGGCCTCGATATATCCATTGTCCGCTTCCTGCCCCGGGCCGACAATCCCCGTAAAATGATAAACACCTGCTTCACCCTGAGCGGCATCGTCAGCCTTCTGGCGGCTGCCATCTTCCTGGCCGGCCTGGGCATCTGGTCTCCGGCCTTGAGCTTCGTCAGGGAGAACGCTATCTTTTGCCTTGCCTTTCTGTTTTTCGCCGTATTATTGACGCTGTCACCGTTGATTGACTCCGCTTTCCTGGCTAAACGGCGGGCTGGCTTTACCTTATCCAAGAACAGCATTTTTTCCCTGCTCAAGCTTCTTCTGCCTGTGCTCCTCGCTCTCTATTTCCAGACCTTCGGCGTGGTCGTTTCCTGGGGCATAGCTTTAGGTGTTGCTCTGGCTGTCGCCGTGCTCCTTTTTCTCCCCAGGGTCCAGGACGGCTACCGGCCGCTGCCGGCCCTGGACCTGGGCCTGTTCAAAAAGCTGTGGCGGTACTCCAGTGGCAACTACCTGGTCAACCTGCTGTCAGGCGCTCCTGCCTTTCTCTTGCCGCTCATGGTGGTCAATCTCCTTGGCGCCGAGCAGAATGCCTATTTCTACATTGCCTGGATGACGGCTAACTTTCTCTTTGCCAGTGCAGCAGGAGTCTCGCGATCCCTGTTTGCCGAAGGCTCGCACTTTGAAGACCGGCTAAGGGGGAACGTCGTCAAATCGCTCAAGTCCACCTTCCTGCTGCTCGTCCCTGCCGCAATACTGCTGGCCGCCGCCGGCAAGTGGCTGCTTCTTATCTTCGGTCACGGCTACTCCCTGAACGCCCTGCCTTTGCTCTGGGTCCTCTGCCTTTCCAGCCTACCCTTTGGGGTTAACCATATTTACACAGCCATACTACGGGTGACCGGCAGGATAACAGAGCTGATAATAATCTGGGTGTTCATAGCCACAGGGGTGCTGGTCATAAGCTATCTCCTCCTGCCGCTAACCGGCATAATCGGCATTGGCTACGCCTGGCTCGGAGCGCAGCTAATCGTGGCAATTTATATCCTCGCCGCCAGAAAGCTCGTCCCCCCGCCTACCCACATCTAACTCCTATCCCCACATCATTGCGAGGGGCGAAGCCTCGAAGCAATCTCAAGTCGCGGGGCTCATCCCCACCTTTGTCCTGCCCCTCATGGCGGTCAATCTTCTCGGCGCCGAGCGGAATGCCGATTTCTACATTGCCCGGATGATGGCCAGTCCCGTACCGATTATCTCTGCGATGACCTCCGGGTCTCTTTTTGCCGAGGGCTCGTATAATGAGGAAAGGCTAGCCGGCGATGCCAAGAGAAGTCTCAAGCTTATCCTGCCTCTCCTCCCGGCAATAATCATAGTTTTCTTTTTAGGAGACAAGCTTCTTCTCTTCGGAAGAGCTTACTCTGAAAATGCCACCAGGCTCCTCCAGATGTTAGCCCTTTCTGCTTTGCCGCTAGGCTTCAACTATATTTACTTCAGTGTAAAAAGGGTGGAAAGGAAGACGAAAAGCATAGTAGGTTTGAGTGCCTTCATAGTGGTTGCTACTTTGGCGCTGAGTTATTTTCTTTTGCCATGGATGGGCATTCTGGGTGCCGGGGTAAGCTATCTGGCGGCGCAGGTAATAGCTACATCAATCATAGGTTTCCGGGGCTTTAAAACACATCATAGACGGGAGGTATAAGCAAAACGCATCAGACTGGATACATAGATGACATTTTACATTTCGTGATAATGAAGGAGCCGGGCAGAAGTACAGTGAAGTCGAAGGAAATTCTTATCTTTCTTTGGCAGGCGATAGCCAAACCTCAAAGCCATTGCTGTATATTTCGTTTAAGTTAGGCTCGAGTTCTGCACGGTATTGGCTTCGTAGTCTTTCAGCCTCCTCTCCTGTAATAGTCCCGTAAGGGGTATTGTAAGATTGGGCACCAAAATCTATAACCAGCAAATTGTCGCCTATGGCAATGCCATGGTGCAAGTCGCTGCCTAGTTCGCGCCAACCCCTGCCAATCTTGTTATATTCCTCGGGATGGAGGATCAAATATAGGAGGTAATTGTTGTCGGAGAAAATAGCAGTAGCCTCGTGGTCTAAGGCGTGCGCGCTTATGAAGTGCTGGACCTCATAATGCCTGCTAGTAAGTGTGGCCGGTTCAGCAAAGTCTTGAGCACTGACAGCAGAGCTATACAAATAGATGGGAGCATTTCTGTGCCCCTGAAGTCCGAGGAAGCTGCCAACGATAATAGAAACCAAAGCTGCAAAGGTTAGCCATTTTTGCCACCGTCCCTTAGACAATAGCTTCTCATAGGCGACAGCACTGCAGAGAGCGATAAGAGGCAAAATCAGGAGAGGCAGGCGATAGGGCTCTACATCGGACACCAATAATTCAAATAGGAAAAATACTCCGAAGCAGACAAGGGAAATGGTCAAGAAATAAAAAGCAGCTGAGTTCTCAGTATTGGACGCCTTTTCCTTATACCTTTTCCTGAATAACCAACCGAAACCGAAAAACACTGGTATGTATATCAGAAAGTCTCTCACCCAGAGCAAGTTGACCCAGGGTGGCGTAAGCGATTCGGGATAATGCCCTTCTGGGATGTAAGGGTTAATACTGGGGGTCTCCGGGTTAATACTGGGGGTCTCCGGGTTAATACTGGGGGTCTCCGGTTCAATACTGAGGGTCTCCGCTTTAACACTGGGCGTGATTACCTGCGTAATTCTAGTTATAACGCCACTTGCTAGTGGTTGCATCACCGTTGCCACTTGACTCCAGTAAACAAATATGCTGCTGGCTGATAGGAGACCGACAATGCCGATGATGGCAGCCTCTTTACGGAATTTTGTGAACCACCCTAACCACCTGGGCTTGGCTCTACGTGAAACTAAAACTAGAACAAACGTTAGCCCAGCGAAAGATAGTGAGTAAGCGGTGAAGACAAACGAAGTGTAGTGATGGGTGAGGACCATTGCTATGACATTCAGCATGATTAAAGCTAATATCCTCCCATCCCGATGGCGGATATATTTATAAAGCAGGTAGAGCTCAACTAAAATGAAAACCAGAGCGAGAGAGTTATTAGCAAAATTAAAAGCAAAATATATTGCTTCGGGGGATACGGCGTAGAATAGAAGAGATAAAGGGACGATCACTTTATTTAGCCTCAGGTCGGTAGAAAGTCTGTCAGCGATAAGATAGACGAATAAAAAGCCGATTATGCTAAACACCGTGGACAGGACTATAGGCAAAAGGAAAATCTTTGTACCCAGAACATCGGCAAAAATCAAGGAGAAGGTATGCAGTAAGGGCCAAGAGGAATACATAGTGAGCACATTAGAGAAGGCTGATGGAGGAATAACAAATATCTTATCCATTTGCGAAAAGGTGTTGATAACAGCATAGTGCTCTGTGACGCCGACTGGCGTTAAAGCGCTATAATGCGTAGCAACAAATGGCACATTACGCAACAACATAAATACAAAGAAGATTAGAAAGAGAGTGGAAAACTTGTCTACAAACCCCATGTGGTACCCGATGACAGAAAAGGCTACCAAGCCAGCGAAGGCGGTTGCCACAATAACATAGGGGTAAATAGTTGGCTGCTTGTTCCAGACAAGGATGATAAGGGCAGTGGTTAGTATGAGCCCAAGGGTTATTATTGCCTGACTTCGCAATTTCATATCGTGGTTCACACTCTGGAAATACTTTCAAGCAATGCAAATCATGAAGTGGATTTCCACAAGGATTCCCATCCCGGCCTTTTTGTCACATTTGACAACCTAGTCCACTGAGGCTTTTCTAGCATAGTAGTTATCTGTAATAGTTGAAACGATTGCGAATCCATGTCTTGTTAGTATTTCTTCACACTTTGTCAAGTCACTTCTACCTGCAGCCTCGAAAATAATCTTCAGGTGTGGATTCTTGGCTAGAGTTTCCTCAGCCCCTTCAAGAACTTCACCATCTGCTCCTTCAGCATCTATCTTTATGAAATCAACATGGTCTATTTGGAGGTCTTTCAAAATGTCATCCAACTTCATAGCACTGACCTCAACAAAGTCCGCAGATACAGGATTTTTGATAGAGTGGCCGCCTGTGTGTTCAGACTGACCCGTTAAATACAGTTTTATTTTCTCATTTTTGTTCCAGCAAGCTGCATTGAGCAATGTCACATTTGATACGTCATTTATTCTAACGTTAGTTGTTAACGCCTTGAAGTTAGAGGGTTCCGGCTCTATTGATATTACTCTGCCCTTATTTCCTAGTTGCCTTGCAACCTTTATGGTATATTTCCCAACATTTGCGCCGACATCTAGGAAGACACCCTCTACTATTTCTTCAAAATATCTCCGCAAGGGATACTCAAATGCCTCAGCTACGATCCGAGCATCATCTTTTCCCTTTCTGCAAAAAAATGTCCCATCACGGTTTTTTATCATTACATCAAAACAAGGCCTTGATATATGGCGAAAAACAGCATGCACGGAAGGCATTTTAAAGGAGCCTATTGCAAAGCCAAGAAGGCGAAGAATCATTCCGGGAAAAAGTATCAGTTTATCTTTAATTCTTTGCCCTTCACCAGGCAATTTGAGCCAATACCAAAGTCGCGTGACTATGCTGAGGAGTTTGGTAAATCTTCCCTCGCTTCGCCTCATTTTTCGCCGCTTCACTTTCTTTACGCTCATCGTCTTCCATCCTTTTCTCCTGAATTCGCTATCAGACATACCTCTTCATAGGCAGCCAAATGGTGCTGGGCACATTTTTCCCATGAGAACGACTTCGCTCTGTCTACGCCTTTCTTGCTGAGATAGGCGCTTAGCTCACCACTAATGATCACCTTATACATCTTGCTCGCCAAGTCCTCGCAACTATAAGGGTCGAAGAGTTGCACAGCATCGCCACCAATCTCCGGTAAGGCTGTTACGTTAGAGGCTACGATAGGGCAACCACAAGCCAACGCTTCCAAAAGAGGAAAGCAAAAACTTTCCTTGAAGGAAGGAATAACAACAAGATCCGCTGTGCCATAGAGCTTTATCAAGTCGTCCTTTGAGACATATCCCAGCAGTATTACTTCGTTCTCCAAACCCAGTTCCTTTACCAACTGGGCTATTTTGCTGAAATTCTCCGTTGGTTTCCCAACCAAGATAAGTTTATGCTTGAGCTTGATGTCCATTTTATTAACTTTGGTAAATGCTTTTACTAGAGTGGCTGCGTTCTTAATAGGTCGATAAGCGTTAACTTGCAGAATAAAAGGGGCCTGTATGCCAAACTTTATTTCCAGTTCTCCTCTAGCGTCGCTCCTATTGCTTGGAGGTTTGAAATCCTTATCGAGACCATGATAGATAACCCTGACCCTGCTGCTAGGCACTTTACAAAACTTGATGATCTGCTTCTTTGCCCATTCGCTATCTGTTAGGATCATATCCATATTGCGAGCGAGGAGTGCACCAATTCTGGAAGTGTAGCGTGACAAAAATGGATGAAATTGAGGATGAGAAAGCGGCGCTATGCCATGCATTGTGCACACATTTTTTGACCCAGATGCCCAGAAGGTTAGGGGAAAGTAATTGTGTGTATAGTGAATTATATCGAGTTTATACTTCCGGAGGAATAAGGGGCGGTGGACATCAAGTAGAGAAGCCGATGGAGTGCTTACCTTGTACAAACTGGGGAGCACAATCTCCTTTGCTCCTGGCAAAGATATATCCTTGACCTTTCCACTATGTATTAAATATATTTCGTCTTGGAATCTTGCCATATTTTTAACAAGATTATCCACGTAGGTTTTAACACCGGAGGGGAAACCACATGCATCAACGATAATTCCAATTTTCATGCGACTTATGCTTACAGCTGTGTAGTTATCCTTTCTAATATTCTGACTACTTCCCTCCCGTCTCTTGCTGTGACGGGTGGCTCAGTGCCGTTCTGAACGCTCTCAACAAACTTAGCAATAGCAATAGGAAGCCCACGGTGTCTTCCTAAAATCAACTTCAGTCCGATAGACAATGTACTACTTAATATTTGAAAGCTTCGATTTAGATTTTGCCTAGCATATAAAGTGGCTATTCCTCTTCCTGAGTTAGATTTCCCCCCATAGAGGACCACATATGAATTATTGAGATTCCCATGCAAATTCCTTTTTGTTCCGAAGATATCAATTAACCAAAGGCTGGGATAGTTACACGACGAGATAATTGTACCATTTCCCCTCTCACCCCGTACGATTATTTGTACCTCGTCAGAGCTTAGATGAGTCAGGTTGCCCATTTTGGTAGCATAAACGGCTACCGGCTCAATGTTACCCAAGAACTCCCTCAATAAGTATATTGGGTGAGGCAGATTATCGCCGTGTATACCACCTGGTAATTTGTGAAACCAGTGGTTTGGGTCGGCGATTGCAGGATAATCCTGTGGTGGGGTGCTTTGTATAATCTCTACCCTTACCAAGTCTCCTATAACTCCTTCATTTATCAGAGATTTCATCTTCTGCACTGTCGGGACAAAAAGGAGTTGATGAATAACACTGAGTCTAACCCCGTTCTGCTTTGAAACCTCTACCATTTCATCGGCTTCTTTAGTATTAACTGCCATTGGTTTTTCCGTCAAAACATGACAGCCAGCCTCCATTGCCTGAATGGCTAAAGGCGCATGTGTGTTTATGGGGGTGCAGATATCTACCACGTCAAGCCTTTCCCTGTCTAACATTTCTCCAAAATCAGTATAGTATTTATCGACTTTGAACCTCCCAGCCACATTTCTCACTAAGTCCTCGTTCTTATCGCAGACGGCGACTAATTCAACATTTCTACATTTGAGCAAAGAGGGTATATGACCATTCTGCGCTACATACCCGCAGCCAACAACCCCTACCCTCAATGATGGTGTATCCATATTTGTTCCTTTCATCCTTTTCGCGCAATTATGACAATACCATACTTAAGTAGCTCCTTTTCGGAGTAATGTGGGAGTTCAGCACGAATCTCAGGAGTTAATAATTCTTTCCCTTCGCCTATATCAGTATCTGCCGCTGCGAGGACTTCGAGTTTCTCCTGAAATAGACGCATGTATTCATGTTCCCTCATCTCATTGAGGTATACTGTGAAAGGAAGCTGCCTTTGTCGGAGGTGGTCCCAAGGGGGCACTTTTTCAGGATGGCGCCAGTTATAGTGATGCCCTCCAGATGGGGAAGTAAACACGTTAATATTTATATACGCGATGGCTCCTCTCTTCATTACTCTGCACATCTCAGAGACTGCTTGTGCTACATTGGGTAGATGCTCGAAAACCTGGGAAGAAACCACTATATCAAAGGTCTCATCTGCGAAACTCATATTCTCAGCATCCATCTGCATTATCTGTATACCCTGACGCGTTAAACAAAATGAGGCTGACCTTGAAAGTGCTTTGTAATAAACTCTGTATTTAGGTACCAGTAGTAGTTCCTCTAGCAATCTTTCTAATCCATTATGCCTTACAATATTCCAATATTTTTTGAGCCAACGCTCATTAGCTCCTATAGGAAGCGTATCAATGCCAACTACTTGATTCCCTATACTGTTGAGTAGTATGGTAAACGGATAGAATCTACCACAACCGATATCAAGGATTTTCTTTCCTTTTATCGGATAGCCCAGGCGGGCAAGCGTATTCAGCATCATCTCGAATTGCTCATATTGGTGTTTAGCTTTCTCCTTATGATCACGATCTAGGAAATCCTGTAATCTCAAGAGCCTTTTCTTAATACTCTTTAGCATCCTGACTTACCAATTGCCTTTCTTTCCTTCTCAAAGAACACCTCCGCCTCGCCAGCGCCATAACTTCTGTAGAAACCCAGAGTCAGCCTAAAGATGGCCCCAAAAAGCTGGGGATTTCTCTCCTTCAGGCTTACATATCCTGCATTGACCAGTGCCATACTCAAGGGAACAAAGAACAGAGGGGAATAAAGCATGATATACAAGAAAAGTGGTCCGAAGTCATAGAACCTACGGATTTTAGGGTGTTCTCTATTTACCCGTATTTTACACCTTGCATAATGACGCATTTGGGCAAAAAACCCCTGCGCTGTACTCCGATGTTTATGCCAGACTAGTGGAAAGGGAACATAGAATACCTTGTATCCTATTTCATATAGCTTGGCATCTAGATCTACTTCCTCTGGATAGCTACTTGATTCTTCTCTAAAGCTTCCCACTTGCTTGATCGCCCATTTGAAATAAGCAGAGTTAAGTGTTGGGTTATGTAAGACTTGGCGTTCCCGCTTGTAAACGGTTACGTTCCGTGCACCAAAAGCGACTAGCGGAGACCTCATTGTCTTGGCAATAGCAAGCTCCTCTAAAGTAGGATTCTCTAGCAGAGGAAGATTACCACTGCCAACGCTGACTATCTTAGTATCCCTTTTATTCAACCTCAGGAGTCCCTCCACCAATTCATCTATCCAATCCTTAGGAACGACGCAGTCACTGTCGGTAAGGCAGATAATGTCTCCTTGAGCGTTTTGGATGCCAATGTTTCTGTTCATTTTGCGTGGAAGTCCTACTAGGACCTTATCGGCGTATTTGTTAGCTATTTCCACAGTTTTGTCCCTGCTTCCAGCATCGACAACAATTATCTCATACTCATACCGACTGTTATTTGCCCTTATTGATGCCAAACATTTCTCCAGCGTCTCCGCACTATTTAGAGTTGGAATTACCACCGAAACCTTTACGCCTGACATCCTTTTACCGAACAATTCTTTTTTTGATTAGATGGAAAAAGTTGCCAAAACCAACTTTCCAGCCACCTAGCTTAACTTTTCCCAAGCGGGGTCTATATTCAATGGGCACTTCCTTCCAGCGGCACCTTGCAAAATGGTAAGCCTCTATTTTTAGTTCTTGAGAAAGAGGTGTATTAGATTTCAATTTTAAGGCGCCCAAAATTCGACGCCTAAAAATCCACATCCCTGATTGCGAGTCTTTGATAGTGAAGTCAAAGAGTACCCTCATGGTTGCAGTTAGAATTGTATTCCCGACTTTATTGCGAAAGGACATAGCTCCCTTTTCCATCAGAGCAAAGCGATTGGTGCTGAGGAAATCCAGGTTTTCCTTCTCAAGGATTTCCACTAGCCTGGGAATGTCTTCAACCGGATAAGTGGCATCGGCATCAGCAGTAGCGATTACATCCCCTCTGGCGTGAGCAAAGCCGGCTTTATAAGCACTTCCATAGCCGTGCCTTGGCTCAAAGACGACCTCTGCTCCGGCTTTCTTTGCCATCTCTCCAGTGCCATCGTCCGAGTCATTGTTCACCACCAGGATTTGGACTTCGTAGCCCATCTTTTCAAGCTCGCTCTTGGGGATAGCTCGTATTGTTTTTTCAATCCCATCCCTTTCATTCCGGGCAGGGATTACAATGCTGATTGTTTTCATGTTCTATGTTCCACGTTCCATTAGCTTTATCCCCTGTTGTCTGCTGTCCATCGGGCTGCGTCAAGAAGATTTTGTGCAGTGTAGTCGGGCATGGCGGTTGGAGGCTGGGGACCGGTGGTTACCAGCACTGTTTTGCAACCTAGAGCTTTGCCAGCATCTATGTCCATCTGCATATCGCCCACCACATAGGAACGGCTGAGGTCAATGTCAAGCTCATTTGCTGCTTCATGAAACAGCGCCGTCTTTGGTTTTCGACAGTCACAGCCATCATCAGGATGATGAGGGCAATAATAAGTGGCATCCACCCAGGCATGATGTTTTGCCAGCTCGTCCTTCATCTTCTGGTGGATTTGCGTCAGGGTCTCTTCAGTGAAATAGCCCCGAGCAATCCCCGACTGGTTGGTGACGACCACGACTTTAAAACCATTTTCATTCAGCAGTCTTATCGCCTGGGGGACAGTGGGGAGAAGTTCAAAATCTTCCACCCGGCGGCAATAGTGCACATCCCGGGCGATAGTGCCATCCCTATCCAGAAACACAGCTTTGTTCATGATTCAATGTTCCTCGTTCAATGTTCAATGTTGCACTTTGGACCTTGAACTTAGAATTATCTAGAACGTCCTTGCTGGCTTTACGATATTTTTCGGGGCTCCCGATGTCGATAAGATAATCTCCAGGCTGTAGCCGATAGCCGTAAATCGGCAAGCCCAGCTCTATAAGTTTGGGAAAGATGTCACAGGCGAAGTCAACGAAGCCTTGGCCTGGGATATAGTCGAGGAATTCCCTTTGCAGGATGTAGATGCCGCCGTTGGCGAGGGTGGGTGGGGGCTGGGCATTGGGGATTGGAGACTGGGGATTAGAGATTGGGGATTGGGGCTTTTCCATAAAGCTCACCACTCTGTCTTCCTTATCCAGTTTCACGACGCCGACTTCCTGGGGATTAGCGGCCTGGAAAAGCGCCAGGGTTGCCAGCGCCTTCTTTGCCCGATGAAAGCTAATCATAGCAGAAAGGTCCAGGTCAGTCAAGACATCGCCATAGACTACTACAAAGAGGTTGGCTGCTGGGGATTGGGGATTGGGGGCTTGGGATTTCGCCGCCAGAAGTCGCTCCATTTTTTTAACGCCGCCGGCGGTTCCCAGAAGGATTTCTTCCGGAGAATAAACAATCTCCAGGCCAAATCGAGAGCCATCGCCCAGGAACTCTCTTATCTTCTCACCCAGGTGGTGCAGGTTTATGACGACCCCGGAGATGCCATGTCTCTTGAGCCAAGCCAGCGTATAACAAATCAGCGGCACGCCGGCAATAGGTAGGAGCACCTTGGGAACCTCCAATGTCAGCGGCCTCAGTCTGGTTCCTTCTCCGGCTGCGAGGGTCAGCGCCGTGGTTGGGGGCTGGGGGTTAGGGACTGGCATCCTTCCTCCTGAGGGATGTAATTAGAGCGTTAAGCATCTTAGAAACCCGAGTGTAAGCCTCATCCATCTCTAGATACTTCCTATCCTGAAGATAGCCTAGGTCCTTTGCCAATAACAAATGGTATCGTACCTCCTCAGTGGAGCCTCTCGCCACGTATAGAAATTGGATATATTCGCGATTGCCATGGCGAGCGTGTCCCTTCTACAATGTTAGCTGCCACTGATGAGGCACAGCGACATATTTGATCTCTCAGTCGAAATCGCTCCTCATCAGGAAACATTCGAGCTACTCGGTACACTTCCAATACTAACCTGTGCGCCTCTTTCCAAACTTCTAGATTCTGCCACCCTAACATAGCTCTGCATCTCTCATAGCCCCAACCCTAGTCCCCAATCCCTAGTCCCCAATCCCCATCCCCTAACGCCCATACCCCTCCGGATGCTCTCTCATCCATATCCAGGCGCTCTCAATTATGCTTTCAAGTTCCGGGAACCGAGGCTTCCAGCCCAGCTCTGTTTTTGCCAGATTTGAGCTGGCCACCAGGACTGCCGGGTCCCCAAAGCGACGGGCACCCATTTTTACCGGAATGTCAATTCCCGTGACCTTCTTCGCCGTTTCAATCACTTCCAAGACTGAATAGCCTTCGCCGTTCCCCAGGTTGTAGGCCCTAGCCCCTAGCCCCCAGTCCCCAGCCCCCAGAGACTGGGGACTAGGTGCGGGGGACTCGAGCTTTTCCAGGGAAAGAATGTGAGCCCGGGCAATATCTACCACATGAATATAATCTCGTATAGCGGTGCCGTCTTTCGTGGGATAATCTGTGCCGAATATGGAAACAAATCCCGAATCCCTAGTCCCTGGTCCCTGGGGCTGGGGATTGGAGATTGAGGATTTAAAGAGAGCTGCTTTGAGGATATTAGGGATAAGGTGGGTCTCCGGGCGATGGTCCTCTCCCAGGAGCTTGCTTGCGCCAGCGGCATTGAAATATCTAAGGGAAATGTGCTTTAGCCCGTAAGCCCTGCCATACCAGTCCAGAATGCGCTCAAACATAAACTTGGACTCGCCGTAGGCATTTACTGGCACCTTCGCGTGGGCTTCCTCGATAGGCGTGGCTTGGGGCTCTCCGTAAACTGCGGCGCTTGACGAAAAGACCAATTTATGGACTTGATACTTTCGCATCGCTTCCAGCAGGTTTAAGCCGCCGACCACATTATTCTGGAAATACCTCCTGGGGTCGGTTATGGAGAACTCCACCACTGTCTCCGCCGCCATGTGCATTACGGCATCAAACTTATAGCGCCGGAACATGTCTTCCAAGCTTGCCGGGTCACCAATATCTGCACATACGAATTCAGCCCCTCTGGGCACAGCTCCCCTGTGTCCCTGCTGAAGGTTGTCCAAAACCAGGACATCATAGCTACCGTTAAGAAGCTCCTCGGCTACAATGCTTCCTACGTATCCGGCTCCTCCGGTAACCAGCACCTTCATTCTCTCATTCCCTATCTTCTCCCTCGCAATGCAAGATCTTTCACTGGCATATTCCTCAGGCAGTTAGTGATAAGGTGGCACAATAGAAGGTGAATGTCTTCAATCTGCTCCATGGAGCGGCTGGGCACGATGATGCAGATATCAACAAGGGTTTTCAACTTGCCCCCGTCGAAGCCGGTAAATCCGATAGTGGTAGCGCCCAGAGCCCTGGCAGCCTTAACGGCATTGAGAACATTTGCCGAGTTGCCACTGCCGCTTATGGCTATGAGTACGCTGCCTTCCTTGACCTTGGACTTCATCGCCCCAACGAAGACATCCTCGTATGAGGTATCATTAGCCCAGGCAGAGAAGCGCGCGATATTGTCACAAAGGCACTCTGAGTCAATGACCGGCTTTCCCTCAGCCATAGCTCCCTTTTGAAGGTCAGCGGCAAAGTGAACGGCGGTGATGGCAGAGCCACCGTTGCCACAGGTAAATACGCGCTGTCCCTTCCAACGGGCTTCTTCAAGCCGGAGTATCACCCTCTCTAATTCAGCTAGGGGGAGCCCCTGTATCGCCTTCATTATTCCTCCTGTATAGGAGGTTATGAGTTGAGACAATGCGGGGTTTCCCTTCATCTTTGCCTCTCTACAGCCCGGAGCACTCCCATTCTCTTCATAGTCATTGCCGCCTCCGCGTAAGAGTCCTTGATTTCAGGCTGGGACTGTGCCCAGGTGACATACTGCTGAGCGGCTTCTTCTAAAGGCGTCACCGGCCGCCAGCCCAGGGAGGCCTCTATCCTGGATATGTCCGAAAAGACGTGCCGTGTATCGCCAAAGCGAAATTGCCCCAGTATTTCAGGTCTTATGTCTTTGCCCCAGAGCTTAAGCAGCATCCCGACATATTCCAGGACAGTCACCGGCTTCTCCCCTCCGACATTGAAGACTTCAAAGTTAGCTGTGTCCTTTTCCAGGGCGAGCAGATTAGCCTGAGCTACATCTCCGACATAGACATAGTCGCGGAGCTGCTGCCCGTCTTCGTAGATAACCGGAGGCAGGTTGTTGAGGAGCCGGATAACAGAGCTGCGCAGGAGCCCCGAATAGGCGTTATGAATGCTCTGACGGGGCCCCTGGGTTATGCTATAGCGGAGAGCTACCGTTGGGATGCCGTGCCTTTTTCCCAGGGTGAGGGCGTATAGCTCCTGCGCGTATTTTGATACGGCGTACTGGTTATGAGGATTAACTCTGGACTCGTCGGTGGAAAGGGGCTTCATCTGTTCGTCGCAGGCCGGACACTTTGCTTCCCAATCTCCTGCCTCCAATTGCTGGAGGCGTCGCATAGGGGGATACTGCACCCCATGCTCCGGACACTGGTACTTTCCCTCCCCGTAAACCGCCTGCGAACTTCCCAGAACTACCTTTTCTACAGGAAGGCGGCGGTTTACTATGATTTCGTAAAGAAGGGCGGTGCCGCCGTCGTTGACCAGAGCGAACTTGCTGAAATCGGTGAGATAGTCCTGGTAGGCAGCCAGGTGAAAGACTGCTTTCACTCCCTGAAGCGCCCTTTCCATATCGTTCCTATTCTGCACATCACCGAGTATGAACTCCACGTCTTTCGGAAGGTATGTCGGCCTTTCCTTCCGTGGGTGGACTGGAGGCGTCAGGCTATCCAGAACGCGCACTTCGTACCCCTTCTTCAAGAGGAGGTCGACAGTATGCGAACCGATAAAGCCTGCCCCGCCCGTTACCAGGACTTTAAACATTGTGTTAAGCTCTTCGATAGTTAAAGACCACCTTGCTCCCGTCACGCTCTAGGTGAAAGGGGATTTCCTCCAGCCTTCTCAGCGCGGAGCGAACCTCATCCCTTCGCTCCGGGGGACAGTACAGGAGCAAGAAACCACCGCCTCCCGCCCCGCATATCTTGCCGCCCAGGGCGCCGGCTTTCAGAGCGGCTTCATACATTTCATCCAGTTCCCCGTCGCTAATCTTGCTGGCAAGTTGTCTTTTACAGAGCCATCCCTCGTGGAGAAGCTTACCGAAGTCATCAAGTCTGCCCTCGGTGATGATCTCCTTGCCCTTACGAGCCATGTCTCTAAGTTCCTTCAGGAACTGGAGACGCTCTTTTATATTGGCCTTCTGCTCGGTCAGGATATCCTCTGACTTTCGGGTTCGGCCGGTGAAGAAAAGCAGAAGTCTCTCGCTGAGCCTTCTCTTCAACTCAGGGCTCAAGGGGATGTTTTCCACTTTCACGCCGCTGTTATTGAAGGTAATATGCCTGAAGCCACCGTAAGCCGCTATATACTGGTCCTGGCGCCCTATCGGCTTCCCGAGGATACTTATCTCAATTTGACAGGCCTGCCTGGCCAGAGTCTCGGTGTCCTTGGCCTCTCCTTTACAGGTATAGAGAGCGTGGAGAAGGCCAACGGTGATGCTGCTGGAGGACCCCAGTCCACTGCCTTCCCTGACATCAACGAAGGTGCTAATCTCCACCCCTTTTTCAAATCCGGTAAGCCGTATCGCCTCCCGCACCAGTTCATGCTCAATATCATCCACTTTTGCCACTATTTCCTTCTTCCGGTAGTTCACGTAGATTAGGTCATCAAACCTTTCTTTCATGAAGACTGTGGTGTATTTATCTATCGCTGTGGAGAGGACGGTCCCCTCATGGTCGTGGGAAAAGTCATCGAAGTCCGTTCCCCCGCCCAGAAAACTCACCCGCAGCGGTGTTTGCACAATTAGCATCTCTTATCCTCCCTTCGCTTTTTCCCAAAATGTGCCAGGCTCTTGAATCAGCCCTTTGTAAATTTTACCAACTATGTCTAAGTGCGTCCAGCATCGCTTTCGTCTCCGTTGAGATGCTGAGGGTCGCTCGCTTCTTCCCGCGCTTGGTATCCACATTTATCATATACTACTTGTGTTAAAATCCTGTTAATTAAGTATATGACAATATTCTGATCTTCCGTTCAATAGTCTCCGACATCCTGCCTGAGCACATGCAGGAGTCCATATATATATTAACATACTCCCCAACTCCCCACGCTCTATACGAAGTGTCAGTCTCCAGGTCTTCTATCGTTGAACTGTAAGTACCGGTGCCGAACTAGCCAGTTTTACCTACTTAACCGCCACTTGTGAACCAAACAGGGTCGCCTTCTAGCGTGCCATGATTGTCATTTGCCGAGCTATCATAAGCTATTGTTCCTGAGCCTTCGTTAAGTTTCCAGTAACCGACAAGCCCTTCCTCAGTTCCCGTGAGTTCCTTAGACATATCGGCTTTAATTTGCGATTCTGTGCGAGCATAATTCCAGATGCGGACTTCACTTATTGTTCCATTAAATGCTTCTGGTGCATAAGAAGTTCCAATATATGTCTGTCTGCTGGCAGAATAGGCTGGGCCAATATGGGAACCAAATGTGGTAGTTACATCTACACCATCAACCCATATCTTGACTGACGCTCCTTGCCTTACAGCCGCAACATGACACCAGTTACCTGCTGTAAGCACATCTGATGAGGTTCTGGAGGCCTGGTTTTCGCCAGGCTGAAAAGTAAAGAATTCAAGGTCTACTGAAGACCCTGTTTGGAATCTATAGCCATCAGTATTCCAACCCTGTCTCTGGCATATCTGCATTCCCCTTGTTACATTATCTGGTTTAATCCACGCTTCAATCGTGAAATCCTGAGAGGTAAAACCAAGGGCAGTCGCATTACCCAAAGATATGTAATCATCTACCCCGTCAAACTCCAGTCCATAAGTGGGTGGCGTCGGTGATGATACACAAGAAGGGAGTATAGTTATGCCTACTATTATCATTATAGCTATAGTACAAACTCCGACCATTCGTGCCAACTTTTTCTTACTCATTCTATCCTTCTTTTATTTTATAGTGTTTACATCGCTATGGCATACGTAAAAAAATTAGACTCCCAGTATTCACAATGAAAACCAGAAGCCCAATCTTTTGAGTCCTTCTCAGTACAGAGCATTTCGTTGTAATATATATCATATAAGCTTTGGAGGGAACTTGTCAATACCCCCAGCTTACCCGGGGAAAGCGGGCCCGACTCTACAGGCATTGATTCCTAATCGTCGTTGCGAGGAGCCCCGATGAATCGGGGCGACGTGGCAATCTCATATCCCTCGACGAGATTGCTTCGGCACTGTGTGCCTCACAATGACAGAGAGGAAAGGTGCCTCGCAGTGACAGGAACGAAGAGCGGCGTAGAAGCGGAGTTCATCTCCGCCTGGTCGGGGACAAGCCCCGACCTCAGGCATTGACTGAGATTCTTCGCTTCGCTCAGAATGGGCATATATGCAATTTGTGTTGTTTTCTAGCTTCAATTTGAGCATAAGTTATACATTATGAACAGAAAAGCTCTGCGCTCGACGTTCCCGAAAACTCAAGGGAAACCAGTGTGAGGCTAAAGGGAAACAACCGTGGTCTTGGCGGTCTCGTGGAGGATCTTATTACTCCAATCTTTAATCTCCAGCCCCCAGTAGTCAGTCGTCAGTAGGCACACGTAACATAGTGTCATTGCGAGGCCCGACTTGTCGGGCCGTGGCAATCTCGTTGCACAGTAGCCAGTGGTCAGTAGTCAGTATCTCCAATCTCCAGCCCTAGTCCCTAGCCCCTAGCCCCTAGCCCCTAGTGACATTTTCCCCTTGTTCGAATGAAGAATTCATGCTAATCTCTGCTTGGAACTCGTGTGCTACCCTGACAAATTAAGTCCCGCAGGTGAGGCTTCCCAGAACCTGACTACAAACCAAACACAGTCTTCTCTTCAGTACGACCCTGGTAACCGCCGCGTAATCAGAGAAGCCTCCGGATCACTCGTAAAATGGTATTCTGCAAATTACCGGTTGGACCCAACCGACCGCAACTACCTGAAAACTATTGTCGAGAATCTTTTGGAAATTGCCTCCCTGCGTCAGTCGGCCAGCCCCCACGGCTCGCAAAAAATAAATGGCAACCCGACGAAACGAATCGTACGTATTTTAACAACCAAATCCGCCGCGGGTAGTCACCTTACGTATGAAAAAGAGCTGTTGAACTCCAGAAAAAATAGCAATTTCTACAAAACGAATCATCCCGGCTCCCCTCATGGTCTTCCCCCCTATGACCCAAATAACAACATTTTTCGCATATATGCCCAGAGTGACAGGTGGATTCTGGTAAAGGCGCCGCATAATAGCCGATTGACTTAGCTATGCCGACTGGAATAAGATGAAGGAACTTTGGGATGAAAGCTAGACAAGATAAGGATCTCTGGCTCATCGGTATATTGACCATCCTGCTTGCCGTGGTCATTGCTTTTGTCCCGTCCACCATAGCTCGGATTATCCTGGGACTTCCGTTTTTGCTTTTCTTCCCCGGGTATACTTTGATGGCAGCGCTATTTCCTAAGAAGGAGAGCTTGGGTGGGGTGGAAAGAGTGGCTTTGAGCTTTGGTCTTTCTATCGCTGTAGTACCGCTGATAGGACTTGGCTTGAATTTTACCTCCTGGGGGATAAGGCTTGAGCCCATCCTTATTTCACTGGCGGTGTTTATCATAGCTGCATCGGGCGTTGCCTGGTACCGCAGGGAAAAGCTTGCCCCGGAGGAAAGATTCAGGGTGTCATTTCATTTCAGGCTGCCTTTGTTTCAGGACTGGCAGAAGCAGAGCATGGCCGATAAGGTGCTGTCAGTGGTGCTGGCAGTGGCAATATTGGGGGCGATAGGGACTCTGGGATATGTGGTTGCTACACCCAGGGTCGGCGAGAAATTCACCGAGTTCTATATTTTAGACACCGGTGGTAAGGCTGAGAATTATCCGACGGAATTAAAGGTCGGTAAGGAAGGCTGGGTGATACTGGGAATAGTGAACCATGAGCAAGAGAAGGCGAGCTATAAGGTGAAGGTATGGATAGATGGGGAGAAGGCAAAGCTGAGGATTGGAGGGGAGGACAGGGACGAAATAGAGGTTGAACTGGAGAATGAAGGGAGATGGGAAAGAGCAGTCGGCTTTGTACCTCAAAAGGCAGGCGGGGGACAAAAGATGGAGTTTGTACTATATAAAGATGGGGAGCCCTATTTTGAAGAGCCGCTAAATCTCTGGATAGATGTTGAGGAAGCTTGAGCGCAATGATGCACATGGCGGCGAAGCCGAAGTTACGAATGGAGGTGTAGTGGCGAGGTTTATCCTCGCCTTTGACATTCCCCCTCTTAGGATAAGAGGGGGTTAGGGGGAGTTACGACTTTCCGCGCTCATAACTCCCTTGATCCCCCTTATCTTAAGGGGGATAATAAAGAAACGGCCCTAAACCCTGAAGATTTAGCGTCGTGCGCGACCTTAAAAGGTCGCACTACAGCGCTGGCACCGTCCTTCTAAAGTTTTAACCAGCCCAAATCATAATAATTTTTGAGTTGGATTTTTGGTTTAACAGCTTTTCCCTCAGTTAGATTTTAGATGGTTTAACCCCTTGACATCCCTTTGAAATAGTGATATTCTTATACTAGCGTATCGCGTATGCTTTATTAAAATGCGAACGGGGCTATCGCTCAGTAAGGCATTGGTGCAGCCTGTATATGGAATACAGGGGAGCAATTCACCAGTTTTTTCATCACTTACCTCCTTTCTTTTCAATATAGGTGGCGGGAGCAGCTCAAACTCCCGCCACCACCTCTCTAGGTATTCCCAGCAGATAACTCACATACGTTCATCACTACCCATTTCGTAATTCTTTGTCTTGACTGGAGACAACAACAATACCTCAAAGGAATCAATACTGCGAACGGCTATTATTTATCAAGAATTTATTCATTGCCTAAATTCCATTGAGCTCAGGTTGTTCGTACTTCTACCCAATTCACCCGAGTTAAACGACTATGTGGAGCGAGCACACCTGACCCATCGTCTTCGTCAATCTTTGGGCTACTCCACGCCTCAGGAGTGCCTTGAGTGCTATTCGCAAAAAAAGGAGGTGACGCATCATTAAGGTACTTGACGAAGACAGGTATTGGCAGAAGTAATCAGGTAAATGGTATTATTTCCAGTGACATGGCAGCCTTAAGCTAGGGGGATGTTACCGGCAAGAAAACGGTACGTAAGGAGATATAATGATGAAAACGAAGTATACCTCGCCACGTAATTCCACAGATTCCTCACTGAATCCGTCGCGCAAGCAGGCTGAGGAGGTGCTTCAAGCCGAGCATAATAAGCTGCCATCACTAATGGATGCCATGGAATACATCATCACCCTACAAGATACAGAATATAACATTATTTATCATAATAAACAGGCGGGGATAGCTTCTGGTGGTGACCACGTGGGGGAGAAATGCTACCGAGCTTATGAAGGCAGAGAGAGGGTGTGTGACGGGTGCCCGGTAGAAGAGGCATTTAAGGATGGTAAGTCACATATCTTAGAGAAGCAGCGGGTACTGCCCTCGGGGGAGCTCTCCTTCTGGGAGATTACAGCTAATCCCATTAGAGACGCCAAGGGAAGGGTTGTTTCCTGCCTGGAGCTAGCCCGGAACATTACCGAGCGCAAGCAGGCAGAGGAGAAACATCGGGTAATAATAGCAACAGCCCCTGACGGTTTTTATGTCGTGGGTCTGGGTGCTAGATTGCTAGAGGTCAACGCTTCATACTGTAAGATGGTTGGTTATACTCGTGAAGAACTGCTTAAGATGTCCCTACCTGATATTGAAGCGGCAGAAACGCTCGAAGAGATTGCTCAGCATAAAGAAAAGATAGTGGCGCAGGGTTACGACTTTTTTGAGACCCTGCATCAACGTAAAGACGGGAAGCTGATTGATGTTGAGGTTAGCGCAAATTACATTGATGTGGAAGGCGGGCAAATAGTCGTATTTGCGCGGAATATCACCGATCGCAAGAAGGCGGAGCAGGCTCTTATGGAAAGCGAAGGAAAATACAGAACTCTGGTTGAAAATATTCCACAGAAAATATTCTTTAAGGATAAGAATTCAGTTTACATTTCCTGCAATAGCAATTTCGCCGAAGACCTGCAGCTAAAGCCCGCAGAGTTCTCGGGGCATACAGATTATGACTTCTATCCCAGGGACCTGGCCGAAAAATATAGAGCAGACGATAAAAGAGTGATTGAGTCGGGGAATACAGAAAGAATTGAAGAGAGATACATCGAACAAGGACAAGAAAGGACCGTGGAAACATTCAAGACCCCGTTCATAGATGAAAGCGGCAAAACCGTCGGTGTACTGGGCATTTTCCATGACATCACCCAGCAAAAAGAAACGGAGAGACAATCACACGAGCGCGAAATAGCCGCGGCACGGGCGCAAGAGCTAAGTAAATCACGCCAGCGCCTTATCAACGCTCAAGAGTCCCTGCGTAAAGACATTGCCAGTCAGCTTCACGGGACGGTGCAAAGCCGGCTTATATTACTGGAGCATAAGATTGCAGAGCTTGAGGCCAAGGCCCGGTCAAAGTGGATGACCAGGGAGCTAGCTGACGTCCGCCAGGGACTTGAGAAGCTGCAAAACGAACACATACGGTCTATCAGCCATCGCCTTTTCCCTTCCATCTTACGCCTGGGAATAACTACCGGCCTGGAATCTCTAATAGACGAGTATAGCGCCAGGCTACCTGTTGATTTGCGGGTGAGCAAAAAACTGAGAGATATAGAGCAAGCGAATAGAAGGCTTATTCCAGATAATGTGAAGCTGGCGCTGTATCGCATTGCTGAGGAAGCCTTGACCAATATCTCCAAACACACGGCGGCGAACAATATAGTGGTGAAACTGTCGCTGTCTGATAGTCGAATATTGCGCCTTAAGGTGATGGATGATGATCCTGGCTCTAATACAACAAGCCCTTCAACCGGTATTGGCCTCTTGCTGGTTTCGGACTACGCAGCGGCGGCGGGAGGCAGTTGCACCTGCGAGAACATTCCCGGCAAGGGCACACTGGTTACGGCA
>Ga0307430_1000719_pt1 | contig 27262 bp, 22 predicted proteins | sample SalMarWE160130MG_FD_202159 | JGI IMG/M metagenome (GOLD analysis project Ga0307430, IMG submission 202159) | Salt marsh sediment microbial communities from the Plum Island Ecosystem LTER, Massachusetts, United States - WE1603-130 | ecosystem: Environmental > Aquatic > Marine > Intertidal zone >...
AAGAGGATGCCATTCACGCCGTAGAGGCCGTATGCCTCCCGATAGTTCTTCACGATCCAATAGCCGTAGAGCTTGGCCACGCCATAGGGGCTTCGGGGGTGGAAGGGCGTCTCTTCGTTCTGTGGGACAATCGGGGATGCGCCGAAGAGCTCGCTCGTGGAAGCCTGGTAGAGTTTTGCCGTGTTGTCCAGGCCGAGGATGCGCATGGCCTCGATGAGCCGAAGCACGCCCACGCCATCCACGTTCGCCGTGGATTCCGGCGTCTCGAAGGAAATGCCGACGTGCGACATGGCGCCGAGGTTGTAGATCTCTTCCGGCTTGTAGGTCCCGAGGATGCGCAGGAGGCTCGCGGTATCGTTCAGATCTCCGTACTCAAGACGGAACCGTTCATGTCGGTCTCCGTAGTGGCGATGAATGCGGTTAAGCCGCCAGCGATTGAACGTCGAGGCGCGCCGAACCAGGCCGATGACCTCGTACCCTTTTTCGATCAGGAGTTCCGCCAAGTAGGATCCGTCCTGGCCGTTCACGCCGGTGATGAGAGCCGTTTTCATATGCGCCGCCGTCGCTTCATTGAGTTAAGAATGTATATGTTTATGGATGATTTTGCAAGGCGTTCCTCCCGGCGCCTTTTCCCGCCGCGCATCGGCATTCTTTGGGGAATCCCGAATGCTTGATCGGACGGGGACTTCGTGATTAACTTGCCTGGATATTTATGGAGCATTCCAATCGAACCGCATCCATGCATCCGCGCATCCGATCCGTGGAAACGTTCAATACCCACCTTCCGATCGCTTCCACCCTCATTGTCATTCCCACGTATAACGAACGGGAGAACATTGATGCCATCTTGGAGGCGCTAGCCATGCCGGAGATTGCGCCGGACGTGCTGGTCGTGGATGACGGGAGCCCGGATGGAACCGCGGAACGCGTGGCGGAGATTGCTTCGTCGCACGCGCGGCGCGTGCGGCTCATGCGCCGCGCCGGCAAGTTCGGCCTGGGGGTCGCGTACCTCGATGCGCATCAGTGGATCCTGGAGCACTGGCCCGAGTACCGGTACGTTGTGCAGATGGACGCGGACTTCTCTCATGATCCGAAGAGGATTCCGCTCCTCGTGCAGGAAGCGGAGTCGTTCGGCGTGGCGACCGGGTCGCGGTACGTGCCGGGGGGCGCCGCGCCGGACTGGAGCCGTAAGCGGCTCTTCATCAGCTACGCGGCGAATTTTTATCTCCGCATGGTTTTGAAGCTGTTCTTTCCTATGTATCCGGTTCGGGATAACACATCGGGATTCATCGCGTGGCGGCGCGACGCGCTCCGGTCCGTCCTTCGCTATCCGGTTCCGGGAGACGGGTATTCCTTTCTTACGTCGCTCAAACTCATTGCCTCCCGCGCAGGCTTCCCTCCGCGTGAAGTGCCGATCATCCTTCGCGACCGGCGGCTTGGTGTTTCCAAGCTCAATCGTCATATTATGTTTGAAGCGTTCAAGATGCCGTGGAAGCTCGGCTGGACCTTCCGCGCGTCCAAGGCGGGATTTTTAATGGAACCGAATGTGGAAGACGCGGAACGGAATACGGAAGGGGAGCGCACGGCCCTGCACGATAACAGCCGTGAGATGTGGGATCGGTACTACGCATCGGAAGATGAGACGGGGTGGTTCGCGGCGTTCGTTCACTGGGGGCGTGAACATTATTTCGGCGATCTGTTCGCGAGGCACGTCGTCCGTTTTGGCGGCCCGGCTTCGTCCTACCTCGAGATCGGCGCGGGAACGGCGCAGACGCTCGCCCGCGTACAGCGTCGCACGGGCGCGAACTGCACGGGCATCGAAATCACGCCGAGCGCGTACGAACTCGGAAAGCGGTACGCGACGAATTGCGAAATGGTTCTCGGTGACGGGATGCGCATGCCGTTTGCCGACCGGTCATTCGACGTCGTGTATTCGCTCGGCCTCCTCGAGCACTTCAGTCCGGCGGAGCAGGCGGCGTTTCTCCGGGAGCAGGGCCGCGTGGCGCGAAAGGCAGTGGTCGTTGAAGTGCCGGTCAGATCGCCGCATATGTGGACTATGATGTGGATCGGCAGCAGAATATTGAAGAAAAGCGGCGTTTGGTCCGATGAGGAACTGTTTACGAAAAAACATTTTCAACAAAAGTATCCGGGCCTGCCGTTTGAATATCACCTGGATTGGGGGAGCGCCTGTCTGGTGTGCTGGTTCGTGCTCAAGCCGGAGGATGTCAGGGCGTACGATTTTTGATCGGCGTGTCGGTTTCGTCGTCGGAAAATTTCACGCGGTACACGACGATGTCATGTTGTTCGAATATCGGTTCGAACTGCGGAACGTTGCCGATCGTCCAGTCGGGGTGGAGCTTCTTGTCCCAGATGACGTAGTCGAGCCGGTATCGGTTGAGGGCCTCCGCGTTGATGCCGCCCGATGATTCAAGATCGGTCAGGACCTCTCGGGCGTATGCCCGTTCTTTTTCAACGCTGTACGGCGATTCCTGTTCGCCGAAGAGGAACCGGTAGAGCGGCGTCTCTTCAATGTGGTACCGCGCCTCCCAGAAGATTTGCCATTTTGGCGGGATGCCGATGCCTAATTCTTCATCTTCAAAAAGTTTTGGGTTGAACTGACCGGAAAGCAGGTACCGTTCCGCGATTTCACGGTTGCTTGCGGGCGCGCACTGAATGAAGTTGATGTAGTAAACGAAATTATGCGTGAATGCGGGGATGATGTATGACAACTTGTCGTCCGTGAGCACGACAGAATCTTTCGGCGTTGAAGTTTGGAGGAAGCGGAGGATCGGACCGTACCGCTGAACGGAAATGAAAGATTGTATCTTCGCTTCGTTGATCGGCGGATGCCTGAAGCTTGAAAGGCGGACGGAAGCGGCTACGAAGAGCAGAATGAACAGGATTGCCAAGATGTTCGTCCATCGATAATTTTTCCCTGCGGAACGTTTGAGGAAGGGATACAGGAATGCGGAGCCGAGTGAGAACAGAAAAACGGGCATGAACGACCAGTGAATGGCGAATCCGTAGGAGGTACCTGTAATGATTTGGGAGTTCGGATAGATGAGGTTTGCGGCCACGAGACAGAGGACGCCGAGCGCGACCCGCTGCTTTTGCAGGTTTGCCCGGCGGATGAACAGAGCGATGAGCAGGACGGCGACGGCGGCGACGCACATGCGCGGAAGTGATTCGGGCAGATGCGTGTAGACCATCCCGTACCGCGGTCCCAGGTCCGCGAAAAACGGAGATTGAAATACGCGCCGGACAAGCACGATGTAGGGGATACCGAACGGGGCCGAGGCTGCGACGATGAGTCCGTTTAACACGGCGATGTCGCGCTGACGATAGAGGAGTGCCAGAAGCACGGAACAGCCAAGGACGACGAAGAGGAACGACCAGTTGTAGAAGTAGACAAAGTAGAGCGAACCGAGGAGGAGGCCGCACGCGAGGATCCCCCGCCACATCTTGCGGAGTTCGGCGGAAAGCGGAGCGGAGCCGTCGCACCCTTCAAGGCGTGCCAGCATCCCGAACCAGATGTAGAGGAACAGGAGGAGGATCGGAAGGTTGATTTGCGGGTGGATAGCCTTGCTTAGGTCCCAGATGTTCGTGACGATAAGGAAGAGCGGAATCGCGGCGGAGACCCATCGCGATTTGGAAAGTCGAAAGAGGAGCGCGTAGAAGAGGAGCGTGGTGAGGATCGGGGAAATGATATTCAGGAGGAGCAAAAGGTCGATCGTGTCAACATTAAACGTGCGCACGATGAACGCGAGGGCGATTTCCGCTCCCGGCATGTTTACGTTTTCGTCTTCCGCGTGTTCGTACAGGTACTGGTTTCCGCCGCTGTGCCCCTCGCTTATTTTGCGAATCCGCGAAGCGTAGTACAGCCAGTCGCCGTTATTTGAAAAATAGACGCCGTCATATGACGCGCCCGCTGCCGCGTAGCTGATGATGCCGGGGAGGAGGACGTACGCGCTTGCGAGCATTGCCACGACCAGGGCCGGCCAATGTTTCCGGCATGCCCGGAGAAGTTTCCGTACGTATGCACCCATCGAAGGGAAGAGAGACATGTATTTGCGTAAAAGCGATGAGGTGCACATTATCTTATCATCATAAATTCGTTTGCGTCCAACCGTCCGTAAGCCGATCCTATTCTTGACAGGGTGCCGGTAGAAACATCAATTTAGATTGCACGGCTTTTGCGGAAGAAGATTCACCATGTCTTCCATTTGCCGTTTGCGCCCGGATCGGAGAGCTCCGTCCGCGCGCTTGCTTCTTGCATGTCGCATTGAAGTGCGCTACTCTCGCGAACGCACCATTTCCTATGCTGGTTACCCGCCAAACATGCCGCAGCTGCGGCTCGCGCGCTCTCACGCCCGTCATTTCTCTGGGAGATCAGGTTTTGGCGGGAAATTTCGGATTTTCGGAAAACCTTCCGCCGGTTGAACGCAAGATTCCGCTTGATCTCGTGCGCTGCGACAAGGAGAAGGATGAGCGCGCCTGCGGGCTCGTGCAGCTGCGCCACACGGTTCCGGGGGATCTCATGTACTCCTCCTACGGCTACCAGTCGGGCATCAACGAGCTGATGCGGAACCACCTGACGGCGCTCGCACACGAGCTCGAGGATCGCGTGGGGCTTTCCACGGACGATATCGTCGTTGACATCGGCGCGAACGACGGGACCATGCTTAAGGCATACCGCGCGCCGGGATTCATCGGCGTTGGTTACGAGCCGTCCATCGTGCAGCCGGAAGCGCTTCCGCCGAACATCACGTTCATCCGGGATTACTTCTCCGCGGCGCCGTTCCGTTCACGCCATGCGGAAGCCAAGGCGAAGATCGTGACGAGTATCGCCATGTTTTACGATTTGGAGGATCCGAATGCTTTCGTGGCCGATGTCGCCTCCATCCTTCATCGGGACGGGCTGTGGGTTATCGAAGTCGCGTACCTGCCGAAGACGCTTGAGCGCAATTCGTTCGATACGATTTGCCACGAGCATCTGCTCTACTATTCGCTCTCGTCCATCGAGCCGCTGCTTAACAGGCACGGCCTGGTCGTGACGGATGTGGACGAGAACTTCATTAACGGCGGAACCATCCGTGTGTACGCCTGTCAGCGAGGAGGCAGATTTGCCAATCTGTCGGACGAAGCGCGGATGCGCGTGTATGCCATGCAACGCAAGGAATTTGAAATGAAACTCGATACAGCGGAGCCCTTTGACGCGTTTCGCGAACGCGTTGCGCGCGTGCGGAACGAGCTCCCGGAACTCCTCCGGCGGTTGAAGTCCGAGGGCAAGATCGTCTATGGCTACGGTGCCTCAACCAAGGGGAACGTGACGCTCCAGTACTGCGACATCGGCCCGGACCTGCTCACGGCCATTGCGGACCGGAATCCGGCGAAGTGGGGACAGACATCGCCGGGCATGAACATCCCGATCTGTTCCGAGGACGACATGCGCGCCGCGAAGCCGGATTGCCTCCTGGCGCTGCCATGGTCCTTCCTCTCCGCTTTCCTCGAGCGTGAAAAAGATTTCATCAATCGCGGCGGCAAATTCATCGTCCCGCTGCCGGACGTGAGCATGGAGCCGCAGTGAGTCTTATGCCGAAGAGGCGCGCGCTGATTACCGGAGCGACCGGCCAGGATGGAACGTACCTGGCCGATTTTTTGATATCCAAGGACTATGAAATTATCGGGCTCGACAGGCCGGGGAGTACGCCGCGCTCCGCGCTCGCGCGTTTTACGGAAATGGATATCCGTGATTCCGGTCGGCTTGCGGATTATGTAAAGGAGATACGGCCGGACGAATGCTATCACCTTGCCGCGTTCCACCAGTCGTCATCCGCCGTAGAAGGGGAGCGGAAGGGCGAAGACGAGCGCGCGTCGTTTGAAACGAACCTCCTGTCCGTTCATACCATCTTGAATGCGCTGCGAACCGCAAGGGCCGATTGCCGCGTGTTCCTTGCGGGTTCGTGCCATATGTTCGGTGACGCGTCGGAAACGCCGCAGACGGAAGCAACGCCGCTTTCGCCCGTTAACACGTACGGCGTTACCAAAACCGCGGCTTCGCACATGGGACGCTTGTACCGCGAGCGGGAGGGTATGTTTGTTTGTACGGGCATCCTCTATAACCATGAGTCGCCGCTTCGCGGCCCGCACTTTGTGACAACGAAGATCGCGCGCGCGGCCGCGGAGGCGTCGCGGGGAGCGGCCGATCGCCTTGTGCTTGGAAACCTCGATGCGCAAGTGGACTGGGGCTTTGCCGGCGATTACGTCCGTGCCATGCACTTGGTGCTTCAGGCGGAACATCCGGAAGACTTCATCATCGCGAGCGGGGAACTTCATCGCGTCCGGGATTTCGCAGAGATCGCGTTCCGCCGCGCCGGTCTCGACTGGACGAAGTACGTCAGCGAGGATGCGAGCGCATACCGTCCCGTATCGCACAGCGTATATCGCGGGGATGCGAGTGCGATCAGAAATAAGCTCGGTTGGCGGCCGGAAACACCATTTAGCGATCTCGTAAGGATGATGGTGGATCATTATCTTGATTCGGAAGGTGTTTCGTGATAAAACCTCCAGACACGTATGCTCGCAGTCATTCTTGGAACACGGCCGGAACTCATCAAGTGCGCGCCGGTTGTACTCGAAGCGCAGCGCCAGGGGATCCCGGTCGGTATCATTCATACAGGTCAGCATTACTCACGCGAACTGGACGGCGTTTTTTTTGATGAATTGAACCTGCCGCAACCGATAGCGCACGTGCATGTCGGATCGCATCCGGCCGCCGCGCAGATCGGCCTCATGATCCAGCGCCTCGCGGACGCGCTCGATGATCTGAAACCCTCGGCGGTTCTCGTTCAGGGAGATACGAATTCCGTGCTCGCCGGCGCACTCGCTGCGTACAAATCGGGAATCGCCGTGGCGCACCTCGAAGCGGGATTACGGAGCGATGACTGGACCATGCCCGAAGAATCGAACCGCGTGCTTACGGATCGGATTTCGAAATGGCTGTTCTGCCCCACGGAACTCCAGCGCGAACGCCTGCGGAACGAGGGCATCGACCACGAAGGTGTTCACGTCGTGGGAAATACGATCGTTGACGCGGCCCAACATTACGCGAAGGTCGCGTACGAGAAGAGCGACATCGCGGAGCGGTTAAACATTAACGGAACGCGGTACGGATTACTGACCATGCATCGTCCGAATAACGTGGATGATCCCGACCGGTTACGATCCATGATCCATGCGATCGAAGGGGCGGTGTCACAGCACGGACTCACCGTCGTCTTTCCGATCCATCCTCGTACCAAGCACGTGATGGATACGCATCGCATTTTGCTCAGCGAGCGATTTATTACAACGGAACCCGTCGGTTACCTTGATCTCCTGCGGCTTCAGAGTGCGGCAGACATCGTTTTGACGGATTCCGGAGGCATCCAGGAAGAGGCATGTATCCTGCGCGTGCCTTCCGTTACGCTTCGCCCGAATACCGAGCGTCCGGAGACGCTGCACGTTGGCGCGAGCGTTTTGCATCATGAAGCGGACGCGGAAACTTTGGCGATTGTCATGCAGGCGCAGATGAGCAAACAGAGGAATTGGGAGAATCCGTTCGGTGATGGACGAACGGCGGAGCGCGTCCTTCAGATTTTACAAATTCGCCCTTCTTCATCATGAGTCTATGAAAAAGATCCATGAACGGAAGCTCCGTGCGTTAGCCGGACATTGCCTTGAAGGCGCGACGCTCGACATCGGTTGTACCGCGCGTCCGAATCCGTATATTCCGAATGCGGCGGGACTTGATATTATTCCGACAACCGCACTCACGGATAATTATTCGGCCATGCACATCTGTAATTTGAATACGGAATGGATGCCGGTGCCGGACGCTTCATTCCGAAATCTCGTGGCCGGCGATCTTATCGAGCACCTTGAGAATCCATCTCGCTTTTTGCGCGATGCGAACCGTATTCTTTCGTCCGGCGGACGGCTCATCCTATGTACACCGCAGGCGAATGATTGGTGGGTGACGCTCCATAATTGGTTTTTTCGCAGGTGGATCAATGATCCGGATCCGGGTGAACATCTTCAGAACTGGACGATTCTTGATATGACGCGGTTACTCAAGAAGAACGGATTTCGCGTACATGCGATCGAGGGTTTGCATTTTCAGATGCCTTTCCTTCCGATTCGCATCCGTGCGCGTCGATTTCCCGCGCTTGCCTGGCAGGTCATGTACATTGCGGAAAAAACGGGCGAACCGGATCGGTCGCTTCTTCTGATGGATCAAGGTAAGCGAATTACGTATGATCAGGATCAACAGTCAACATCGCCATTGTCAGAGCAGATGACCAAACGTTAAACGGGTAACGATAAACGAATTTATGAAAATACTAGTCGTCGGAGCGGGGTACTGGGGACCGAACATCGTTCGGAACCTCGTTGATTTTCCGGAGGTGAAGTCCATCGGTATTTCCGATCTCGATCCGGCAAAGGCGGAGAAGCTGATAAAAAAATTTCCGCGAACGCATCTGGCGCGTACGGCACCGGAAGCATTCGCGGACGGGTACGATGTCGCTTTTATCGTGACGCCCGTGGAAACGCATGCGGTCCTCGCAAAGGCGGCGCTTGCTGCGGGACTCCACACCTTCGTGGAAAAACCGCTCACGCGCACGGTGGAAGAGGGGAGGGCGCTCGTGGACGCGGCGAACCGGTCCGGCAAACAGCTCATGGTCGGCCACGTGTTTCACTACAAGCCGGCGGTCCGTACGCTCGTGGAACTTGCTCGATCAGGCGAGCTTGGTGAAATCAAGTATCTTGATTCCGTTCGTGTGAACCTGGGCCAGTTCCGTCCGGATGTGAACGTGATGTGGGATTTGGCGCCGCATGATTTGACGATTTTCGAAGCGATCCTCGGAAGGATGCCAAAGCGTGTTTCCGCCATCGGTGCATGCCACGTTCCACAACATAAAACGTCTCAGGAAACCATGGCATACCTCACGCTCGACTATGGTAATGGGTGTATCGGGCATGTGCATACGAACTGGTATTCCCCGCTTAAACAGCGTCTCATGGTCGTGGCCGGAGACAGGAAGATGGCTGTGTTTGACGACATCAATCCCATTGAGCCGATCCGCGTGTACGACCGCGGCACCTACGATCCGGAAAAGGACAAGGCGGATCCGGTCTACGTCCAGCTCAGGGCGGGGGACACGCAACTTCCGTTCGTAAAAAACGAAGAGCCGCTAAAGCTGCAAATTCGTGAATTTTTCGATGCCATCGCTTCGGGTCGAAATCCGGAAACGGACGGAGAAGCCGGCCTTCGGCTCGTTCGCATCTTGGAAACAGCCATGGCCTCATTGAAGCTGGACGGGAGGTTCATTTCGATCGATGCAGACGTATGAAGCTCATCGAGTTTGACGGAAAGCGCTTGCTCCGCGATATCGGCATCTCGATTCCGCTAGGTTCTTTTTTTGCCTTCAACGATGCGTTATCCGTGCCCGGTCCGGGTGCGTGCTACGTGAAGGTGCAGGTACTCGGGGGCCGTCGCGGGCGATCCGGCCTGGTAAAGCGTGTAGACGGTCCGGAGGACATTTCCGGCGCGATTACGGATATCCGATCACGGCTTAAAGAGACGCCCTGCGCCGGATGGCTTGCGGAAGAAGACGTGCCGCATAAACGGGAATACCTTGCGGCCATGGACATTGACCGGCGGGAAGGCCTGCTTCGGTTCACCCTTTCAGAGCAAGGAGGAATGGACGTGCAGGAAGGATCATCCTTCGTACTTCAGCACCCGTCCGACGCGGCGTTGCGTGATCTTCCCGAGGGCATTCGCGATATCGCATCCAAACTCGGACAGGCGATGGTTGATCATGATCTTTTGCATGCGGAGATCAACCCGCTCGCGGAATTGGCGGACGGGTCATTTATGGCGCTTGATGCGAAGATTGAAACGGATGACGCGGCGGCATTCCGACATCCGGAATGGGAAGCGTTTGCATCCCTTCCGGCCTCTGGACGGGAACGAACGTCATTCGAACGGGCGTACGACGCCTTTCGCAAGGAGGTCGGCCATCGTGGAACCTTCGGGAACATGATCGAACTCGATGGCGATCTCGCGCTCATTCTTTCCGGCGGCGGCGCAAGCCTGATGGTGCTTGATGCCATAGCGCGCGCAGGCGGCAACCCGGCGAACACCTGCGAGTTCAGCGGAAATCCGGAGCGCGACGCCGTACGCAGGGGCGCGGCCATCCTGTTTAAGAAACCGGGCATCCGCGGCATCTGGATTGCGGGATCGTACGCGAACTTTACGGATATCCGCGAAACGGTCATGGGGATGCTCGAAGCCGTTGAAGACGCGGGCATCCGCGTTCCCGTCGTCATCCGAAGGGACGGCCCCAGACGGGATGAAGCGGAACGCGAGGCGCGCTTATGGGCGTCTCAGTATGGCGTTCCTCTTCTCTTCCACGGCGGAGAAATCTCATTCGAAACATCCGCTAAAGAGTTAATGTCGTTGGTAGACGACCAGCCGCTAGCCCCGCCGTCGGCGGGGCTAGCCGCCAGCTGCCAGCTGCTTTAGTTTATGTATTGGCCTCAATTATCACCAGAAGCTCACATTATCGTTCAGGGCATGACCGGGAAGGAGGGTCTTCGCATGTCCGAATGGATGCTTGAAGGCGGGGCGAACGTCGTTGCGGGCATCAATCCGAAGAAAGCGGGGGAGACCGTGCACGGGAAGCCGATCTTCGCAACGGTGAAGGACGCACTCGTTCACGATCCTGAAATCAGCGTCACGTCGATCGTGGTTCCGGCGCCGTTCGTCTTCGCCGCCGCAACGGAAGCTATGGATGCGGGCATCCGGTTTATCCATATTCTTACGGAAAACGTTCCGGTGCATGACGTCATCACGTTGAAAGAGCGCGCGAAGGCATCCAACGGCATGGTCCTTGGACCGAGTTCCGTGGGTATGCTCCGGTTCCCGGGATTCCGTATCGGCTACCTTGGCGGACGCCGTCCGTTTGAACAGCTGAAGCAGGGTGACATCGCGCTCATTTCTTCATCCGGTGGCATGACGAACGAGATTCTCATGGCGTTCGCACGCGAGCGCATCGGCGTTCACATCGCGTTGCACCTCGGCGGCGACCGCGTGAACGGCGTGAACATGGAAGAAGCGATCGCGTGGTGTGCATCCCTTCCGGATGTGCGCGCGTTTGCTTTGTTCGTTGAGCCGGGGAATCCGCTCCTCCGCTCTATCGCGCAGGGGAAGCTGATGCCGGAAAAGCCCGCGGTGGTCCTGTTGCCGGGAAACGCTCTCGAATCCATGCCGCGCGGCCTGCCATTCGGACACACGGGAACGATCGTGGGCGAAGGCGACGCGCCGCTTGCGCAAGTTCGCGCATCCATCCGGGAACGGGGTATCATATGTACGGATTCGATGACGGAATATGTGAATGCTTGTAAAAACGTATGAGTGAAACGATGAACAGCGCCATTGGCGCCATGAAGGATCATGAGTATGTACTTCGCGGTACGAGCATCGCGGAGCTCATGCGGTCGTCCGATTTCATTACCGTCGCCTGGCTCGCGTGGACCGGAAGACGGCTTGAAGAAAGCGAAAAACGGATGATCGAAGCGTGCTTCGTCGCGTGCGTGGATCACGGGATCGAACCGCCGAGCGCACAGGCTGCGCGGGAGGCGGCACGGAACGGCAAACGGCTTGCGGAGTCGGTTGCTTCCGGGATGCTCACGATCGGGCCTCGCCATGGGAACGCCGCGGGTGCGGCTTCGGAATGGGCGCGTGACGCCTTTGAGAAGGGGACGGCGCCGGCGGATATCGTCGAAGAAGCATTGCGTGAGAAAACGCGCATTCCGGGGCTAGGTCACCGCATCTACGACGTTGACCCTCGAACCGTGGCGCTCGTCGATCTTGCAAATGAGCATCTCGGCGGTTCGCAGCACCTGTCTTATATGCAGGAGGTCGCGGACATCCTGTCCGAAAAGAAAGGGAAGATGATGCCCGTGAATGTGGACGGGGCCATTGGCGCAATCATCGCGGACTTGGGAGCGGAGTCATGGGTCGCAGATGCGATTTTTCTTTGCGCACGAACTGCAGGCATTTCCGCGCATGCACACGAGGCGGCGGAATAGTCATGAAGTCGTACAGTTGTGAAATCCTCAGAAAGGACTTCATGGTTTTCAGATAATAATGATTGAATCGTCTTCTTGTGGACAATTTATACATCTGGTAGAGTCTTTTCGCTCAGTGAAGAGCCATATTTAAGACAGATATATGGATTCAGAGACGCTCATGAATGTCCAAGACGGAACACAATGCATCAGAAACGTCCGTGCGGGATCGGATTGCCGTATTGGTATTTTCGTTAATTTGTATGATTGCGAGATCGGCGATCGGACTATGATCGGTCCGTTTATCGAAATTCAGCGCGGGGTGAAGATCGGCAGCCGGTGCAAGGTTCAATCGCACAGCTTTATCTGTGAGGGCATTACCATCGAAGATGAGGTATTTGTGGGACATGGTGTTATCTTCACGAACGATCGGCATCCGAGGAGCACGAATGAACAAGGAGAACCGCTTACCGACGGTGAATGGAAGCTGGAAAAGACGATCGTACGAAAAGGAGCAAGCATCGGATCTGGTGCGGTGATTCTTCCCGGTATCGAAATAGGCGAAGGGGCGGTTGTGGGAGCGGGAGCTGTTGTTGTCGAGTCCGTTCCCGCGCATGCAACGGTTGTTGGCGTACCGGCAAAAATGATTAAGAAAGACGAATGTTCATCCAAAAATACGAAATCCATGTCAGTTCCATTTATTGATTTGAAGCGCGACATTGCGGCGCATAAAGAAGAATACCTTTCAATCGCAGAGCGAATCATGGATTCGTGCGGTTTCACGCTGGGGCCGGAAGTGGAACAGTTCGAGCAGGCGTTCGCCGGATACCTCGGTGCCAAGCACGTGATCGGCGTCGCAAACGGAACACTTGCTCTGTATGCGGCCCTTCTCGCTCTCGGCATCGGAAGGGATGATGAGGTCATCGTTCCTGCGAACACGTTCGTGGCAACAGCGGAAGCCGTGTGGATGGTCGGTGCGAAACCGGTGTTCATTGATATCGATCCGAAGACGCATCTCATGGATTTGACGCAGCTTGATCGCGTTGCGACGCCGAAGACGAAAGCGGTCATCGCGGTTCACCTGTACGGAAATATGGTTGACGTAGACGCGTTGTGCGCGTGGACGTCGCCGCGGAGCATTCGGATCATTGAAGATGCTGCGCAGGCGCATGGAGCGTTCTGGGAAGACGGGCAGGCTGTTGGCACCAAGGGGGATATCGGCTGTTTCAGTTTCTATCCAACGAAGTGCCTTGGTGCATTCGGAGAGGCGGGTGGCATCGCGACGAACGATGATGAGCTGGCGAATGCTATGCGCCTGATTCGATTTCATGGCAGTGGAGCACAGAAGTATATTCATGAGGCTTTGGCGACGAATTTAAAAATGAACGCGTTTCAGGCGGCGATTCTGCGATCCAAGCTCGCGCGGTTCGAAGCGTCCATCCACCGCCGACGTGAGATCGCCGAGATGTATCGATCCGCGTTCGCGGACCTTCCTTTGGAGCTTCCTCCCGACACGCATTCTATGTGTATACCGTCGCCACGGATGAGCGAGATCGCCTTCAGGAACATCTCCAATCACGCGGCATCGGTTGCGGCGTGTATTACCCGATTCCCATTCACGAACAGCCTGCGTACCGTTCCTATGTCGGAGACGACGACGCTTGTCCGCAGGCGTCCCGTGATGCGAAGCGCATCCTTTCCATCCCGATGTTCGCGGATCTTACGGACGAAGAAATACGGGAAGTCATCCGTGCTGTACGAGAGACATTTGAATAATTATGGAAAAAATTCAATGTTCGGTTCCGTTGCTCACGCTGAATTCAAAACAGACGCTTGAGCGTGCGCTTCCCATGCTCGCAGAGACATTCGATGATGTGTTCATCGTGGACGGTAACAGCACGGATGGAACGCAGGAATATGCTCGGTCGCTCGGTGTTCGTGTTGAGAAACAGTTTGATACGGATGAACCAAACCAGCGCATCAAGAATTTTAGAGAGACACGCATGAAATCATGGACCATGTGTAAATATGATTGGCTGTTCGTTTTGGATGCGGACGAGACGCCGATGAGCGAGCTTATTGAGCTCATCCGTAGGATCGTGGAAGGTGATGACAAACGGACGGTCCATCTCGTGATGCGTCATATTCAGCTCCCGGACGGACGCATCATCAGACACTCGCCGTTTTACGCTTCGCACTACGTTCGCATCTTTTCGCTCGGATCGGGCGTGACGCTCGCAGATCGTAAAGTTCACGAGAGGTTTTTAATCCCGGAAGGTCTCCGCATCGCGGAGCATGAGGAAGCGATCATCTGTCCGGAACCGACGGCGGAAGGAATCCGAAAGCGCAACCTACGCTACCTTGAACTGGAAGCGGAGCAGCTCACGAACACGAGTCGGCTCTATTTTTGGAAATGGATCGTCTGCTTTAACGTGAAGAGTTTCATTGGCCAGTGCGTCCGTGTCATCCGGGAGCGGATTACAAACCTGTTCCGCAAAGAGCCGTCGCTCCCGTGGGCGTATAACTACGTGTTTTTACGGTACCGCTTCGATTCTTTGTTCTGGAACGCGCGGGCATGGTATCGGAAGCGGCGGTCTGAACGCAACGTATCATGAACCGCTCTCCGACGGTTTATTGTTATCTTCGTTCGTTTCTTTTTTCAGTGTCAGAGCAGGGTAGCTGAAGGGTAAGCTCCCGACCCTTGTCGCCACGCGGGACCAGATCGCCCCCCAGCTTCCGAAGATCGGGACGAGCGCGATGCTCGTAGCGAGCTGAATGATGCTCTGGACAATGGAGAACCTCCAGAGCCGCTTGATTTCCTTATGCGCCTGGAAAAAGTACGAACCGATAATGCAGGGGATGCCGATGAGGCCTATTGCATAAATGACGGACGGGAACACCGCTTCGCTGTACTGCGGGAAGAAAAACGGAATGAGCCATGGGGCGGAGATGGCATAGAGGGCAACGATGAACACCATGCCCGCCAAGGCGATCCAGAAATGCTTCCTGGTCGTGCGGAGGATGCCTTCGGACTTTTCATGTCGGGACAGACGCTGGAGGAAGATGCCGCTCATACTTTTGATCGCCTTCATGATCTGTTCGGGAATGACGGTGGCTATGCTGAACACGGCGAGCGTGGAGTATCCCCAGAAGCGCTGCAGGAGGATTTGGTTCACGTAGAGGGCAAGGGTCTGCATCACGCCGATGCCGGACATGTGATGTCCCAGCGACATGTGTGCGTCCGCGGAGCCTTTCTTCGGCAGGCGTCTGAATTCGCGCACGGTCAGGATGCCGCGGAACAGGATGTCGAATCCGAAGTAGGCGACGGTGATGAGGATAAGGTCCCTTGTGGCGATTAGGATGCCTACGAAGACCGTGGCGTATAGGAGGTTGTTTATGATGGCCATGGTCGCGAGTTCGCGGATTTTTTCATGTCCAGTCAGGATGGGCCCATAGAGCCCGCTCACGGTGTACGGAATAAAGCTGATGCCGGCAACGGCGAGTGCTGTGGCCACGGTGGACTCCTGGTGCCAGAACCGTTCTGCAGCAGCAATGAACAGAACAAGCGTTCCGAGCGGTGCGAATTGCAGCATTCGTCGCATGGCATACCGCGCGATGACCGTATCTCCCTTGGCAACACCGCGGATCACCGAAGCGTTCATTCCGGTGAGTGAGAAGATACCCGCGATACCGAAGATAGCGAGCGTGTACCTGAATTGACCGAGGACTTCCGGGGACAGCCAGCGCGCCATAAGAAAAGTGGTTGCAATCCCGCGTACAACACCCGTGATGTGGCTGAGTGTGAGCCATGAAAAAGACCGCCCGTAAAAACGGACGTCCAGGCTGAGTGTTTTTGTAAGATGATCCGCCGCTTCCGCACGTTTTTGACGTAAGTCCATGTATAGGATAGATTACCGCTGTTATCTGATTTCTGCCAGTTCATCACGTATGTCTCTTAACGAACAGAACCGAACACATTCGCTTGATACTCCGCAACGCGCCCAGGAAGAGGAATACCTTACGCCCTATCATTGGTTTTGGACACTGGACTCATATGAGGGCCGTGTGTATTTTGCGTATCTCCGCCGCATTGCCGATCTCATTCCAAATCATGCGCAGACGGTCATGGATATCGGTTGCGGTGACGGGCGGTCTACGGCATACCTCTCCGATAACTTACCGCACTGTTCGATCACGGGTTGCGATTATTCGGACCGCGCGCTTGCGCTCGCTTCACTCATGTCCGGACAGAGTAAGATTTCCTGGAATAATGTGAACTTGTACGAGCCCGAAACGTCCAACGAAACGTACGATGTCATTACGGCGATCGAAGTCTTCGAGCACATTCCTCCGGAACGTCTGCCGGTAACGCTTGTGAATGTCCGGAGTATGCTCCGGCCCGGAGGAAGTCTGCTCATCACCGTTCCCTCATCACTCCTTCCGCAATCCAAAAAACACTACCAGCACTTTACGCCGGATGGTATCAGGATGATGCTTGCAGGTGCCGGGTTCGAAGTTCAGCACCTCGCCGGCCAGCAGCGGCACGGACACCCGCTATTCCACTTGTATCGGCTATTTGAAAACCGTTACTGGCTTATAAAGCCGCTCGCGGCATGGTTTAATCGCGCCATCTATCCGAAATACATCAGCCCTTCCGAACCGGAGCACGCGGATCGGCTGATCGTGAAAGCCGTCCGGGCTTAAGAGACTTGATTTTTTCGTCGGTCCGTGTCAGTATCGCTGTACTGGAACCCCCAGTGGAGGAAAATCTATGAACATCGCAATCATGGGAACGGGCATGGTCGGGGGGAACCTCGACAAGTATTTTCGTTCCGAAGGAATCATTGCGGAACACTACGATCCTCCAAAGGGTCAGGATGATCCTATGGTTCTTGCGGGCGCGAACATTATCTTTGCCTGCGTCCCAACACCCTTCTACATCGACGGACAAGGATTCGATACGTCATTCCTCGAAGAGGCGATCGAAGTGATTCCGAGCGAGGGGAAGGTTATCGTCATCAAGTCCACGGTTCTTCCGGGAACTACGGACGCGATGCAGGAGAAGTATCCTCAACATCGATTCCTTTTCAATCCGGAATTTCTCACCGAGCAACGCGCGGAATGGGATACGTTCCATCCAGAGCGTCAGATCGTGGGATACACGAAGCAGAGCGAAGGAGATGCGGCATCAGTCCTCTCCGTACTGCCTAAGGCGGGATTCCAGCGCATCATCCCGGCCATGACGGCTGAGCTCGTGAAGTACTTCGGGAATGCGTTTTACGCCCTCAAGGTGACGTACGCAAACCAGATGTTCGAGCTATGTGAGAAGTTGGGACTGGATTATGACGATGTTCTGGATTGTGTGGGTACAGAACCTTGGATCGGACGCCAACATCTCGTCGTGAAGCACCGAGGATATCGCGGATACGGCGGGAAGTGTCTGCCAAAAGACACGCGGGCGCTCCTCCAATTTGCGAAAAAAGCCGACGCTCCGCTTTCCGTGCTCGAAGCCGCGGAGGCATACAATAACGCCCTGCTCGAATCACAGGGCATTGACCTTGCATGGAAGGAAGGGTCTCCGGACCGCAAGAAAGACAAATAACTTATCATGCCTCGATACCTCGTGACCGGCGGAGCCGGATTTATCGGCTCCACGCTCGCAAAGCGTTTACTTCGCGAAGGTCACGAGGTTTTCATTATCGATGATCTTTCGACGGGGAAGCGGGAGAATGTGCCGGAAGGCGCGACGTTCATCGAAGCGGATCTTACGGACCTGGACGCGATTCGGAATCACTTTATCGGAATCGACGGCGTGTTCCATATGGCGGCCATGCCGCGCGTGCCGTATTCGGTGGAACATCCGGTTGAATCGTCCCGTAACAATATCTTTTCAACGCTGAACACGCTGGTTGCCGCGCGTGATGCGGGTGTAAAGCGCGTGGTCTATTCCGCATCGTCCAGTGCGTACGGGAATAATCCGGAGCTTCCCCAGCACCCGGATATGAAACCGGATCCGTTGAGTCCGTACGCGCTCCAGAAGCTCATCGGAGAATACTACTGTAAGCTCTTTGCCGATCTGTACGGACTCCAAACGGTCAGTTTGCGCTACTTCAATGTTTACGGTCCGAATATGGCCGAAGGCGGAGCGTACGTCACGGTCATGTCGATTTTTAAACAGCAGTTTCTCGACGGGAAGCCTCTCACCATTTTCGGAGACGGGGAACAGACACGCTCCTTCTGCCATGTGGACGACGTCGTGAATGCGAACGTGCTGGCCATGGCGTCGCCGAAGGTAGGGAAGGGAGAAATCTTGAACGTAAGCGGAGAATCGTCTATCAGCATCAATGAGATCGCCGGGAGATTCAACCACCCGATCGAATATCTTCCGCCGCGTCCCGGCGACTCGAAGCATTCCATGGGGGATATCTCGAAAACGAAAGAGCTCCTCGGATGGGAGCCTCGGATTACGTTTGATGAAGGGTTTGAAGCGCTGATGAAATTGTGGGGACTTGAGGGCGGATCGTAGCGAGTGGTTGGTATCTGGTATCTCGTATCTGGTATTTTTTATTGGATGACTCCGTCTCAATGAGATGGTTATCAGCGACGATGCGAGATGTCATTTACGTGCCCTGTTGCCGCAGTACCGTGTTAATCGTTTTCAGCAAGATCGCCATGTCGAGGATGAGCGATCGATGCTTCACGTAGAAGAGGTCGTACTGGAGCTTCACGAGGTTGTCGTCGAGCGTTGAGGCGTACTTGTAGTGCGTCTGCGCCCAGCCGGTCAGCCCGGGACGCGTCAAGTGCCTGAGCGCGTAGTACGGCATGCGCTCAGTGAGCTGTTCGACGAATTCCGGACGCTCCGGACGCGGGCCCACGAAGGACATGTCCCCTTTGATGACGTTCCAAATTTGCGGGAGTTCATCGATGCGCATCGCGCGGAGGATCTTGCCGACCTTCGTAATGCGCGGATCTTTCTCTATCGCGAATTGCGCGCCTTCCGTTTCCGCACTCGCCATTCCCTTCGGATGATGCATGGTGCGGAATTTTATGATGCGAAACGGTTTTCCGTGTTTACCGACGCGTTCCTGCGTGAAGAATACGGTCCCGGAAGACGTCGTCTTCATGAGGAGAGCGACGATTGGCGTGATCGCGATTGTGAGCACGGCGAACGGAACGGCGGTCAGGAGATCAAGGCCGCGCTTGGCGGATTCGAACCAGGCTTTTTCGGACTCGCGGAGATGGCGGAGGAACCACGCTTTATTCACGCTCGCGATCGGAATGCGTCCGGTGAGCGTTTCTTCGAGCTCCTTGCGATCAATGAGCGCCACGGACGTGTAGAGCGCGCTGTAGAGCGCCTCGCGGAGCGCCGGAATTTCCTCAATGCCGTGGCCGAGGACAATGGCGTTGACGCGGTCTTCCTGAATCGTATGCGCGAGATCGCCGAGTTCATTCAGCCAGCGGATGCCGTCCTGTTCGTAGGAGGAACGCGGCGTCGTATGGATCACGGTAACGAGTTCGAACCCCAGCGTACTCGTCGTGATGAGCGCGTGAAGGGCGAGCGCATCATCCGCCGGGCCGATGTACATCACGCGGGTTTTGAAGAGTCCCTTTGCCAAGAACTTATTAAAGACGAGCCGCCAAAGGTAGATGAGCAGCAACGACGTGGCAAAGAAGAGCAAGAGGTTCGTGCGCGGCTCGATGCCGAATACGGGGATGAGGTAGAAGAACGCGAACGCGATGAGCAGGTTGATGAACATTCCTTCGAGGAACGTTCGGAAGTAGACGAGTGTATTTCGCGCTTTCGTGAGGTCGTAGAGGCCCGTGACGAACAGGCCGACGGCCCAGAGCAGGGAGACGATGAGAAACGGCGTTTCATGGAGGCGCAGCGTCTTCATGTCGAGCGATCCATACCGCAGGACGAGCGTGGCGATGAGCGCGATCTGGAGCGCCAAAAAGTCTCCCAGGAGCAGGAGCATTCGTTTTACGTGCAGCGTTATCCTGTACATTTCCGGTTGAGCGTACGTCGAAACAGTTATTTTTGCAATACGAACCGTCCGTCTGTCTCCTTGCTTGAAACGTCGCCATATGATACACAGTGCTTTGAAATGGCCTTTCTTTTCCAGTCATAAATGATCGGAATCCAACGGTTTGGTTGTGAAATCGCGTAACAGCTGCAGGCATCATGTATAACGAACAAAAGAGCTATTTGGGCAAACGCTTCGAATTCAAGTATGTCCTCGACAGGGAGATGGCGATACGCGTCGAGGATTATGTTCAGAAAATCGGACTCGATCTTGATCCGTATTCCTGCCGCGGGTTCTATCGCGTGAACAGCCTCTATTTCGAAACACGCGCGTTCCATGATTACTTCGAGAAAGATTCATCGCTCTCCACCCGAAAAAAAATGCGGGCGCGCATCTATCAGGACAGCTGGCTGGATCCTCTCTCGAACGTCAACCTGGAGATCAAACGAAAACACAATTCGACGATCGATAAAAAACGGATTGCGATCAGCGGAGAGGATTGGAGGCGCCTCGTCAATCATCAATTTTCTCCGTTTCACATGTCAGGCATCCGCGTCCGCGACGAGGATCGCGAAGCGTTTCATGAATTCGTCTACTTGTACGTCAAACAGGGATATCGACCGTATGCGGTCGTATCGTACCTCCGGCGCGCGTACATTACGGATTTCACTTCTCCCATCCGTCTAACGTTTGATAAGGACATTCAAGCGTGCCGAGCCGCGGATATCCGAAAGGAGAACATGATGATTCCGATTACGGCGTCCGAAGTCGTCCTTGAAGTCAAATTCAACCACAAACTCCCATGGTGGTTTACGGACATGATTCAAAAATTCAATCTCTCTCGAACGGATTTTTCAAAATACGTGATATCCGCGGAAGCGATGAATCGATTAATGAGCATTCCGATAAATAAATAAACGATATGAACCCATTAGAAAATTTCTATAATTTGAATCCAACCGAATTGAGCGGTGGAATCATTATCTTTAATCTGGTATTCGCATTTTTATTGCTGCTCGTTATCGTGTATACGTACAAGAAAACACGGCACGGATTATCGCATTCTCGGTCGTTCGCGTTTACGCTCGTGATCATCGGTGTTCTTGGTTCTGCAATCATGATGGCGGTTCAGAATAATATCATTGGCGCATTTGCCGTTTTTGGCGCATTTACGCTCATTCGTTTTCGAACCATTTTAAAAGAAACGAGCGATCTCGCGTACGTCTTCTATGCGCTCGTCGTGGGCATCTCCGTCGGGATGAACCATTATCCGCTGGCGCTGCTGACCGTCGTCGTACTCTCGATCATCATCGCGCTCATGCACCGGTATGCGTTTGGAACGGTGAGCGACAACTTCGACTACCTGCTCCTTTTTCTTGCCGTCCCGTCCTTCACGATCGAACAAATGGAGCCCGTGCTCCGCGAACATGTGCGGGAGTACGAGTTTTTGCATGTCAAACATCACTCGGATCAGCTGAACGAATTCGCCGTATCCATCCACCTGAAAGAGCCGGACGCACTTCAACGCATCTGGTCTGCGCTTCAGCATCACCCTGATATTCAAAACATGGAGATCCTGACGGGAAAACACACGTCGGAATACTAGCGTATCTATGAATCGTTGGAAGAAGACGGCGCTTTGCATCTTCATCGGCCTCTGTGCGACATCGGTGATGGTTGTCGGCACGTTGCGCGTCTGGGAAAACCGCTACGCGGTCATTCAGAATCCGATGGTTCAGCGATTGATCCCCCTGTACCATTCACTGCGGAAAGTACCGGATATCTTTTTCATTCCCTACGGACTGTTTGCGAAATCCGATTTGGAAACGTACCGTCTCTCTATTGATCCCAAAGACATTGGAAAAATGAACAGCGTTTTGCCGGAGAATCCGTTCGGTAGCGATACACTCACGGATGATCGGAAGATATGGGTCTCGGCGAGTTTCACGTTCGGGGATTATACGGACAACGTTAAGGTGCGGTACCGCGGTAATCTCGCTGCGCATTGGAATAGCTACAAAAAATCATATCTCATCAAGTTTCCAAAAGACCATCTGTTCCAGGGGATGCGCGAGCTTGCGCTCATAATTCCATCGGACAGATTCTATTTCGCGGAGCCTCTCAGCTACTACAGGGGAAGGAAATTAGGCCTCCTCGTTCCGGAGGATTACCACGTAAAACTGAACGTGAACGGTATTGAAAAAGGGGTCTATTTCGCTATGGAACACTGGTCTCAGGAGTGGCTCGAAAAAAATCCTATTTCTTCGAACTCCATCATTTCAGGGATCGAAGCCGGAAATGCCACGTCCACGGAGTTACCAGTGTCAGCCTATTCCGAGGAGGGGTTTTCTTCCTGGAGCAGCTGGAATAATCCTGAATCGTCCATGGATTTTATGAAAGCGGTCATTGAAATCGTCAGGCATGCGGATGATGAGACATTTAAGCTGCTTGCGCCGAATATCATAGACATTGAGGAATATTTCTCACGTGACATTATCAGTATTTTGGCCGGAAGCTACCATAATACCGACGCGTCCATTCATGTGACGAACAACCTCGTCACGCTGTTCGACGCCGGCGACGGGAGATTGAAACCTCTGCCTTACAATACGGCGCTTGAGGATGCCAAGGCAAGTGCGAAAGAAGTGAGGAATGAATTACGGGATCGCATCCTGTCGATTCCCGAGTTTAAAGCGCGCCGTGATGAGAAGCTGCTCGAATACATCGCATCCGATCGCGCGGATGACATGATGTTCGTTTCTAAGTGGACGGATAGAATGAAAAAAGAATTCATTTTGGATAACGCGAAACTCCTGAATAATTTTCAGACCATCGGTCAAATAAACGATTTACGGACCATCGCGGAGGGGAATTTCGATTTCGCCTCGGACTGGCTTCAGGAAAGCGCACACCCGGTTGACGTTTCCGTCCGCGATCTGGATTTGCCGGGATCATTCAGGTATCTGACGGACATCATACGAACGGAAGACGAATTCATTCGTCGATATCCGCAATTTCGAAAAACCACGGACGGGCTCGTTCTCTCAACGGGCATACATGCATTTTATGAAACAATCATCGTCCCACAGGGAACATCTCTAATCATTGAACCGGGAGCCGTCATTAAAATGGGAAACCGCGCTTCGTTCATCTCGTATCGTCCGGTCATCGCGCAAGGCGAAGAAGGGAATCCGATACGCGTTCAGCCTCTCTACGATTCGACTCCTTGGGGCGTCTTTGCGGTAATCAATACCGAATCCCGTCCAAGCGTCTTCGCATTCGTCGCGATGCGCTACGGGAGCGAAGACCTCATTAACGGCATCCCCATTTCCGGCATGCTGGCAATGCATAATGCGAATGGAGAAATTCGGGATTCCGTTATTACGGACGCGCAGGGAGATGACGGGGTGAACATCAAGATCGGCAGCGTCCTCGTATCGAACAATCGTTTTGAGGGTAACTATTCCGATGGCATTGACATGGATTTCGTCAATCCGGAAACGGTTATCGTGAATAATCTTTTCATGGATAACAAGGGCGACGGAGTTGATCTTTCATGGAGCGACATCGCGGTTCGGGACAACGTCATCATTCGGAGTTCGGACAAGGGCGTCAGCGTGGGCGAGCGCTCGAATCCGGAATTGACGAACAACATCATCGTCGACTGTACGATCGGGATCGCGGTCAAGGATTTATCTCATGTGAGCATCATCGGGAATACGCTCGTTTCGAACCGGACCGCTCTTTCCGCATACAGGAAGAAGCCGATTTTCGGCGGCGGAACCGCCGAGCTTGCGGATAATGTGCTATGGAACAACGGGGAAGAGGTGTACCTGGACGAATATTCCAAATTCGAGATCGCCTCGATGCTGAATGAAAAACCGCACATCCGCTCGGAAATTGGAACGCCGTCCGTGCGCGCACTGCAGGAATATCCCGATCTGTTCGTTTTCTAGTTTTGATCGGACAACGGTGATAGACTGCACATGCCTTTATGAGGCGTTCAATGATCGTCATCCTCACGATAGCCCTCGTTCTTCCGGGGGTTATTCCCGTTGCTCGTGCGCGCACGCCGGATGATACGTTCTACGGCCGCCAGTGGTACACGCAGCGGATTCGGATGGAGGAGGCATGGGACGTTTCCGTGGGATCATCCGATGTGACCGTCGCCGTCATCGATACGGGCGTGGACATCGGCCACGAAGACCTCAAAGATAATATCTGGACCAATAGCGGAGAAATTCCGGATAACGGAATCGATGATGATGAGAACGGATACGTTGATGATGTCCACGGCTGGAATTTCGTTCTGGATTCAAACGACGTGCGGCCGTGGCGCGATGCCGCATCGGAAGATGCGTTCATCCACGGAACGCTCGTCTCTTCCATCATCGGAGCCAAGGGAGATAACGGAATGGGTATTGCGGGAATCGCATGGAACGTAAAAATCATGTCGCTCGTCGCACTGTCCGGCGAGGGGAACGGGAGTACGAAGGACGTCGCGGATGCGATGTACTACGCCGTGAAGAACGGTGCGGACATCATCAATTTGAGCATCGAGGGAAATCTGGAGGATGTCTATTTGGATGATGCGCTCGCATACGCCCATGCGCGCGGAGCGCTCGTCATTACCGCAGCCGGAAATTCGGATGAGATTGGCGGACAGAACCTTAATATTACTCCGGTCTTTCCGGCGTGTTCCGGCGTGGACGGCGTTTTCGGCGTGCTCACGGTCGGGGGAACGGATGCGTCGGATCAAAAATCCGTTTTTTCCAACTACGGAGCGTGTCTTGACGTGTCGGCTCCGAGCCAACAAATCTTCGCGGCGCGGCCGCTTGGGAGCGGAGCGATCAATGCGGCGGATACGCCGGGGTACGAAGGAGGGTACAGCGGAACGTCCCTTGCCGTTCCGATCGTGAGCGGCATCGCCGCGCTCCTTAAATCCCGTCATCCGCAATGGGGCTCAACGGAGCTCCGCGATCGGATTGTCGCGGGTATTGTATCCATTGATGGGGAAAACCAACAGCGCTTTGCCGGCCAGCTTGGGAGCGGGAGAGTCGATGCCGCATTGGCGCTGGATGATTCGTATTTCACGGAGCTTGGAAAAGAGCCGTTGGAACTGCGGACGACGAATCCGGGTGTTCCCACGCGCGTTCGCATTCTCTCCGAAGCGGGCATCATTGAAGCTGCGCCGTTCGGCGCTCATGATACGCGCGGCGCACGCGCAACGTTCACGGATATTAATGAAGACGGGATGCCGGAAATCGCCGTGGTTCCGGCGACGGGCGATCAGACCGACTGGACGATCCTCAGCCGGGACGGACAAATACAATCGCAAGGCGCGCTTCCCGGTGTGTTTACGGACGGAGCGCTCGTTGCAGGCGTTAACGGCGGATTCATCATTGCGGATGAATCCGGAGGGCGGGCATGGGGCGTGGATCGCCAGCTCATCACCCACGCATTCTATCCCTACGGTCCGCAGTATGATTTGGGGCTCGACCTTTTGGAGATTGACGGTGCCGCGGCATTTGCGCCGCGCATGAGCGGGGGACGCCTCGTGATTACGGATGTTACCGGTGCACAGATCGTCTCCGCGTTTCCGTTCGGCATTGACGCTTCCGGCCGATGGGCTGTTGCGAAGACGAACAACGGCGGGACGGTGGATTTGATCTTCGGCGGGACGAGCGGCACCAAGAAGCTCGATTCCAAACACCTCGGTCAGACGGGTTGGGAGGACATCCCGTTCTTGGAACTCACGGGAGGATCACTCACGCTCTCTTCCGGTAAAACGACGAATGACGCAACGTATCGCATCTATGATGAATGGCCTCACTAAGAACTTGAACCGGGAGCGGATCATCAAGGAGTTTTGGGGTCTGTTTCGGTATGGGATTGTAGGCGGCACATCCACGTTTATTTTCTTCGGCACCTATACGATCCTGTGGAAGTACCTGCTTCCCGCATGGAACAGGACCCTGCTCGACGCGATCGCCATCTGCGTGAGCGGCGTGTTCAACTTTACGTTCCATCGGTCCTGGACCTTCCGCGCGACCGGGTTCAATCTGAAGATGGTGGGGAGGTACGTTTTTGCCGTTGTATCCTGTTCCGTGCTCCAGGTGTTGATCTTTTTTATCGGCCATCAGGTGCTGGGTTTCTACGACTACGGCGTTCAGATCGCGGCCATTCCGCTTGTGGCGCTCGCACAGTACTTCCTCCATCGTTTTTTTACATTCCATCCGCGATTTGAAGGGACGGTCGCAGTCACGGAAACGCACGAACGCACCATCGGCGCGAACTTTGAAGAACGTATCGATTCCGTACAGGTGACGGTGGAGGACAAAAATGGAAGGAGCGTTGAATAAAATATCGAATTCCGAATTCCGAATATCGAAATGCTCATTTGAGCATCTGGCGCCCAAATGGCGCTTTTTCGATATTCGATATTCGGATTTCGATATTTAAACGAGAGGATTTATCCGCTTCCATGTTCCATGGTTGCGAGGTATGATAGGAAGCGAGAAAACAATCCGTATGTCCGATCAACCCATTTTTGAAAAGAAGAATATCCTCGTAACCGGAGGCGCCGGATTCATCGGGTCGCATTTGTGCGAACGATTGCTCAAAGATTCGCGCGTGATCTGCATCGATAACTTCGTGACATCGACGGAGTCGAACATCGACATGCTGCTGAAGAATTCGGATTTTGAGTTCATTCGGCACGACATCAACCTTCCGTTTGATCTCGAGACGTTCCCGGAGCTCTCGCGATTCAAAATAAAGTTTCAGGGGATCCAGGAGATTTATCACCTGTCAACGCCAACGAGTCCCAAACGGTTCGATCAGTACCGCATGCAGACGCTCTATTCGAATTCTTTGGCCATGAAGCACGTGCTCGATATTGCGGTGAAGTATCGCTCCAAAGTGCTGTTCACGTCGAGCTCCGTGGTATACGGCCCGCGTCCGGTCGATCTCCATTTGTTCGAAGAGCAAGAGACGGGCACGGCGGATACACAGTCACCGAGATCCTGTTACGACGAAGGGAAGCGATTCGCCGAAGCCGCATGCACCACGTACGCGAACGTTCATGATTTGGACATCAAGATCGCGCGCGTCTTCCGCACGTA
>Ga0307430_1000723_pt1 | contig 27185 bp, 22 predicted proteins | sample SalMarWE160130MG_FD_202159 | JGI IMG/M metagenome (GOLD analysis project Ga0307430, IMG submission 202159) | Salt marsh sediment microbial communities from the Plum Island Ecosystem LTER, Massachusetts, United States - WE1603-130 | ecosystem: Environmental > Aquatic > Marine > Intertidal zone >...
CTGATCCAAAACGGTCGCATAGCGTACCTGGTGCCTCGAGCACGAATAGCAGGCTGATCCGCGTTGCCGGGAGAACAAGACATCGTCAACAACACACCTTGACGAGGGTGCCTCATAGCAGGCTATCAGTCTGTTTGTCTCGGCCCCGTCCCCCAGGGCGTTGCCCTGGGCTGTGCTATGAAGCCCCTTCGGGGCAACGAGCGGGAAACCGACATCGCACGCTTTCAACAGCCCATGACGCCCAAGGCTACAAAATGCCGCCCGTTGCGCGGGCGTGGAATGGTCGTCCCCGTTGCTCCTGGAAAGGCCGCCATGCCGCGTCGAGGGACTGCTATGCCTCGTCGGCCAGTTGGGGTGCGGGCAGGGAGTCGCGGAACTTGACCGACACCACCTTCGAGATGCCGGAGCGCTCCATTGTGATGCCGTACAGGACGTCGGCCATCGCGATCGTGCGCTTGCTGTGGGTGATGATGATGAACTGCGATCCGTCGACGAAGTGCTTGAGCGTGTCGTTGAACCGGATGATGTTCGGCTCGTCGAGCGCAGCGTCCATCTCGTCGAGGATACAGAACGGTGAGGGCTTGACGTGGAAGATCGAGAAGAGCAGGCAGATGGCCGTCATCGCCTTCTCGCCGCCGCTGAGCAAGGTGATGTTCTGCAGTTTCTTGCCCGGTGGGCTGGCGATGATCTCGATGCCGCACTCGAGCAGGTCGGCTTCGTCGTCGAGGATGAGGTCGGCCCTGCCGCCGCCGAACAGCGTCGCGAACATCTCGCGGAATGAGACGCGGATCCGCTCGAACGTCTCCTTGAAGAGCTGACGGCTCGTGCGGTTGATCTTCGAGATCGCCTTGAGCAGCGACTCCTTCGCCTTGATCAGATCGTCCTGCTCTGTGACGAGGAACGTGTGCCGCTCCTCGAGCCGCTCGTATTCCTCGATCGCGTAGACGTTGACGGGCCCGAGCGAGTCGATCTTGGCCCGAACCTGCTCGATGCGGGCCGCGATCTCGTCCCACCTCGAGTCCGGGGGGAACCGCTCGGCCACGGGCTCGTCGTGCGCGAGCTTGTACTCGCTGCGCAGCCGCTCGTCGATGCGCTCGACGGCGAGCCGCGCCTCGGTCAGCCCGGCGTTCAGGTCCGACTCCGACTCCTGCGTCTCGTGGAGCAGGCGGCGTTTGTCCTTGAGCTTCGCCTCGAGCGTGCCGAGCGCAGTGCCGATCTCGGCGCGCTGCTCGTCGAGGGCCTCGATCGAGCGCTCGGCCTCTGCCTTCTCGCCCGAGAGCGCCTCGATCTTGGCGCGCGCCTGGGTGATCTCGTCGCGCAAGCGCTCGGCATTCTGCCGGTCGGCCTCGACCTGGCCGCGCCGGGCGGCGATCTCAGCCTTGCGGCGCTCGGTGTCGCCGGCGATCCGCTCGTGCTGTGCGCGAGCGGCCGCAAGGCGCTCGTGAAGCGAGGAGACCTGAACCTTGAGCTCGGTGAGCTTCCGGTGCGCGTCGGCAGCAGCCGCTTGGCCCTTGGCCACCGCGGCCGTGCGGCGTTCGTTCTCCTGGTCGAGCACGCGCCGCTCCTCGTCGAGTACAGCCGAGGCGCCCCCCAGCTCCTCGCGGCGGGCGCTATCGCGGGCCGTCTCCTCGCTGAGCGCGGCCATTCGCCCGGCGAGCGTTTCGCGCTGCGCCTCGAGCGCCTCACGCGACGCGCTGACCATGGCGAGGTCGTGCGCGACCTGCGCCGCTTGCTCGTCGAGCGGCCGCATCCGAGCCGCGATCGTCTCGAGTTCGAGCTCGAGCGACCCGGCCTCGCGAGCGCATGCGCGTTCCTCGGCCTCGGCGCCATCGTGCTCGGCGGCGAGCCGCTTGGCTTTCCCATCGAGCTGCGCGATGCGCGCCTCACGCGACAGCAGCCCGTGCTCGCGCCGTCCGGTGCGCCCTCCGCTGATCACACCGCGTGCGGAAAAGACCTCGCCGGCGCGCGTGACAAACCGGAAGGGGTAGCGTTTCCGCTCAGCGATGCGGAGCGCGGCATCGAAGTCCTCGACGAGCACGGTGCCGCCCAGCAGCATGTCGACGAGGATCCGGTCGCGGTCGTCGCATGAGACGACCTCGCTCGCCGGAGCGACGAGGCCCATGCCGCTCTCGAACAACTCGGCCATGAGTGTGTCATCGACCGGCGAGGGTCGCAGCAGGTCGTAGGGCAGAAACGTCGCGCGCCCGCTGTTCGTTTCCTTGAGGTGAGCGATGGCGCGCTCCGCATCGCGTCCGGTCGCCACAGCCACGTACTGGAGCGCGCTGCCGAGCGCCGCCTCGAGCGCGGCCTCAAACTCCTCGGGCACGCGGAGCAGCTCGGCCACGGTGCCGTAGACGCCGGGCAGGAGACCCTCGTCGTCGGCGGCCGCGCGCAGCACGCTCTTGACGCCGTGGTGGTAGCCCTCGAAGTTGTCGCGCATCTCGCACAGAAGCTCGTGCTGCGAGCGGACCTCGGCAAGCTCGCGCGCCAGTTGCTGGCGGCGCGCCGCGTGCTGGCCAAGGCGGTCGGTCACGTCGTGGAGCGAGCCACGCAGCGTCGCCTCGTCGTCGCGCGCCTGCTTCGCGTCGGCCTCCAGCGCGCCGCGACGCTCGGCGAGGGCGGCCTGCTCGCCGGCGAGCTGCTCGAGGCGCTCGCGCAGTTGGTCCTGCTCGCTGCGCAGGCTCGAGGCGGCAGCACGGTGCTCGTCGAGGCGTCGCTCGAGCGCCTCGCGCTCATGCGTCAGCTTGATCTCGCGGTGGACAAGCTCGAGCGAGCGGCGCGCGGCATCGGCCGCGGCGGCCTCTTCCTCGTCGAGCGCGGCGGCCTCGGCACCGACCGTCTCTTCCTGGGCCGCCAGCGCGTGTTCGGCCTCGCGGAGGCCGTTTTCTTGGGCCTCGAACTCGACGCGTCCGCGGGCCAGCTCATCGCCGAGCGCCTTGATCTGCTGCTCGATCGCCTCGATCTGCTCGCGGGCGGCGACCTCGGCGGCTTCGGCATCGGCGATGCGCTGCTCGTTGAGCGAGATCGTGTTGCGCTCGTGGTCGAGGGCGCGCAGGATTTCGAGCTTGCGCGTCTGGAGCGCCTCGAACTGCCGTTCGTGCTCGGCGAGCCTGGCGCGACGCGTCTCGATCTCGTCGTCGCGTGTTTCGATCTCGGCGTAGAGCCCGCGCAGGTCATCCTTGGCCTTGTCGTGCGTGCCGGCCAGCCGCTCGAGCTCGGCACCGAGCACGTCGCGGCTGTGGAGCAGATGGCCGACCTCGTACCGGGTGAGCTCGTCGGTGAGCCGCTTGTGGCGGCGGGCTTTGGCCGCTTGGCGGTCGAGGGAGCGGATCTGGCGCTTGACCTCGCGAATGATGTCATTGATCCGGACGAGGTTCTCCTCGGTCGCCTCGAGCTTGCGCAGGGCGGCGCGCCGGTCGGCCTTGTACTTCATGATGCCGGCGGCTTCCTCGAAGACGGCGCGGCGCTCTTCGGGCCTGGCGCTCAGGACCTGCTCGATCTCACCCTGCTCGAAGTGCGAGTACGCCTCAAGCCCGATGCCGGTGCCCACGAGCAAGTCCTGGATGTCCTTGAGCCGGCACGGTTTCTTATTGATGAGGTACCGGCTCTCGCCCGAGCGGAACAGGCGCCTGGCGATCGTCAGCTCGTCGAAATCGATGTCCAGCAGGCGGTCGGCGTTCGACAGCGTCAGGCTCACCTCGGCCATGCCCATCGGCTTCTCGTCGGCGGTGCCGTTGAAGATCACGTCCTCCATGTGCTGGCCGCGCAGGTCGCGTGGGTTCTGCTCGCCGAGCACCCAGCGGATCGCGTCGCTGATGTTGCTCTTGCCGCAGCCGTTCGGGCCGACGATGGCGGTGACGCCTGGCTCGAAGTCGAAGACACTCCGGTTGGCGAACGACTTGAAGCCGATCAGTTCCAGGCGCTTGAAGTACACGGGTCTCCTTTCGAGACGCGGAGCCACGACGCACCCCCACGGAGGCCAAGACGTTCCCCCAAGGACGGAGTGCTCGGCGGCGAACGGGTCGCCGCAAGCCCCCTGATGGCGATAGCTTACCAGACTCCGTGCGGCTGACAAAGGGAAAAACGCACCAATATCTGGTGGTCCGGAGCCGAGAACACACATCATCTGGGGCTCGGCTGTCCGATGGCGCAAGGCGCGACCACAAGCCCGTCAACCGGCTGCTCCCGGTTCCGCCGCCGTTGCCACGCCGACGGACGCCGTGATAGGTTGAGGCCGCACCGGTTCCGGAGGCAAGCGCTTCAGCGGGAGCTCGCAGCGCATCAGGAGCCGAACCAGGGAGACGGGATGCCGCCACCGCTTCTGAGGCAGATTATCCGCCCGCCCGAGGACCTCACGAAGGGCAGCATCCTGCGCAACGTGGTGATCCTGTCGCTGCCGGTGGCGCTCACGCAGTCGTTCACGGTCGTGTTCCGGTTTGTCGACACGGTGTTCGTCGGCAGGCTGCCCTACAGCCGCGACGCGCTCGCGGCCGTCGGGGCCGCCGGGCAAGTGATGTTCCTGATCATCACGATGCTGGTCGGGCTCACGATCGGCACGACGGCGATGGTGGCGCGGTTCGTGGGCGAGCGCGAACCGGACAAGGCGGCCATCACGGTGTTCAACTCGTTCGTGATCTGCCTCGTGCTCTCGGTTGCGCTGGCCGTGATCGGCATTCTCTTCTCGCGGCCGATTCTCTTCTGGCTCGGCGCGCGGGATCACGTACTGCAGCTCGGGGTGGAGTACCTCGAGGTGCTCATGGTCGCGAGCGTGGCCATGGTCATGCTGTTTCTCATCGGCTCGATCCTTCAGGGCGCCGGCGACGCGATCACGCCCCTGTGGCTCTTCGGCGGCGCGAATCTGGTCAACCTGATTCTCGACCCGATCTTCATATTCGATTGGGGGCTTGGCCTTGGCGTGCGTGGTGCCGCGCTGGCGACGGTCATCGGGCGCGGCGTGTTTTGTCTTATCGGTGTGTTCGTTCTGCGCCGTGGCCTGTCGAGGGTCCACGTCGAGCCGAGGCACTTCCGGTTCAACCTCGCCACGATGCAGCAATTGCTATTCATCGGCGTGCCGAGCGCGCTGCAGATGATGATCCGAGCAGCGTCCGGCGTGCTGCTGTTCAAGATCGTGAGCGAGCAGTTTGGGGCGACCGCCATGGCCGCGCTGCGGACCGGGCAGACGACGATTATGCTCGCGCTGATGCCGGGCTTCGGAATCGGTCGAGCCTCGGGGACGCTGGTGGGACAGAACCTCGGCGCCAGGAAGCCCGATCGCGCCGTCCGGTCGGTGTGGACCTCGGTGATGATCTACAGCCTGTTCATGGCGATCTGCTCGGTGGTAGGCGTGTTGTTCCCCCGGTTCTTCATGCGCTTGTTCACGCGCGATGCCGCCGTGATTGCCACCGGCGCCGAGTACCTTCGCTTCGCTGCGTCAGTCTACCTGTTCGTCGGTCTCGCGATCGTGTTGAGCAAGTCGATGGAAGGTGCCGGCTACACGGTCGTGCCGATGCTGCTCACGGCGGGCGCCGTTGGGCTCATGCTGCTGCTGGCCTGGAAGCTCCCCTCGGTGCTGGGCATCGGCATTCGCGGCGTGTGGATCGCGATGGTCATCGCCTACACGCTGCACGCCGCTGGGGCATACGTGGTGTTCCGGCTCGGCCGATGGAAGGCCAAGAAGATCGAGATCGACTACCGCGAGATCGCCATCCCGCCGCAGGAATCGGTCGCCGTACCCGAGTAGTCGGCACCGAGAGCTAGCGATCACCGCGCGCCTGGCTCGCACGCCCCTCCACACGCCCGTCGCACTCGTCATTCACCTGACTGTTCGTCGAGCAGCCAGAGCCTTCTCCTGAGCAGGTCACGTGCGTTCTCGTCGCGCAAGACGGGGGAAGATTTTGCCGATTCGCGTCGCGCATCCTCGTCGAGAACGAGCCACGAAAAAGCGCAAAGACGCCTAAACCCCGCGGCCCATCTTCCGATGATGTCACAGCAGAGATCGTACGGCTTTGAATGGAGTAACGCACGCGCGCCAAAGGATTGGACGCATGGACTTCCGTCTCCCCTCGCATGACGACAACGCCGGGCCGTCTCCGGACGAGGTCATCTCGATGATCAATCAGACGGTCGCCGATCAGGACGACATGATTCCGACTGATCGCGAGGTGAGCGTCATCTCGAGCACGCCGAACCACTACCACTTCATCACGAAGCACGAGACGACGAGCCGGCTCATCTACACGAACATCTACTTCATGGACAAGAAGATCAGCAAACCGAACTTGAGCCGGTCGGGCATGGTGTTCCTCGAATCGACGCTGCTCAAGCTGCTCGACCTCTACAAGCGATCGAGCGACGTGTTCCGCTCCGAGATGGAGGAGAACCTCGAGCCGATCAGTTGCGACAAGCGGCTGACCGTCGACATCAGCATGGACAACATTCTTGGCGCGTTCAGCATACACTCGTTCTTCGATTTCAACGACGAGCAGCTCGACATCAAGAAGCTCAAGATCGACAAGGACGAGCCGGAAGACGACGAGCCCGAGCACGAGTCGGAGATGTTCATCCAGATCGATAGCGAAGAGAATTACGTCGTCGATCCGGAAGACAAGGCGCTCTGCTTCCGCAAGAAGATCTTCATCACCGCACGCAATTCGTAGGTCGCACCTTCTCCCATCCTGATCGCCTCGACCGGCCGCACGGCCGCGTCGATTGACAATCGCCCTGCCGACGTGCACGATTGGCTCATCACAACCTGGGCCACCTCTCGTCGAAGAATGAACACGCGAGTCGTCATCGGTATGAGCGGCGGCGTCGACTCGAGCGTCGCAGCCGCCCTGCTTCAGCAGCAGGGCTACGAGGTGATCGGGGCGACGCTCGTGTTTGTGCCGCAATCGCAGGCTGCCGCCGGTGCCGACGTGCCGGTGTCCGTCGACGCGGCGCGGTCGGCCCGGGCCGTCTGCGACCATTTGGGCATCGAATGGCACGAGGTTGAGCGCCGTGCGCTGTTTGCCGACCGTGTGATTGCACCGTTCTGTGATGAGTACCGGCACGGCCGAACGCCGAACCCGTGTGTCATCTGCAACCGCGCGGTAAAATTCCCCGTGTTGCTCGAGACGGCCCGCTCGCTCGGCGCCGACCGGATCGCCACCGGCCACTACGCACGCGTCGCGCGAGAAAATGATCGCGTCGTGCTGCGGCGCGGTCTCGACGACGCGAAGGACCAGTCATACGCGCTCTTCAGTCTCGACCCCGCCATCCTGCCGTCGCTCCTGATGCCGCTGGGCGAGCTCCGTAAGACCGAGGTGCAACGCCTCGCGGCATCGCTCGGGCTGCCCGCACACGACCGGCCGGCGAGCCAGGACGTGTGCTTCGTCCCGGACGGCGACTACGGCGAGCTCCTGGGCCGGTGCGCCGGCTCCGCGCCGGCCCGCGGACCGATCTACGACGTGCGTGGCAACCGTCTCGGCGAGCACAAGGGGATCGCGTTCTATACGGTCGGCCAGCGCCGCGGTCTCGGCATCGGCGCGCGCGAGCCGCTGTACGTCGTCGAAATCGACGCCGAGCGCAACGCGTTGATCGTCGGCCACGACGACGACCTGATGGCGGGCGCGCTCGTGGCACACGCGCCGTCGTGGCTCAGCATCGATCCACCGACCGCCCCCTTCGAGGCGCTCGTCAAGATCCGTTACAGCGACGCCGGCACGATGGGAACGGTGACGCCGCTCGACGAGCGAAGCGTCCGGGTGGACTTCGACGAGCCGGTGCGCGCCCTCACGCCCGGTCAGGCATGCGTGTTCTGCGGTGCGGCGGGAGCCGATCGCGATCTCGTCCTCGGCGGCGCGTGGATCGACAGGAAGGCGGCGAGCTAGACGGACACGAAGTCCGACGTTGCCTCGTTCCAGCGTTGGAAGGCGTGGCCGACGACCTTGCCGTTCTCGACGGCGACAATCATGTACTCGACGTTCGGGTGCAGCGGTGAGTCGTCGAAGCCGAGGACGCTCCGGCGGTCGATATCCGAAGGCTGCGTGCCGCTCTCGGGATGGCTGTGGTAGATGAGCTTCATCCGCCAGCCCTTCGCGCGCAGCTCCGCGTCGATCAGCAGCAGGCGATCCGGGTTGACGGCGAAGCCGCTCTCGGCGCCGCACGGGTAGCGCTCAGCGTCGCACTCGTGCAGCTCGTCGAGGTAGTTGACGCACGACACGATGCGGTCCTGATGACTCATGCCCTCCGGGCCGATAAGCATGCCCACGGCCTCCTTCGGGTAGGCGCGCTGGCAATCGTCGTAGATGGCCTGAAGCTGTTTCCCGGTCAGCATCATCGCCCGACCTCCGCATGGCCAAGAAGAGACGTGGCATCATACGACGCGATGCGGACCGGCTGCAAGTCCCCCGCGACCACGCCGTCCTTCTCGGTCAACGTCTTTAAGTAGTTGGGCGTGAAGCCGTGGACGAACCGGCCGTCCTTTGTCTCGCCCTCGACGAGAATCTCGACGCGCCGGCCGACGAGCCGCGCGCGACACCGCCGAGCCGCCGCCTCGGCAACCTCGCCGACGCGCGCCAGACGATCCTTGACGACGGCGTGCGCGACCACGTCGGTACGCTCGGCGGCGGCTGTGCCCGGCCTCGAACTGAACGGGAACACGTGCACTTTGCTGAAGCCAACGGTCTCGATCACGTCAAGCGAATCGGCGAATTCCTCGTCCGTCTCGCCGGGGAAACAGACGACGAGATCGGTGCTCACCGCGAGATCAGGTATCGTCGCCTGCGCACGCTCGACCATCTCGAGGTACGCCTCGCGCGTGTACCCGCGGTTCATGCGCTCGAGCACGCTCGTCGAGCCGCTCTGGAGCGAGACGTGCAGGTGCGGGCAGGCGGCGCGGCCCGACGCGATCGCGTCGAGAAGCTCGGCCGTCACATCGTTCGGATCGATCGAGCTGACGCGCAGCCGCAGCAGGCCGTCGATCCCGTCGAGCGCGCGGACAAGGTCGGCAAGCGTTCGCTCGCCGTCGGCGTAGTCGCCAAGATGGACGCCGGTCAGGACAATCTCCCGGTAGCTGTTCTCGACGAGGCGACGCGCCTCGGCGACAATCTCGCGCATCGGCCGGCTGCGCGACCGCCCGCGCACGTACGGCACGATGCAGTACGAGCAGAACCGGTTGCAGCCGTCCTGCACCTTGAGGAACGCGCGCGCGTGCCCGGCGAAGCGCGAGATGCCCGACGGCGTGCGCGTATCGCACTCCTCGACGAGACCGAGCGCTTCGGGCAGGCGCGCTTTCTGCGCGTTGTCGAGCGCGCGGTCAACCTCGGGCATCGCCTCGAGCGCCGCACGATCCCGCTCCGGATAGCACCCGGCCGCGACGACGAGCGCCCCGGGATGCTCACGCCGAAAGCGCCGCAGCGCCTGGCGCGACTTCGCGTCGGCCACCTCCGTCACCGTGCACGTGTTGACGATGCACAGGTCCGCCGTCCCGCCGTTGACGCACCGCCGCCAGCCGAGCGCCTCGAGCTGCTCGACGAGCCGCTGCGTCTCGTACTGATTCACCTTGCAGCCGATGGTCCTGACGGCGAAAGCGGGCATGTCAGTCCTCATCTTCCTGCGGCGCCTCTCGACGCGCGCGGCGGCCGCCCCAGTATTCGAGGAGGGCGACGAGCGTCAGCACGAGGGCGACGAGCAACAGGTCGAGCAGCGCGCCGGTCGTGTCGAGCTGCGGCAGCAGCAGCGCGGCGACGCCCGTGCAGGCCGTAACGAGGCAAATGAACCCAACGGCGCCGCGTACGCCGAGCCCAAGCCCGCGCATGCGGAACGAGAAGTGATGCTTCGACGCCTTGAACGGTGACAGCCCCTTCCGGAGCCGGATGCCGGTGACGGTCAGCATCTCGTAGAGCGGTACGGCCAGCACAACGAGCGGCACGACAATCGGGAACGTCGTCGCATGCCCGGGCCGGTAGTACGTGCCGAGGATCGTGAGCACGGCGAGCATGTAGCCGAGGAATAGCGACCCGGCGTCGCCCATGAAGATCGAGGCCGGATGCCGGTTGTAGAACAAGAACCCGACGACGGCGCCGACGAGGGCCGCGAGCATCGCGCTCACGAAGAACTGCTCGTACTGAATGGCCGTGAGCAGGAAGAAGAACGCCGCGATCGCTGCGACGCCGCCCGCGAGCCCGTCCATGTTGTCCAAAAAATTCATCGCGTTGATGACGACCAGGATCCAGACGACGCTGATGATCCCGGCGAGCACGCCGCTCTGGACAAACAGCGAGAGCCGCACGCCGAACAGCACGAGGGCAACGGCAACCATGAGCTCGACGACGACCTTCGGCAGCGGGCCGAGCCCACGCGTGTCATCGACCAGGCCAAGCACAAAGACGCAGAGACCGCCGACGAGGATGACGGCCAGCCGCGCCGATTGGCTCACGACGCCGGCCGCGTACTGCCGCACCTGCTCGGGCACGATCGACGCGAGCGCGCCGCTGCGAACGAGAAGCATGAGAAGATACGCGCCAAGCACGGTGACGACGAACGCGGTAAAGATCGCCACGCCGCCCATGAGCGGCGTCGGCCGGATCTCCGCCTTGTCGGGATGCGGCGTCGCGAGCAGGCCGTACCGACGCGCCAGACGCCGACACACAGGCACCAGAGCCGATGAGATCGCCAGCGCCACCACGAGCAAGACACCATACGCAACAAGCCACATTGTTGGCGCCCTTTCTGTACCCGGAATCCGATCAGCGCCCAGCCGCGGAGCGGCGGCGCACCAGAGGTCCGACAGCGGTAGCCTGGGGCGTAAACCCCAGGATGACGCCCACAACAAGAATCCTTGAGCGCCGTAGGTGCGACAGAACGAGCCTCCCTCGACGAGCTTCTGCCGCCCCCACGGGGCTCAGGTTGTCTGTTGTGCTTGCCCCGATACCTGGGGCTCACGCCCCAGGCTACCACCTGCCGGGCCTTACGCGACTCCTGTCGCGCCTCCGGCCCTGAGAAAAAAACAAGTACGGTTCCCGACCTTCGTCGTTCGCAGGTGAGCCAACGGCTCACACGAGCAACTACTTCCCTTTGACTGCGAGCAGCTCGTCGTAGAGCTCGACGATGCGCTCGACCATCGTTTCCTTGCGGAACGTCGGGTCGACGAGCCGGCGGCCCTCGGCCCCCAGCCGCTGCCGGAGCGCCGCATCGGCAAGCAGGCGCTCGAGCGCGGCCGTCAGGCCGTCGACGTCCTTCGCCGGGACAAGGTAGCCGGTCTTGTCGTCGAAGACAACCTCGCGAGCGCCGTCCACGTCGAACGACACGACCGGCCGGCCGACCGCCAGCGCCTGCGGCAGCGTGCGCGCCAGCCCCTCGCGCAGCGACGCGTGCACGAGCACGTCCATCGCCGCGATCAGCTCCGGGATCTCGTCGGGCGGCACGATGCCGGTGAAGACGACGCGATCGCGAAGCCCCATCTTCTCAAGCTGCTGCTCGAAGTCTTGTCGGAGAATGCCGTCGTGGACGAGCATCAGCTTCAGCGTCGGGAACCGGCCGGCGAGCCGCCGGAACGACTCGAACACGTACTCGTGCCCCTTGAGCTCGAAGAGGCGGGCGATCTTGCCAACGACGAGATCGCCACGGCCAAAGCCGAGACGGCGGCGAACCTCGTCGCGCTTCGAGTCGGCCGCCAGGAACGCGTCGAGCTCCATGCCCGAGTAGATCGTCACAAACTTGTCCGGCGCGGCGACGCCGGCGGCGACGGCCTGCGCCGTCATCGCGTCGGCCACGCAGATGATCTTGTCCGAGCGCCGCGCGGCCATCCGCTCGAGCGTGACGTAGAGCCGGTGCGTCAGCCGCGGCTGATGCGGGTGGAACGGCAGGCCGTGGATCGTGTGCACGACGACGGGCACGCCGGCCTTCCCGGCAGCGAACCGGCCGAGGATGCCGGCCTTCGAGCTGTGCGTGTGCACGACGTCGTAGCGCTCGCGCCGGAAGAGCTGCTTGAGCGTCCGATACGTCGAGAGGTCGCGAGCCGCGTGGATGGCCCGCCGCATCTGGGGCACCACGATCGTGTGGAACGGCTGGCGCGTCGCGCGCTCGAGCAAGCTGCCCTCGGGCCCAAGCGCCGGGCCGGTGACCAGGGTCACGTCGAACCGCCCGCTCGCCTGCAGCAGCTCGACCGTATAGAGGGTATTCTCCTGCGCCCCGCCCAGGATCAGGCGGGTGATCACGTGGCAAACCTTTGGCCGACGCGTCTCCATGAGTGAACAGATTATAGGACGACCAGCCGGGTGTGACAATCCTCGCCATTGCGAGAGGAGTGAGACAGATTGACCCATAGCCAAGGCAGATCCTGACGAATCCTGGTCCGTTCTTCCCTTAGGTGGGAACCTGGCAGCTGGGCACGCGCATTGCTAACTGATATGGGGAAAGTGCTTCAGATTTTCGGGGTTCTGAGTTGACACGCGCCCGAAGGCTGCTAGGCTGCCTGGCAACTGTGCCGAGCGGCTGCTAACGATGAGACGCCTATGACCTTGAGCAAGCGACAGGCTGAGAAGCGGCGGCACGAGGTGCTAATGGCCCTCGTGCGGGCCTGCATCGGGACAGGTCAGCCGGTTTCCTCGAGCGCGATTGTCGAGGAGATGAGCACGGGCCTGTCGTCGGCGACGGTCCGCAACGTGCTGCTCGAGCTGGACCGCCTCGGTTTGACGGTGCAGCCGCATTCGTCGTCGGGCCGCGTCCCGACGACCGAGGCGTACCGCCTCTACGCTCACGACGTGCTCAAGCGTCGGCCCGCCACACAGCGGCTCGGCAAGCGGCTGGCGCGCGAGTTCAGCGATTTGCCGCCCGCGCCCGGCGAGGCGGCCACGTTCCTGCAGCGTGCGGCCGGCGTGCTTGCGCGCGAGAGCGGCTGCGCGGCGCTCGTGCTCTCGCCGCGGTTCGAGAACGACTTCATCCGCGAGATCAAGCTGGTCGGCATCGAGCCGACGCGCATGGTCGTCGTGCTCGTGAGCGATTTCGGGCTGATCCGCGCCGAGACGGTCCGCACCGAAAACCGGCCGAGCTACTTCACACTTCGGAAGCTCGAGGAATACCTCAACGCGAAGCTCCGCGGCCAGGACGAGGTGACCGTCGCGTACGAGCACGGCTTCACGGACGACGAGCGCCGGCTGGGCGACGAGCTGTACCGCGACATCGTGCTGCGCTATTTCATCAACTTCGCGCCGGGCCGCGCGACCGAGCTGTTCCTCGAGGGGTTCGCGAACCTCTTCGGGCATCCGCAGCTCCAGAGCCCGCGGTCAGTGTCGGCGGCGATCCGGTTGTTCGAGGACCGCGACCGCTTCCGCCGCGTGCTGCGCGAGGCGCAGCGCGGCGACAAGGTCTCCGTGCTGTTCGATCGCGAGATCGCCGGCGCCGTCGACCCCGACTTGCCGCTCGCGATCGTCGTCGGGCCGTACCGGGTCAACGCGCTGAGCCTCGGCGCCATCGCGATCGTCGGCCCGACGCGCATACCGTACGAGCGCGCCGTGCAGCTCGTGCGCGCGATGGGCGGCGTGCTCGAGGCGTGGCTGTCGGAGACGTGGAGCCGGCCGCGGCTCGGGTTCGACCGCGACGTGCCGTTCAAGCTCACCCTCGGCGGCGTCGGGCAAGCGGTCCAGCAAGGGTAAGGATGGTACAGCAGCACAAGCGTGCCCCAGAGGAATCGAGGAGGACGCAGTGATGACGGGCTCCGATCCGGCCGGCACGCCGGCGGATGGCCCGGCCGGAGCGCCGGGCGAGAACAACACGAACGAGATCGAGACCGCCGAGGGCACTGAGGCGGCGACGGAACCGGTCCGCGACGAGAAGAAGCGGAAGCGCGAGAAGAAGAAGCGCCCACGCCAGGTGCTCGTGAACGAGGATCGGCTCGAGGAGCTCGAGGAGAAATCGAAGAAGGCGGACGAGTACTACGGCCACTACCTCCGTGCGCGGGCCGACCTCGATAACGTCCGCAAGCGCATGCAGCGCGACAAGGAGGAGTTCGTCAAGTACGCCAACGAACGGCTGCTGAGCGAGGTGATCCCGATCCTGGAGAACTTCGAGCGCGCGTTCACGGCGGCCGAGAAGGTGCCGGCGACCCACAGCTTCGCCGTCGGCGTCGAGATGATCCTCAAGCAACTGCGCGAGGTGCTCGCGCGCTACGGCGTCGAGGAACTCCACCCGGAAGGCGAGCCGTTCGACCCGGCCCGGCATGAGGCGGCCGAATCGGTCGAGACAACCGAGCACCCGGACCACACGGTGCTCGACGTGCTCCAGCGCGGCTACATGCTCAGCGGCCGCGTCGTCCAGCCGGCCGTTGTCCGCGTCGCCGTCAACCCAACGGCAGGCGCGGACAAAGCGCCGGACGATACGACAGACTCTGAATCAGAAAACGAAGACAATACAGATATGAAGGAGGAAGACGATGGGCAAGATCATCGGTATTGACCTCGGCACGACCAACTCATGCGTCGCCGTCATGGAAGGCGGCGAGCCGGTCGTCATCACGAACGCCGAGGGGACCCGCACCACGCCGTCGGTCATTGCGTTCGGCAAGAACGGCGAGCGCCTGAGCGGCATCGTCGCCAAGAACCAGGCCGTGATCAACCCCGAGCGGACCGTCTTCTCGATCAAGCGGTTCATGGGGCGGCGCTACGACGAGGTGAGCGAGGAAATCAAGCTCGTGCCATACCAGGTCGCCGCGGGCAAGAGCGGCGAAGCAGTTGTCAAGATCGGCAACAAGACCTACACGCCGCCGGAGATCTCGGCCATGGTCCTGCAGAAGATGAAGCAGACGGCCGACGACTACCTGGGCGAGAAGGTCACCCAGGCGGTCATCACCGTGCCGGCGCACTTCAACGACAGCCAGCGCCAGGCAACCAAGGACGCGGGCAAGATCGCCGGGATCGAGGTGCTGCGCATCATCAACGAGCCGACGGCGGCGTCGCTCGCCTATGGGCTCGACAGGAAGAAGGACGAGAAGATCGCCGTGTTCGACCTCGGCGGCGGCACGTTCGACATCTCCATCCTCGAGATCGGCGAGGGCGTGTTCGAAGTCCGCTCGACGAACGGCGACACGCACCTCGGCGGAGATGACTTCGACCAGCGCGTCATCAATTGGATCGTCGCCGAGTTCAAGAAGGAGCAGGGCATCGACCTCTCCAAGGACCGCCGGACGCTCCAGCGCCTGCGCGAGGCGGCCGAGAAGGCGAAGAAGGAGCTCTCGTCGACGGCGCAGGCCGAGATCAACCTGCCGTTCGTCAGCATGACGGCCGACAAGGAGCCGCTGCATTTCATCAAGACGCTCACACGCTCCAAGCTCGAGCAGCTCGTCGACGACCTGATCGAGCGCGCGAAGGGTCCGTGCCTGCAGGCGCTTCAGGATGCCGGCGTCTCGGCCGACGACATCGACGAGGTGATCCTCGTCGGCGGGCAGACGCGCATGCCGGCCGTGCAGGAGATGGTCAGGAAGCTCTTCGGCAAGGAGCCGCACCGGGGCGTCAACCCCGACGAGGTTGTGGCCGTCGGCGCAGCGATCCAGGCGGGCGTGCTCGCCGGCGAGGTCAAGGACGTCCTGCTGCTCGACGTCACGCCGCTCAGCCTCGGGATCGAGACGCTCGGCGGCGTCTTCACCAGGCTCATCGAGCGCAACACGACGATCCCGACACGCAAGAGCCAGATCTTCTCGACCGCGGCCGACAACCAGCCGGCCGTCAGCGTCCACGTGCTCCAGGGCGAGCGCGAGATGGCCGCGTATAACCGCACGCTCGGCCGGTTCGACCTCGTCGGCATTCCGGCCGCGCCTCGGGGCTTGCCGCAGATCGAGGTGACGTTCGACATCGACGCGAACGGCATCGTGCACGTCTCTGCAAAAGACCTCGGCACCGGCAAGGAACAGAAGATCCGGATCGAGGCCTCGAGCGGCCTGAGCGACGAGGAAGTTGACCGCATGGTCAAGGACGCCCAGGAGCACGAGACCGAGGACAAGAAGCGGCGCGAGGAGATCGACACGAAGAACCAGGCCGACACGCTCGTCTACACGACCGAGAAAACGCTCAAGGAGCACGGCGACAAGATCCCGGGCGAAGAGCGCAGCAAGGTCGAGAGCGCCGTCGAGGAGCTCAAGAAGGTCATGGAGAGCGGCTCGGTCGACGAGATCAAGAAGGCGATGGAGGCCGTCACGGGCGCCTCGCACAAGCTCGCCGAGGAGATCTACAAGCAAGCGACCGCCCAGCAAGCGGCGCAGCAGACAGCGGCGCAGCAAGCCGCCGGTGCCGAGGCCGGCGCCGGCGCAGCGACCGGCGAGGCCGGGGGCGACGAGGGCGAATCGAAGGGCGAGAACGTTGTCGACGCCGATTATGAGGTCCTCGACGACGACAAGTAGGAGCACGGATGGCGAACAAGCGCGACTACTACGAGGTGCTCGGCGTCGGGCGCAGCGCCGGCGAAGACGAGCTGAAGAAAGCGTACCGCAAGCTGGCGATGAAGTACCACCCGGACAAGAACCCGGGCGATAAGACGGCCGAGGAGTCCTTCAAGGAGGTTTCCGAGGCCTACGAGGTGCTCACCGACGCGAACAAGCGCCGCATCTACGACCAGTTCGGCCACGCCGGACTCACTGGCGCGCCGGCCGGCGCAGGCGCCGGTCGGGGCTTCGGCTTCGGCACGATCGACCCGTTCGAGGTTTTCGAGCGCGCGTTCGGCGGCGAGAGCATCTTCGAGTCCATCCTGGGTGGCTTCGGCACGCGCGCCCGGCGCCGGCCCAGCGCCGGTATGCGCGGCTCGGACCTGCGCTACGACCTGACGATCACGTTCGACGAGGCCGCGTTCGGCACCAAGAAGCAGATCGTCGTGCCGCGCCTCGACGAGTGCAAAGAGTGCAAAGGCTCCGGCCTCGCGCCCGGTGCGACGCGCAACGCGTGCCCGCAGTGCCACGGGACCGGACAGCTCCGCGTGTCGCAAGGCTTCTTCAGCATCAGCCGCCCGTGCGACCGCTGCGGCGGCGCCGGCTCGATCGTGAGCAATCCGTGCCGCACCTGCAACGGCGAGGGCCGCGTCCGCGGCCGCAAGACGCTCAACGTCACCATTCCCGCCGGTGTCGAGACCGGCTCCCAGCTCAAGATCGGCGGCGAGGGCGAGGCCGGCAGTCGTGGCGGTCCGCCGGGCAGTCTGTACGTGTTCATCCTCGTCGAGCCGCACGCGATCTTCGATCGCCACGGCGACGACCTGCTGTGCGAGGTGCCGATCAGCGTCTCGCTCGCCGCGCTCGGCGGCTCGATCGAGGTGCCCACGCTCAACGGCAAGGCGCGGCTCAAGATCCCGGCGGGCACGCAGAGCGGGAAGATCTTCCGGCTGCGCGGCAAGGGCATCCAGAACCTGCATGGCTACGGCCGCGGCGACCAGCACGTGCGCGTCGTCATCGAGACGCCCCAGAAGCTCACACGCCAGCAGACCGAGCTCCTCGAGAAGCTCGCGTCCATCACGAGCGGGCGCGAATACCCGCTCGGCGAGGAGTTCACCCGCAAGGTCAAGCGCCTGAACCGCCGCAAATAGCACCCAGACAGCCCCACGCACCACGATCGCGTCCACCGCGTCGGCGATCCTCGCGTCGCATTGACGCGCGTCGGGAGCTCTGGTAGCGTTGGGCGAATTCGGCGAGGAGGTGGCCGCTTGAGCTCCCGATCCCGCAGCGCGCGCACGCCTGGGCGCACCAACGTGGTCACCGTCCACGACAAGGTCGCGTACGGCGTGCTCTTCGTGCTCGCCTTCTTGATGCCGTTCAAGTTCGGCATCATCAATCTCGACGTGCTGCTCAACCCCAACTACGGCGGGCCGTCGATCGCGTCGCTCCTCGAGCCGCTCCAGCCGCTGGCGACCGAGCTGGCCGAGCTGCTCGTCGTGCTCGCCGCGTTCTTCTGGCTGCTCGGCATGATCGTGAGGCGGCGTCTCGTGTTCCGCTACACCACGGCGGACGTCTTTTTGTGGGCGTTCCTCGGCGTCGGGCTGCTCAGCTCGTTTGTGTCGATCGTGCCCCACTCGGCCATCGGCGCCATGAAGGAGTTCACCTGCTGGGTGCTGCTGTACCACCTCGTCGTCAACATGCGCGGCGGGGAGCGGCGCGAGCGAGCGCTGCTGGGCGCGTTGATAGCCGGCACGATGTGCGTCTCGCTGATCGGACTGCATCAATGGCTCATCGGCTACGGGCAGTTGACGCAGCAGGTCTACCGTTTCCTGCCGCCCGACGAGCAGGGGCACGCGCTCACGCTGCTCCAGCGCGGCCGCATCATGGCGACGTATTCCTCGCCCAACTCGCTCGGGGGCTTGTACGCGCTCGTGCTGCCGGCCGCGTGCCTGTTCGTGCTCGTGATGCGGCACTGGACGCGCCAGTACGGCGCGGCCCCGACGATCGCCTACGCGCTCTTCGGCCCCGTGCTTGCATTCGGCGTATTCATCCTGACCGAGTCGAAGGGCGCGTTCATCAGCCTGGGGATCGTGGCCGTCGCCGTCGCGTTCATCATGCAACGCCGGCTCCGGATCGCCACGTGGAAGCTTTGTGCCGTGCTTGCGCTCGCGATCGGCATCGCGGGGGCGGTCTCGACGACCCCGCCGGGCCGCAAACTGCTCGAACGCGGCGCGCACACGTTCGAGGAGCGCGTCGGCTACTGGCGCGGCGCGGCGCGCATGGCCGCCGACCGCCCGCTCGGACGCAATCTTGTCGGGAGCGGGTTCAACGCGTTCAGCGCGCTGTTCACCAAGTACAAAGAGCCCGCGTCCGTCGTTGGGATCGCACGCAGCGCCCACAACAACTACGTGCAGCTTTTCATCGAGGTGGGGCTGTTGGGGCTCGCTGCGTTCGTCGCGTTCTGGATCGTGCAGCTCGCCCGCGCGTGGCCGGCCGTCCGCCAGGTCGCGCGGAACACGGGGCCGCTGACGCTCGGCCACCTGGTCGTCGTGGTGGCCTTCTTCGGGCTGCTGGCGTTCTTACTGCACAGCGTCGTGGACTTCGACCTCTACGTGCCCGGCATCGCCATGACCGCCATGCTGCTCGTCGGGCTGATGGCCCGGCACACCGGCGGCGTCCGCCAAAAGATCGTCACGCTGCACACCGAGGGCCGCGCCGTCGTCGTGCTCGCCGTCCTCATGCTGATCGCGGGCCCGCTCGTGTTCGTTGTGCCGATGCCGCTGACGGCCGAGATCCACTACTTCAACGCGCACGCGATCCTCTCCGGCGAGGCGCTCAAACGGCCCGCCGATCCGCCGGCGGCCGCCATCGCCGAGATGAAGCGCGCGCTGCACTGGGACCCCCTGAACCACAACTACATGGCCTACCTCGGGGCCATCTACGCCCAGCGCGGCATCCGCCGAGGGCGCGTCGCCGATCTCAACGAGGCGGACGCCTGGTACACGCGCGCGCTCGAGCTGCACGCGAACAGCCCCCTCTTCATCTACCGGCGCGCCATGGTGCGCCTCGACCGAATGCGCCTCGAGAGCACCATCGAGTGGGAACCGGTCCTGGCCGAGATCGAACGCGCGGTCGCTCACTTCCCGACTGATCCGTTCATGCGCCTCGTCTACACCGACGCCCTCGACCAGGCCGGCCGGTCCGACGACGCGCGCGAGCAGTTCGCCGTGGCGGCGAGCTACGACGACGAGGCGTTCTCGGACGCTTTACAAACTGCCCGCGAACGGTACAATACCGACGAAGCGCGTGCCGAGTTCAACGCGACCCTCGAGCGCCTGCGCGCCGCGTACGGAAATTAGGGACAGGCACTAATTTCCGGAGAAACTAGTGCCTGTCCCTAATTTCCGGGGGAGATAATGCCATGCGCATCCTCGTCATTCACGGCCCGAACCTGAACATGCTGGGCGAGCGCGAGACGCAGATGTACGGCACGACCGACCTCGCGACGATCGACGCTGCACTCAAGGCAATGGCCGAGCACGAAGGCGCCGAGGTCCAGTGCGTGCAGTCGAACAACGAGGGCGAGATCGTCGAGCAGATCCAGAACGGCAAGGGCACGTTTGCCGCGATCATCATCAACCCGGCCGCGTTCACCCACACGAGCGTGGCGATTCGCGACGCGATCGCCGCCGTCGGCGTGCCGACGATCGAGGTCCACCTGTCGAACATCTACGCACGGGAGCCGTTCCGCCACCACTCGCACGTCGCGCCCGTGGCCGTCGGCCAGATAACCGGGTTCGGTGAGAAGAGCTACACGCTCGCGCTGCGCGCCGCGCTCGACATCGCGAAGGGATAAGCGGGACTGCCGCGAGTCGATGGGCATCTCGACAAGTCTGGAGGTCACCAGTGAAACACCGCATCCGCAGAGTGTGCCGGACGCTCGCCGGGCACAAGCTCGACGCGCTGCTGGTCACACGGCCGACGAATATCCGCTACCTGACCGGCTTCGTCTCGTCGAACGCGTACCTGCTGATCACCGGCTCGGGCATGAGCCTCCTGCTGACCGACGCGCGCTACATCGAGGCAGCCAAGCGGCAGGTCGATACCGACGCCGTTGAGCTGCTGAAGCGGGACCCGTTCGAAAGCATCCGCGACGGGCTCAAGGGCCAGGGAGTGCGGCGCCTCGGCTTCGAGGCCACTCACCTTTCGCACGCGCGCGCGCTCACGCTGATCGACGCGCTCGGCGCGCGCCGGTGCAAGCCGGCCAGCGGGGTGGTCGAGGCGGTGCGAGCGGTCAAGGAGCCGGCCGAGATCGCCGCGATCCGCAAGGCGGTCCGACTGAACGAGCGCGGGTTCCGCCACATCCTCCCGCTGCTGCGTCCGGGCGTGCGCGAGCGCGAGATCGCTATCGAGCTCGAGTTCTTCTTCATGGCCAACGGCGGCGACGGGTTCGCGTTCGACCCGATCGTCGCGTTCGGCCGCCACTCGGCCGTCCCCCACCACCACACAGGGCAGCGCACGCTGCGGCCGACCGACGTGGTGCTCATCGACTGGGGCGTCAAGGTGCGCGGCTACAGTTCTGACTTGACACGTACCCTACTGCCCCCTACGATGCCGCGCCAGACGCGAGCGGTGTACAACGTCGTGTTGGAGGCCCAGCGCACGGCCATCGAGCGGCTCCGGGCCAGGACGAGGCTCGCCGCGCCAGACAAGGCGGCGCGCGCCGTCATCGAGGCCGCAGGCTACGGCGAACGGTTCACCCACGGGCTCGGTCACGGCATCGGCCTCGACGTGCACGAACAGCCGGGCCTGGGTGCCCGTGCGAAGGGAAGGTTTCGGACGGGCATGGTCGTCACCGTCGAGCCGGGCATCTACCTGCCGGGCCGGTTCGGCGTGCGGATCGAGGACGACGTGCTCGTAACCGCCGACGGCCACGAGGTGCTCTCGCGGCTGCCTCGACGTGCCCAATCGTGGGGAGAACGCCTTCGTGCGTAAGGAGCAGGCATGGACCTCGACGAAATCAAGCAAATCCTTCAACTGATGGACGAGAACGGCCTGGCCGAGTTCGAGCTCGAACGCGAGGGATTCCGCGTGGCCCTGCGCAAGGTCGGCGCCGCGACCCCGACGATCGCGGCCATGCCCGTAGCCCAGGCGCCTGCGCCCACCGGGATCGCGCCGACACCGAACGCGGCTCAGCAGAGCGCCGAGACGGAGGCGGTCAAGACCGCCACCATCGACTCGCCCATGGTGGGCACGTTCTACCTCGCGCCCTCGCCGGACGCGCCGCCGTTCGTCGGCGCCGGCGACGCCGTGGGCCCCGACACCATCGTGTGCATTCTCGAAGCAATGAAGGTGATGAACGAGATCAAGGCGGAGGTCGACGGCACGATCGTCGAGGTGCTCGTCGAGAACGCCGAGCCGGTTGAATACGGCGAGCCGCTGTTCCGCGTGGCGCTCGCCTGAGCGCAGAAGTTCCCGCTGACGACCCCGGTCCCGGTGCGCGTATGTTCGAGAGGATCCTGATCGCCAATCGCGGCGAGATCGCCGTGCGGATCATCCGGGCCTGCAAGGAGCTCGGCATCCACACGGTCGCCGTCTACTCGAAGGCCGACGAGCGCGCAATCCACGTGCAGCTCGCCGACGAGGCGATCTGCATCGGCAACAGCACGAGCGCCGAATCGTACCTGCACATCCCGAGCATCATCAAGGCGGCCGAGATCTTCGACGTCGAGGCGATCCACCCCGGCTACGGATTCCTCGCCGAGGACGCGCACTTCGCCGAGATCTGCGAGAGCTGCCGCGTCAAGTTCATCGGCCCGAGTCCCGACGTGATCCGCCGCATGGGCGACAAGGCCGAAGCGATCCGCGCCGCCAAGAGCGCCGGCCTGCCCGTGATCCCCGGCAGCGAAGGCGTCGTGGCCGACAAGACCGAGGCGCTCACGGTCGTCGAGAAGATCAAGTACCCCGTCATGGTCAAGGCGGCCGCCGGTGGCGGCGGCCGGGGCATGCGGGTCGCGCACACCGACGTGGCGCTCACGAGCGCGCTCACCATGGCCCAGGCCGAAGCCGAGGCCGCGTTCGGCAGCCCCGACGTGTACATCGAGAAATACCTGGAGAACCCGCGTCACGTCGAAATACAGATCGTGGCCGACGGCAAGGGCAACGCCGTCCACCTGGGCGAGCGCGACTGCTCGGTCCAACGGCGGCACCAGAAGCTGATCGAAGAGGCGCCGTCGCCGGCGATCACGCCGTCGATTCGGCGCGCCATGACGCGCGCCGCGCTCAAGCTCGCGCAGGAGGTCGGCTACGTGAACGCGGGCACCATCGAGTTCCTGCTCGACAAGGACAACAACTTCTACTTCATCGAGATGAACACGCGCATCCAGGTCGAGCACACCGTGACCGAGATGGTCTACGGCGTCGACCTGGTCAAGGAGCAGATTCGGATCGCCGCCGGCGAACGGCTCTCGCTCGACCAGCGAGCGCTCCAGCCGCGCGGGCACGCGATCGAGTGCCGCATCAATGCCGAAGACCCCACCAGTGGTTTCAAGCCGACGCCGGGGGTCATCGGGTTCTGCGTGCTGCCCGGTGGGCCGAACGTGCGGGTCGATTCGCACATCTACTCAGGCTACACCGTGCCGCGCCACTACGATTCGCTGCTGGCGAAGCTGCTCGCCTGGGGCGCCGACCGCAGTGCGGCGATCGGCACGATGCGCCGCGCGCTCGACGAGTTCACGATCGAGGGCGTCGCCACGACGCTGCCGTTCCATAAGCACGTGATGCACCACCCGAAGTTCGTCAACGGCACGTTCGGCAACCACTTCGCCGACGAAGTTGTCCGCGACCAGGACTGGGCGTGACGCGAGTCGGGGCGCGCCGAGCACGATCAAGGAGGTCGAACCGGCAATGGTCGAGAACCAACAGAACCGATACTCGAGCGAGGAGATGGAGCACGCCGGTCACGAGGACGTGGTCCGCGTCAGCGACGACGTGATCTCGACGATCGCCAGCATGGTGCTCGGCGAAGTCAAAGGCGTTGCGGCCTCCTCGACCGGCCTCGTAGGTGGCCTGCTCGGCCGCAAGGGCCCTGCCAAGGGCATCAAGATCGAGTCCGATGGCAATGCCGTCACGCTCGACGTGACGATCATGGTCGAATACGGGGCGCGCATTCCGGACGTGGCCACCAACATCCAGAGCCGGCTCCGCAGTGCGATCGAGGAAACGACCGGCAAGTTCGTCCGCGCCGTCAACGTCACGGTGCAGGGAATCCGCGGCCCGAGCGGCGCGCCGACGGGCGAACGCGCCGACAGGGCCGGCGCCGACGAAGCCGGCGCCGACGAGCCGGACGCCGAGGCGCCCGAGGCGGGATCGGACCAAGGCGAGGCACGACAGGAGGGCTAGCCATGCATGGGTACCGGCGTACACCGGCCGCCGTAGCGATTGTGGCCAGCGCGATCATCACGGTCGCCTTCGTTGTTCTCGGGTTGCATGTTCTGCTGCGCGAGACAATCCCGTTCCTCAAGGACGTGAGCCTCGACGCGGCGATCGGCACCGTGTGGGGCAAAATCGTCGGCGGCCTCATGGTGCTCATCGTCGTCGTGTTTGTCGTGGCGCTCATCGCGCGCGTGCGGCGCCAGGACTGCATTTCGTTTGACAACCCCGACGGCGAACTGATCATCGCCATCAGCGCGATCGAGGATTTCATCAAGCGGCTCGGCCAAAGCTTCCCCGAGGTGCGCGACATCACGCCGACGGTGGTGGCCGCCGACGGCGGCGTGGCGATCGAGGCACGGGTGACGCTCTGGGACGATCAGAACCCGCACACCGTCGTCGAGCGGGTCCAGAAAACGGTGCGCAGCCAGGTGCAGAGCTTCTTCGGCCTGGCCAACGTGCACACCGTCAAGGTGTTCATCGCCCGCATCCTCCCGCGAGCCGAGCCGGTCGCACCGGCGGCGCCGGTCGAGCAGTATCCGGAGGAACCCGTCGAGGAGCCGGACAAGGAAGAGCCGGACAGCTAGTCGCCGGCTCCCTGGCGTTCGAGCACAAAGAAGAGGGCCAATCGGAACGATGGCAGGCAAACGAGTTGGTGTGTTGACAGGCGGCGGCGACTGCCCGGGCCTCAACCCGGTGCTCGTCGGGATCGTGCGCAAGTCGATTGCGCTCGACTACGAGGTCGTCGGCATCCTCAAAGGGTGGCTCGGCATGATCGAGAACGCGACGATGCCGCTCACGCGCGACAAGGTCTCCGGCATTCTCCCGCGCGGGGGGACCATCCTGCGCACCTCGCGCACGAACCCGTACAGGGAGCCTGCGCACGTCGAGAAAGTGAAGAGCAATTTCCGGGCGCTGGGGCTCGACGCGCTCATCGCCGTCGGCGGCGACGACACGCTCGGCGTCGCCCAGAAGCTTCACGAGAACGAGGGGCTGCCGACCATCGGCGTGCCGAAGACGATCGACAACGACCTGTGCGGCACCGACCGCACGTTCGGCTTCGACACCGCAATCAATATCGCCACGGACGCGATCGACCGGCTCCACACGACGGCGGAATCGCACAACCGCGTGCTCATAATCGAGCTGATGGGGCGGCACGCAGGCTGGATTACGCTCTACGCCGGCCTGGCCGGCGGCGCCGATGTGATTCTGATCCCCGAGGTCAAGATGAGCCTCGACGAGGTGTGCCGCATCATTATAGCACGCCATGCACGCGGGCGCGATTTCTCGATCGTCGCCGTCTCGGAAGGCGCCGACCTCGGCGAAGGAGTTGTGCTCCAAGAGAAGAGGCTCGACGAGTTCGGCCACGTGCGGCTGGGCGGGATCGGCGAGCGGCTCGCGAACGAAATCGAGCGGCGCACGAGTTTCCAGACGCGGTTCGTCGTGCTCGGCCACCTGCAGCGCGGCGGCTCGCCGAGCGCCTACGACCGCTACCTCGGCCTCCGCTTCGGCATGACGGCCGTCGAGCTCATCGAGCAAGGCAAGTTCGGCACCATGGTGAGCCTGAGCGGCAACGATTTCGTGTCGGTCCCCCTCAAGGACGCGCTGGCGAAGACGCGCACGGTGGACCCGAGCCTGTACGACGCGCTGCGGGTTTTCTTCGGATAGCGCGATGGGAGTGCTCGCCCGATGAGCGAAACACCGGCGGTGCGCCGGATCGGCGTCTACACAAGCGGCGGCGACGCGCCCGGGATGAACGCCGCCGTGCGCGCGGTCGTCCGCACGGCATGGCATCTCGAGATCGGAGTTCACGGCATCCACCGCGGCTACGCGGGCATGATGGCCGGCACGATCGAGCCGATGGGCCGGCGCTCGGTCTCGAACATCATCCAGCAGGGCGGCACCATCCTGAAGACCTCGCGCGCACCCGAGTTCCACACCGCCGAGGGCCGCCGCAAGGCCGCCGACAACCTCCGCGCGCACGGCATCGACGGGCTCGTGTGCATCGGCGGCGACGGCTCGTTCCGCGGCGCGCTCGACCTGATCAACGAGCACGGCGTGCCGGTCGTCGGCGTGCCGGGCACGATCGACAACGACCTCTACGGCACTGACCTGACGATCGGCTACGACACGGCGGTCAACACCGCCCTCGACGCGATCGACAAGCTCCGCGACACGGGCCAAAGCCACGACCGGATGTTCATCATCGAGGTAATGGGCCGGCACGCCGGCTTTATCGGCTTGGCGAGCGGCATCGGCGGCGGCGCCGAGGAGATCCTCATCCCCGAGACGCGCACCGACGTCGAGGCGATCGCCAAGCGCATCCACCAGCGCACGGCCGCGGGAAAGACGAGCCTCATCATGGTCGTCGCCGAGGGCGACGAGATCGGCGGCGCCATCGCGCTCGGCGAGCGGCTCAAGGAGTCGGCCGGCATCGACTTCCGCGTTTCGATCCTCGGCCACATGCAGCGCGGCGGCCGGCCGATGGCCATCGACCGGCTCTTGGCCTCGCGGCTCGGATACGAGGCGGTCAACGCGCTCGCGGCCGGGGCATTCAACGTCATGGTCGGCGAGGTCAACGGAGAGATCGTCCACACCTCGCTCGAGGACACCTTCACGCGCAAGAAGCCGATCAACCCCGCGCTCGTCGAGCTGGCGGAGATTCTGGCGCAGTAACCCGGCGGCACGTCACGGCGACGATGTTCCAAATCCAGCACACGGTCACGATCCCCCGAGCGCCCGAGCGGATCTGGGCCGTCATCGAAGATCTGCCGGCCTGGCCGAAATGGTCCCGGGTGATCCCGGCGGCCCGCTGGCTCACCGAGGGCCAGTGGCGACGCGGCGCGCGGGCCGCCATCGCCTTCCGCCTTCGCACCAAGCGCATGACCGTTCACGCCGAGGTCGTCGCCGTCGAGCCGCCGCGCCGTCTCGCATGGGTCGCCCACGGCTTCGGGCTGACCCACCGACACCGGCTCACCCTTGAGCCCGAAGAACACCTCACGCGCGTGACCGCCACGGAGACGTTCTCCGGCCCACTGCTCTTTGTGCGCAGACTGACGCTCTCGCCGGCCTGGGCTCGGGAGGTGCTCGTCGGATGGCTCGACGCCCTCGGCGCCGAAGCCCAGCGCTAGCAGGCTGCTGAAAAACCCTGCCGGCGCCAGAGAATCTCCATCGGTTGCGGAATGCTTCTGTCGCCCCTTCGGGGCTCAAGGGTCTCCTTTCTCGTCGAGAACCTGCGGCTTACCCGCCTTCGCCAAGGCTTCGGCGGGCAGGCGCCCCAGGCTACCCTCTGCCGGGCCTCCGGCCCTTGACCTGCACAAGTCGGGTCAAACCCCTTTTCAGCACCCTGCTAGTGCCAATACGG
>Ga0307430_1000725_pt1 | contig 27068 bp, 22 predicted proteins | sample SalMarWE160130MG_FD_202159 | JGI IMG/M metagenome (GOLD analysis project Ga0307430, IMG submission 202159) | Salt marsh sediment microbial communities from the Plum Island Ecosystem LTER, Massachusetts, United States - WE1603-130 | ecosystem: Environmental > Aquatic > Marine > Intertidal zone >...
GCGAGGGCCCCCTCCTTGACGGCAGCGAGGAGCCGGTCGCGGTTCTCGACGACGAGCTGCTCGACCTCGATGATCTCGGCGATGTTCTCGAGGTACCACGGATCGATCTTGGTCAGCTCGAAGATCCGCTCCTGCGAATACCCTTTCTGGAGCGCGTACTTGAGGTAGAAGACGCGCTCGAGATTCGGCACGCGCAGCTTGCGGTCGATCTCGTCGGTCGTGAGCGCGTCGAGGTCGGGATCCTCGCCGTCGGCGCCGAGGCCGGCGCGGCCGATCTCGAGCGAGCGCAGGCCCTTCTGCAGCGCCTCCTTGAACGTGCGGCCGATGCTCATCGCCTCGCCGACGGACTTCATCTGGATCGTCAGCGTCGCGTCGGCGCCGGGGAACTTCTCGAACGCCCAGCGCGGGCATTTCACGACGCAGTAGTCGATCGACGGCTCGAAGCTCGCCATCGTCTCGCGCGTGATGTCGTTCGGGATCTCGTCGAGCGTGTAGCCGACGGCGAGCAGGGCGGCGATCTTGGCGATCGGGAATCCGGTCGCCTTCGACGCGAGCGCCGACGAGCGGCTCACGCGCGGGTTCATCTCGATGATGGCCACCTTGCCGGTGTCAGGGTGGACGGCGAACTGGATGTTCGAGCCGCCGGTCTCGACGCCGATCTCGCGCATCACGGCGATCGAGGCGTCGCGCAGCACCTGGTATTCCTTGTCGGTGAGCGTCTGCGCCGGCGCGACCGTGATCGAGTCGCCCGTGTGGATGCCCATCGGGTCGAAGTTCTCGATCGGGCAGACGATGACGACGTTGTCGTTCAGGTCGCGCATCACCTCGAGCTCATATTCCTTCCAGCCGACGACGGACTCCTCGACGAGGATCTCGCCGATCGGGCTGAGGGCGAGGCCCTTGCGCGCGGCGAGCTCGAACTGCGCGGCGTCCTCGGCGATCCCGCCGCCCGTGCCGCCGAGCGTGAACGCGGGCCGGATGATGAGCGGATAGGTGCCGATCTCGGCGGCGATGCGCACCGCCTCGTCGAGCGTGTGGGCCGTCGCGCTCGTGGGCACGTAGAGGCCGATGCGCTGCATGGCGTTCTTGAAGAGCTGGCGGTCCTCGGCCTTTTTTATCACCTCGCCGCGCGCGCCGATCATCTCGACGCCGTACTTCTCCAGCACGCCCGAGTCGAAGAGCTCGACGGCGAGGTTGAGGCCCGTCTGGCCGCCGAGCGTCGGCAGCAGCGCGTCGGGCCGCTCTTTGTCGATGATTTTTTCGAGGATGTCGGCGCGGAGCGGCTCGATGTACGTGCGGGTGGCGAACTCGGGGTCCGTCATGATCGTCGCCGGGTTCGAGTTGACCAGCACGACGCGGTACCCCTCGGCCAGCAGCGTCTTGCACGCCTGCGTGCCCGAGTAGTCGAACTCGCACGCCTGGCCGATCACGATCGGCCCCGACCCGATGATGAAGATCGTCTCGATGTCCGTCCGCTTCGGCATTCAACCTCGCTTCCTCGACGCGACTACCTCAGGACAAAAAAAGGGGGCGGGACCCCATCCCGCGGCGCGCCAGCTCCGTCTGCGGAGCCCTCCGGCAACGACGCCTCCTCATCGGCCAGTCTATGACGTCGCACCGAATGGGTCAAATGAAAACACCTCGCGTACCAGGAGAGGGCCCGTGAACACCATCCGGGGCCCAACGCTATGTCACGTCACCTCCCGTGCGCCACGGCTCTCAAGCGGAGTCTGGTGCAGGTATCGTCAAGGGCACCCGAACGGTCGCTCAGGCCGCATCACAGCGTAGACGCGGTATGGCGCTCCACGGGCGTTGGTGTAAGGCCATTCGACGTTGGGCTGAATCTCCACGCAGGCATTCCGCCACATCGTGTGAAGCATGCGCACAGCGCTTTCTCCTAGAGCAACGCCTCCGGCGTCTGCGACCGACTGGATCTTGCACGCGAGGTTGACGACCTGACCAACGATGTCCTTCTGTTGTCCGGCCTCCGGACTTCCCAGAACCTCTATGAGAGCTTGACCCGAGTCAATCCCGATTCTGATGTCGATAGGGCCCCAGCCGAGCTCGTGGAGAGCTGTGTTTAGTCCATCGTATGTGAGCTGGCGGATCGTCAGGGCGCAGTCGACGGCCAAGTCGTTCATTCGGATGATGCTCGGCGCAGGGAAGTAGGCGATCAGCCCATCGCCAGTGTGCTTCAACACGTATCCATGGAACTTGGTGACCGCTCGGCTGGCTTCGTGGATGAGCGCGCTCACAATCCGAGCGTATTGGCTGGCCGGGAGTGTGTTCGCGAGGCGCGTAGAGCCAGCGATGTCCAAGGAGAGGATAGCGAACTCGAGCGTTCTGGTGGAGAGACTATCGAGGAAGCTCTTTGATTCCGAGATCAAATGCGGTTGATCCTTGCTCAGGAGACTCCGGATTGCTTCTAATCTCGCGGCGACGTACTCCTCGGACGAAGCGATCTGAGGGCGCTGCTGTGACACGTGGGACCCTTGGAGGTGCGACGCTAGCTGTTCGAGGAAAACGTCCTTCGGGAAGTAGATGTCGTCGAACTTGTCGTAGTAGTACGTCTCGCCATTGCGCTCTCTCTCTTCGTACCTCTGCGGGTGCGGTTGAGCAATGAACTGCACGTGGCGGCCTTCCGGATCAACGGCTGTGAAGCGGAAGATCAGGTCGATGCGAAAGGTGGTCTTCTCTTTCTGCGCCATTGGCGTTCTCCCCAAGAAGTCAGAATGCGCTTGCCAGGCGGTCAAGTCAACGGTGCCTGGCTCCTCGCGGCCCGTAAGCGCCTGGGCGTCGCGGTCGACCACTCGCCCGATAGCGGTGCGCGTGCTGACCGTATTCGCAGTGTCGTTGGGCTGTTGCCTGTACGTCGTACAGCTTCCTCATGCGGGCGGCTTCCACGAAAGCGCGGATTCGGTCAGGCTCGCGGCTGCCGTTGACAGAATGCCCCACGAAACCGACAATCGCGGAGATGGGATTGCTTCTGCGGTCTGAAGCGACCGCCTTTGCGCAGGAGTTGGCATTGAGCACACATCGAGATTCTCACGACTTGGCGGAGTTCATGGCCTCAGCAACAAAGACCATGCAGGACGAGTACAACCGCATCCGCGGTAAGGCGACAGAGGACCCAGGAACAGCCGGTGACCAGGGTGAAGAGAACTGGGCCAGCTTGTTGAGGCAGTGGCTGCCCGCCAGTTTCCACGTTGTGACCAAAGGAAGGATCATCAGTGATCACGGGGTCGCGGGTCCCCAGGTCGATGTCGTCGTTCTCGAGCCTTCCTACCCTCGAGGCCTCCTGGAGAAGAAGCTGTATCTGGCAGGCGCTGTGGCTGCCGCGTTCGAGTGTAAGCTCACACTGAAACGTCAACACCTGCAGAAGACCATAGGCAACTGCAGGGAGATCAAGCGACTCGCGCCGCCTCGCTTTGGCACGCCCTATGGGGAGCTCACTAGACCGCCCCTCTATGGCCTTCTCGCGCACTCGCATTGCTGGAAGGGAGACGCCTCCACCCCTCGAGAGAACATCGAACAGATTCTCTACGAATATGACACCGAAGCCGCGGAACATCCTCGGGAGATGCTGGACCTTGTTTGTGTTGCTGACCTGGAAACCTGGTCCGCGTGCCGACTGTCATTCTTCTCCAAAAGCACGATGGCCCACGTATCCCCTGGAGTGGAGCCATGCGAGGCTGTGCACACGGGCTTCCTGCGAAGGTCTGACCACGCGCCACCAGATTCAACAGCCATTGGAGCGATGGTGACTCAGCTGATCCGCAAGCTCGCCTGGGAGCGTCCTTGGCTTCGGGATTTGGCGCAGTATATGGTGCAGACGGAGGTGGGCCATCTGGGCCAAGGGCTTCTCCGACGCTGGGATCTGAACGTGTACAGCAACGAGGTCCAGGCCCAACTCAAATCTGGTAGACCGGCTGGCGGACTATGGGATGAGTGGCTGTTCTCCCTTTCCTGAGCTTTGACATCCAGAGGAGCCGTCTGTAGAGGCGCAAAGGTGCTCGTCCTTTGCGGCTTTGCGCCTTTGCGTGAGGAATTCAGATCTTGGTGATGCGGGCGGCTTCGAGGAGGGCGCGGATCTGGTCGGCGGTGCAGGTGCCTGGGGCCCAGACGGCGGCGTTGGCGGCGCCGGCGGCGGCGGCCCAGCGGAGGGCTTGCTCGACGGGGACGTCGTTCGAGAGGGCGTACAGCAGGCCGGCGGCGGTGGCGTCGCCGGAGCCGATGGTGTTGACGGCCCGGACCTTGGGCGGCTCGACGAGGTAGGTGGTCCCCTCGTAGCCGGCCCAGAAGCCTTTGCGGCCGCAGGTGATGACGGCGAGCCGGACGCCGCGCTCGTGCATGAAGGCGAGCGCTTTCTTTGCGCCCTTCGCGCTGCGGACGCGGTGGCCGACGAGGGCCTCGCACTCTTTGCGGTTCGGCTTGGCGAGGAACGGGCCGGCGGCGATCGCGTCGGCGAGCGCGCGGCCGTAGGTGTCGAGCGCGGTGACGATGCCGTGCGCGTGGGCCGCCTCGATCACCTCGCGGTAGACGCCGGAAAGGTTGACCGACGGCGCGCTGCCGGCGAGCAGCACGTACCGGGCGCCCTTGAGCGCGGCGATGATCTTGTCGCGGACCGGGACGATGTCGGTATTCGGCACCATGCCGGCTTCCTCCAGCACGCCGACCCACTGGTCCGAACGCTCTTTGCGGATCGAGATCTGAGTGCGGGTCGGCACGTCGATCCAGGCGCACGTGATCGGGATCTCTTCCTGCTTGACGAGCCGTTCGTAGAGCTTGCCGGTCTCGCCGCCGACGAGGGCGAACGCTTTGACCGGCGCGCCGAGCGCCTTGAGCACGCGCGCGGCGTTCGTCCCCTTACCGCCGGCGATGAGGTCGACCTTGTTGGTGCGCACGAGGCGATTGGACGGCAGGCCGCGGACGGTGAGCGTCTTGTCGATGCAGGGGTTGACCGTAACTGTGAGGATCATGCGCGCCCTTGTCCGTGGGTGCCGGGAATCGGCGCGATCATAGGCGGCCCTCGTCGAGAAGTCAAAACGAACAAGGCCCGCCACAGATTTTCACAGATGACGCAGATGCGCCGCTTCGCGTAACATACGGGCGCGACGTGGGAAACCACACACGGCGAGGGGGAATGGGCAAGACACAAAGCGTACTGGTGACGGGCGGTGCGGGGTTCATCGGGTCGCACCTGGTCGAGCGGCTGCTCGGCATGGGGCGGCGCGTGGTCGTGATCGACAATTTTTCCGACTTTTACGACCCGGGGATCAAGCGGCGCAACGTGGACCTGGTCATCGGGAATCCGAACTACACGCTGCGCGAGGGCGACATCCGCGACCAGGCGTTCATGGAGGACGTGTTCCGCGCCGACGCGGCGGAAGGACCGTTCGACTGCGTCGTGCACCTGGCGGCGATGGCCGGGGTCCGGCCCTCGATCGAGCATCCGCGCCACTACAACGACGTCAACATCAACGGGACGATGAACGTGCTCGAGTGCTGCCGCGAACACGCCGGCCGGCAGGCCGGGCGGCCGAGGCTCGTGTTCGGGTCGAGCTCGTCGGTCTACGGCGTCAACACGAAGGTGCCGTTCAGCGAGGACGACGGGGTCGAGCAGGCGATCTCGCCGTACGCGGCCACCAAGCTCGCCAACGAGGTGATGTGCCACACCTACCACCACCTGTACGGCTTCCCCGTCGTGTGCCTGCGGTTCTTCACCGTCTACGGGCCGCGGCAGCGCCCGGAGATGGCGATCGCCAAGTTCATCCGGCTCGTCGAGGCGGGCGACGAGGTGCCGATGTTCGGCGACGGCACGAGCCGCCGCGACTACACGTACTGCGACGACATCGTCGACGGGATCGTCGCCTCGATGCAGCTCGACGCTCGTGCATCCGCACGCGGCGGCTTCGAGGTGATCAACCTCGGCAACTCGCGCACCGTCGAGCTTCGCGAGCTGATCGCGTTGATCGAGGCCGCCACCGGCAAGACGGCGCGCATCAAGCAGCTCCTGTCGCAGCCGGGCGACGTGCCGATCACGTACGCCGACATCGAGAAAGCCAAGCGCCTCCTCGGCTATAGCCCCAATTACCCGATCGAGCGCGGCATCGAGCGCGCCGTCGCGTGGTACCGCGAGCGGCCGGCGACCTGACACTTCCCGGCAGGTTCGCTCGCTAACTGACGATTCATGTCAGGGTTTCGGCTGCCTGCCTCACGGTGTTCTCATTTGCAATCACCTCGCGACAAAGCTGTTACGTGTGGCAGCGTTTGTCTGAGCGCTGTCACGGCACGGCACTTGTTGAAGGGTGAGTCGTCGCTGGAGGACGCCTCAGGCGCGTTGAGTCGCAAGGTTCGCCGCGGGGATGAGGGCGGCCGTGTTTGGTTTTACGGTTGTCGCCGGGTGGCTGTACCGGATCGGGCGTGCCGGACCCTGGACGGGACCGCGGGTTTTAGCTTAGCTGCGCGGTAACGTGCTAGGAGAGCCGCGCGCCCGCCGGTGATGCCTGTGTCAGGTTTTTCGGGCGGATTGTCTGCCCGGGATGCATCCCGAGGCAGGACCTCCAGCAGGGGCGGGTCCATGGCGGGCTCGCCCCGTTTCCTTCCTATGGGGCATCGTTGTTGTGGCTGGGTCCAGCCGGGGGCGTGCTTGTAGTGCACCGTGTTCTATCTGCTGAGAATTCCCTTGCCTTGTCGGTCAACACGGCATATCATTAGATGAGGGAACACTCGGGCACAATCCGCTCAGTTGGGAGAGCGCATCATGACACGCGGTCGCCTTGCTGGCTTACTTGCCCTGCTTGTTGCATTGGCTACGCCCTGTACCGCCGAGATCGTCAAAGTCACCGCCCCCAGCACCACGATTTACGACTCCGAGACGAAGGAGTCGCGAACGGTCAAGATCAAGGGCAAGCGGTTCCTGGTCTACGCGGTCTCGAAGGACTGGTACCTGGTCGGGATGACGATCAACGGCACCAAGACGCTGCGGTGGCTGCCGAGAGCCCACGCCGAGGTCGACTGGGGAGAGACCAAGACGGCGCGCGTGGCCGAGGTGACGGACGAGAACAGCCTCAAGCTTGCCAACGGCGATCTGGTGCAGTTCTGCGGCATCGAGGTCGGGCAGGACGGGTCGGCTTTGTCGGGTCGGACGCACGCGTGGCTCAAGAAGCTGATCGAGGGCCAGGAGGTCATCCTCGAATACGACGCCCAGTTCAGGCAACAGCACGGCTGCGACTCGGCCTACGTGTACGTCGGCGAGCAGTTTGTCAACCGGACCCTGGTCGCGTACGGGCTGGCCACGGTCTCGTTGCGCTACGTGACCGGCGAGGGACGGTACGCGGACGTGTTCCGCTACTCCCTGGGGCACGCCAAGGAGAAGGGGCTCGGGATCTGGCGCAAGCCGGAGCCCGTCATCGGCGAGGCGGACGACGTGTCAGAGCCGGTCGACGACGACGTGTCAGAGCCCGCCGCCGCCGACGTGTCGAAGCCGGATGAAGTGCCTTCCGAGCCGGCCTCGACGGAGACCGAGCAGGTGCACCAGCTCACCGAGGCGCAGAAGGCCCAGTGGGCGTCCAACTTGCAGACCCAGGTCAAGGTGGCGAGCACGTGCAAGAAGACAAAGCGGGATCTGGTTTCGCGCAGCCAAGCTGACGGCGCCAAGATCCCCACCGAGACCACGCGCGTGTGGACCAAGACGCTCGCGATCACGGTGAGGAACGGCTGGGCTTTCCCGCTGAAGGGGTTCACGGTGAAGTACGAGTGGTTCGCCAAGGGCGTCAACGGATCCAGCAGTGTGGTCTTTCACTCGTCCGGTGAGATCGCGGGCGTTGACTTGAGGCCCGGCGAGACCCGAGAGCTTCACTCCGAGCCGGCGGAGTTCGAGGTCAAGGAGAAACACGGCTGGGCTCGGGGCGGGAACAAGGAGTCCGGCCAGAAGTACTACGGGTATCGTGTCACGCTTGTGTACCGGGGCACGCCCGTGAAGGTCGTCGCCAGTTCCACGACGCTGGTTGACTTCGAAACCTCTCCGGAGGACTGACCGGGCGGGCGCCGTGCACGAGAGCGTTCTCGGAGGGCAGCGGGACGGCTGCCCTTTGTTGTTGCTGTGACGGTCAGGCCCTTGACATTCGGGCCGCGGCGCCGTATCAATCGGGCCACTGCGTGCCGAGGCGGCACGTGGCGTGCCGAGGCGGCACGTGGCGTGCCGAGGCGGCACGTAGCATGCCGAGGCGGCACGTAGCATGCCGAGGCGGCACGTAGCATGCCGAGGCGGCACGTAGCATGCCGAAGTGGCGGAACTGGCAGACGCGCTGCGTTCAGGGCGCAGTTCCCTTATGGGAGTGGGGGTTCGACTCCCCCCTTCGGCATTTCCCCCAACGTTGTGATGCGGCCGCCGTGTGCCGTGGCGCCGCAGCTATGTTGGCTCGCCCGGGGGTTCGGGTTCCGGGCTGGGTGGCTGGCGGCGGCGCCGGTTCAGCATCGCGTGGTACAGGGCGAACCCGATCGGGATCGGCAGCCAGAAGCTGAAGCCGCGGAACAGGATCGTCGCCGCGCCCGCGGCCGCCCACGTCATGCCGAACGCGACGAACATGCCGCTCATCGCCGCCTCGTAGACGCCGAGCGCGCCGGGGATCAACGCGAAGGTGTACAGGATGATGCCGACGATGTAGCCGGCCGCCACGTAGCGGTAGAGCACCTCCGATTGGCCGAGGCCGCGGAAGATGACGAACAGCGTGGCCGAGTCGGCCAGGAACATGAACAGGTTGGTCAGCACCGGCAGAATGAAGCGCCGCTTGGCGCCGATGATCAAGGCGCGCCCCTCGAAGAAGTCGTCGACGAAGTGATCGGGAATCGCCTGGGCCACCGAGCCGCGCGTCAGTCGCTTGACGAGCCGGTTGACGTCGCTCACCGTCCGCTCGAATCGCTCCCGCTGCTGGGTGCGGAACCGGATCCAGATGAAGAACGTGAACATCATCGCGAAAAACACGATGACGCCGGCGATGTGCCCGCCGCGCAGCGCATGCGCGAGGCTCAGGTAGATCATCGCCCCGGTCGCGAGCAGGAAGAAGGCGATGTAGTAGGTGAGGAAGTTGAGGATCGTGACGATGATGGCGCTGCCGCCGCTCACGCCGCGGCGCTGCAGGGCGGTGTACATGAACGCGTTGCCGCTCGTGCCCATCGAGGGAACGGCCTGGTTGAGAAACACCATCACGAGACCCGACCTGAACAGGTAGGGGATCGGGATGCGGTGCTTGAGCACGCGCAGCAGCAGGTGGAACGTCAGGGCGACGGCCCCGAACTTGCCGACCTGGCACGCGAGCGCGAGCAGCACCGTCGTGGCGTTCAGCGCGCCGAGGTTGGCCCAGAGCTCGGCCAGCTCCTTGCGCTTGACCACGGCGAGGACGGTGATCGCCACAACCAGGATGGCCAGGAACACGTACCGGGGATCGCGGTAGAAGGCGCGTCCCACGATGCGCGGCATGGCCGAATCGGGCTCAGGCGACTGTGTGCCGCCACTGGCGGCACGCTGGGGCTTGGCCACACTCCACTCCCCGGAAGACCCCTCGTTCGGTTGATGCAATGTTGGCGATTCTAGCATTCCGGCCCGACAGATCAACACGCTGATCTTGCCGCAGGTGCGATGGCCAGCATGCGCCTCTTAGCAGGCTGTTGAAAAACCCTGCCGGCGCCAGAGAACCTCCATCTGTTGCGGAATGCTTCTGTCGCCCCTCCGGGGCTCAAGGGTCTCTTTTCTCGTCGAGAACCTGGGGCTTACCCGCCTTCGCCAAGGCTTCGGCGGGCAGGCGCCCCAGGCTACCCTCTGCCGGGCCTCCGGCCCTTGACCTGCACAAGTCGGGTCAAACGCCTTTTTCAGCACCCTGTTAGGAGCCGGCTAAACCTGGTCGGTCCTTCAGCCGATAAGAGCGAATGGCAACAAATCTGGTTGCCTGGGGGCCGGCGTGTCGTCGGCCGAAGCGGGAGACCCGGTATGCCGTCGCACTGGGACGCGACAAGGCCCGTTCTCGAGATTCGCGATCTCGAGGTGACCTACGGCCGAGGCTCGCGCGCGGCCAAGGCGCTCGACGGCGTGAGCCTTGAGCTGCGGCCGGGCGAGATCTTCGGGCTGATCGGGCCGAACGGCGCGGGCAAGACGACGCTGATCAAGGCCGTGCTCGGCCTGCTCGAGCCCGACCGCGGCGAGGTGCGCGTCGGCGGCGAGCGCGGCGGGTCGGTGGCCGCCAAGTCGAAGCTCGGCTACATGCCCGAGCTCGCCACCTACTACGACTTCCTGCGCGCCGGCGAGCTGCTGCGGCTGTGCGGCCGGCTCTGCGGCCTGCGCGGGCGGGCGCTCGAGCGGCGCATCACCGGGCTGCTCGACCAGCTCGGCCTGACGGCCCACCGGCGCAAGCTCATCAAGCACTACTCGAAGGGAATGCGGCAGAAGCTCGGGCTCGCCCAGGCGATGCTTCACCGACCGGAGCTGCTGTTGCTCGACGAGCCGACAAGCGGGCTCGACCCGCTCGCGCGGCGCGACGTGCGGCGGCTCATGGGCGCGCTGCGCGCCGAGGGGCGCGCCGTGCTCTTCTCGTCGCACGAGCTGAGTGAGGTCGAGATGGTGTGCGACCGCGTGGCGATGATCAACGGCGGGCGCGTCATCGTGACGGGCACGATCGACGAGATCCTCAAGCCGTACCGCTCGTATCGGGCGCGGGTGCGCACGAACCAGGTCGAGCGCGTGCGGGAGGTGTGCGAGTCGTGCGCCGGCACGCTCGTCGAACGGAGCGCACTCGAGGAGCACATCGACTCGTGCATTCTGGTCGCGCACCGCATCGAGGAGCTGCCCCGGCTGCTGGTGCGCGTGCTCGAAGCGGGTGCGACGCTCGAGGACGTTGACCACGGCTACGAGAGCCTCGAGCGGCTCTACGCCGAGATTGTGGAGGGCACGTGATGCTTGCCTCGGAGCGTGCCGTCGGCTGGACGATGGTGATCGAGCTGGTTCGGCGCAAAGACCTCTACGTGCTCGCGCTCCTGGTGCTTGTGCTCGTCGGGGCCGCGGCGGCGATCGACTTCTTCGGCGTCGAGGGGGTCGAAGTGTACCTGCGCGAGATGGCGGCGACGCTCACGCTGCTGTTCACCGTCATCATCGCCGTCGCCGTCGTGGCGCGGCAAATCCCGCGCGAGACCGAGCGCAAGACGCTCGTGCCGATCCTGGCGAAGCCGCTGACGCGGTGGCAGTTCCTGTTCGGCAAGTTCCTCGGTGCGGTCGTGTGCTTCACGGCGGCGCTCGTCGTGTTCTGGGCGTGCTCGGCGCTCATCGCGGCGCTCAAGGGCGTCGGGCTTACCTGGCTCGCCATGCAGGCGGCCGTGCTCCAGTGGCTGGGGCTCGTGATGCTCACGGCGATGGCGCTGCTGTTCTCGGCGCTGGTGAGCGAGACGCCGGTGAGCGTCACCCTGTCGCTGCTCGCCTACTTCCTGCTCAAGGGGTTCACGGCGCACATCCACATCCTGGCCAGCGGCGCGGCCGGCGTCGGCGCCTGGCTCATGGGGCTTCTCTACACCGTCGTGCCGCACTTCGAGTTCTACGACACGTCGCAGATGATGGCGTTCGCGCCGTTGCAGCGGCCGCTGGCGGTGCTCGATTGGCTTTTCTTTGGCAGCTACGCGCTTGGCTACACGGCCGTGTTTCTGGCCGGGGCGTGGCTGGCGTTCCGGCGGAAGCGGTTCTGAGAGGGCGGCACGGTGAAACGTCTGTGGGCGCTCCGGGTGACGATGGCGATCGCGGGCGCGGTGTTTCTGTGCGCGCAGATGAGCGCCGAGCTGACGGTCCGCCGGTGCCGGCGCGCGTGCGAGGCCGACCTGCCGGCCGGGCAGCAGCCGCGCACGTTCCTGTCGCTTTTTATCGGCAAGCTCGAGGCGCTCGTCGGCGACGTGCTGCTGCTCAAGGCCGACAACTACTTCCACGGCCAGACCTCGCTGTTGGGCCGCACGCGCGTGGGCGAATGCGGTCACTCGCTCGGCCATGGCGGGCACGGGCACGACCATGAGCATGCGTGCCATCACGGGCCCGGCCACGACGGTGAGCATCACCACGCGGCCGACGCTGAGCACGTCGAGCACGAGCCCGGGCTTTCGTACGACCACTTCCTGTACCGGCAATACACGAAGATCGCCTCGACCGCCCACGTGCACCTGGGGCAGCATGAGGAGATCGTCCCGTGGCTATACGCCGGCGTCCGGCTCAACCCGGGCAACGAGCGGGCGGCAGTTGTGACCGCCTACTGGCTTGGCCAGCAGCTCGACCGGCCGGAGGCGGCTGAGCGCGTGCTGCGGGCCGCCCTTGCCGAGCGGCCTACGAGCTGGCGGCTTCATGCTGAGCTGGGCTGGCTGCACTACCGGCTGGGCAGGTACGGGCCCGCGCTTCGGCAGTGCGCGAGGGCGCTCGGGCTTTTCGAGCCGGGCGAAGATGAAGAGCAGGCCGGGCTCGATCTGGCCGAGCTGTGGCGCCTGGCGAGCGCCTGCCAGGAGGCGCTAGGCGACCTGGAGCGGGCCGTCGCCTGCGCCGCAGAGGTCGTCCGGCTGCTTCCCGACTTGTCGGCTGCCCGCTCGCGGCTCGAGCAGCTCCGCGCGCGCCTCGACGCGAGCGCCGGGGCCGACGGCGGTGCGTGCGCGCCACCCGGCAATTCCCGCTAAGGCCGATCCCTTTTAGGTTCGATACACCCACCGTCGCACTGTGCGCATAGAGGAGGCTTGTATCCGCACACGGCGGGGCCTCGGAGAGCTGAGACGCCAGGTGGTCGCTCAAGGAGAGTGGTCGCTCAAGGAGAGTGGTCGCTCAAGGAGAGTGGTCGCTCAAGGAGAGTCGTCGCTCAAAGAGAGTCGTCGCTCAAAGAGAGTGGTAGCTCGATGAGCAGCCAGAGTATTGGAGTGGAGATCGGCCCAGAGAGCCTTCGGGTGGCTCGGGTGCAAACGAACGCCAAGGGCATCCACGTGCAGCACGTGGCCGAGGCGAGCTTCCCGGACGGCACGACGCTGACGTCTCTCGATGCGCATTCACTTCCTGACGAGGTGGCGGCGGCGCTCGAGCCCCGGGTGTTCGCCGGCCGCGAGGTTGTTGCCGTGGTCGATCATCCCACGGTCGTTCTGAGCACGTTCCGGCTTGCGGCGGGTTTCACCGATGAGCTGAGCGCGAGCATCAAGTGGTATGCCGAGAAGTACGTGCCGTACCCGGTCGACACGGCGGTCATCGACTTCCAGGTGCAGGACTCGCCGTACGGCGGGCAGAAGGCCGTCCTGCTGGTGTCGATCCAGCGGGCCGTCGTCGACAAGATCATGGAGTTGCTGCCGCCGAAGCGCTTCAAGCTGCGGCGCATCGACGCGGTGTCGTTCTCGCTCCACCGCCTCTACTGCACGCTTGCGGCGGCACGCGGCGAACCGCCCGAGCCGGCGGCCGTCGTGCACGTGTCCGGCTCGAGCGGCTACGTGCTCGTGACGCGCGCCGGCCAGATCGGGGCAGTGCGCCACGTCCGAGCCGACAATGGGGCCGGCGTCTTGCTGGCCGAAAAGGTGCAGCAGACGTGCCGACACTACGAGTTCCACCATCCGACCGAGCGGGTCCAGACAGTCTACGCAACGCTCCCGGCCCTGGCGGCCGAGGGCGTGCGCGAGCGGCTCGGCGACGAGCTCGGGCTCGAGGTGCGCGCGCTCGACGTCGCCTCGATCGCGACGCTTACGGGCCGCGGCGACGCGGCCGACTCGAACGGTCGCTGGGCCGAGACGTTCTCGCTCGCCGTTGGGGCGGCGATCTAGGAGGCATGTGATGGACGGCTTCAACCTGCTGCCTCAAGAGCACCGGACGCATCGAGGCGCCCGGTTCGTGCCGGTGTCGTTCCTTGTGGTGTTTGGTCTTATCGTGCTCGGCGTGCTGCTCATGGAGCTCGGCGTGGTCACGCGCGCCACCGGGCAGGCGGGCGGCGCGTTGAGTGAGACATTGGCGGACAGGCAGGCCGACCTGGCCACGACGCGCCAGCAGCGCTCGGCCGTCGACGACGAGGTCGTCGGCTACAGTCGCATCCTGTCGCAGACTCCGGTGTGGTCGAACTTGCTCATCGACGTGGCGGCCGTCATCGAGCCCGGCGTGCGGATCGAGGGCTGGAGCGCGGACGTGCAGCGCGGCGTCTGCTCAATCCAGGGACGGGCGGCGACGAACGCCGACGTGTTCAGCTTGGTGACGGCGCTCGAGGGGATCGAGCAATTCGAATCGGTCAAGTTGGCCGGTGCGGCGAAGGAGACAGATGAAACAGGTCAGGGTGTACGCTACCAGATTGTCTGCGAGCTGCGCCAAGCTGCTCGCTGATCTCTGGCACGGGCGAGGCGCGTTCGCGCGCGTGGCGCAGGTGGCCCGATGGCGCTTGCTGCTTGTCGAGTGCGCCGTGCTGGCGATGACGTGTGGCGGGTTTTACCTGTTGCGCTACGAGGCGGCCACCGCGCGCTACCGCCAGGCGCTGCGCCGCACCTCGGACGAGCTGCAGGCCATCGTGCTTGAGCTCGAGGCCGACCGGCGCGAGCTCCAGGCCGTGCGCCAGCGGCGTGACCTGCTGGCGGGTCTCATCCTGAGCAAGAACGCCAAGGCTCAGTTGCTGTCCGACCTGACCGATCCCGAGGGGCATCCCGGCCTCGAGATCGTCTCGATCTCCCCCCAGCCCAAGGAGAACGGGGAGCAGTACGCACGCTGCCGGTCGCTGATCTCGATGGAGGGTTGTTTCGACGATTTCCTCCGTTTCCTGCGCCGACTCGAGTCGACGGGCGCCCCGTGCGCGGTCGTAGAGATCAACGTCCAGTCGGTTTCTGTGGGCCGCCAGAATGCTGGTCGCACGGCGCGTGAGGAGAGCGGGAAGGGCGGCACGGCATCGGCGCCCTCTGCACAGCAGGCGGCTCAGGCCGGCGCCGGCCGGGAATGGAGGGAGCGGATCTCGCTTGTGATCGAAACGTATGCGGAGGCGGATCCCGTGCCTGAGGGTCCGGCGCCGAGACGATGAAGACGACCGAGTCGATACTGCTGATCGCCACCGTCGGCCTGGGTGTCGTGTTCGCGGCAACCCAGTTGCCCGGCAAGGGCCGGGGTCAAGCGGGCCAGGGCCCGGGCGCATCCACGCCGGGAGCAGACAGCTCCAGGGCCGCGCCGCGGCCGACCCCAACCATAGAGCTTCTGGTGGCCAAGCGGGCCTCGCTCAAGCCACTGCCGCCCACGCTGCGCAACCCGTTCCGGCCGGTGGCCAACGGCACTGCCGAGGACATGGTCGAGATCGGCATTCGCGTCACGGGCATCTTCGGCGATAACCACGGCGGCGATGGCCGCCTGTCGGCCCTCGTGCGCGGCACGCTCATCGGGGCCGAGCACGACGCGAGCTTGAGCGTCGTGCGGATCAAGCGCGGCGAGCCCGGCCTGGCCGAGTTGCTCACGGGCAAGCGCGTGCGCGAGGGCGACACCATCGGCTGCCTCCGAGTCGGCTATGTGAGCCAGCGCGGCGTCGTGCTCCTGTACGGGGAAGAGCGCATCCCGGTGAGACTCCATTCGCAGGGCACCGACGGGGCGGGCAGCGAGCGTGAGGCGTCGGGCACGCACCTTCCTGAAACGGAACCGAAAACCCGCTGAGGGCGGACTGATGGATACGAGTCTCAAAGTGTTGGTCATCGACGACGAGGAGATGATGCTGTCGTTGTTCGAGGCGGTCATGGCCGAGTACGGCCACATGGTCGCCACGGCCCGCAGCGGCCGCGAGGGCGTCGAGATCGCGCGGACGGGCCATTTCGACGTCGTGATCTCCGACATCAAGATGCCGGATATGAACGGGATCCAGGTGCTCGAGGCGATCCGCGAGGTGTCGGACGAGATCGGCGTCGTGCTCATCACCGGGTACGCCTCGCTCGAGACGGCGGTGGCCTCGGTCCGCCTCGGCGCGGACGCCTACCTGCTCAAGCCGTTCGAGGATCTGGAGCGCGATGTGCTCGGGCCGATCAACCGGATCGCGCAGAAGTATCGCCTGCGTCAAGAGAACAGGCGGCTCGCGGCCGAGCTCAACGAGGCGAACGACCACCTGAAGCGCGCGAACCACGAGTACCGCCGCACGCTGGCGCACCTGACCACCCAGCAGCAGGTGGCCTCGGTGTTGTGCGGCGCGCGCGGGGTCGACAGCATTGTGGCGATCTTGACCCAGGCGCTGCCGTCCGGCTTCGACACGCACGCCTACGCGTTGCTGCTGGCGCAGGACGGCTCGGCGGTCGATGCCTCGCGGCGGGCCTGGCGGTTCGAGCTCGTCGGGGGCTCCGGGCTGGTGGCCCAACCCGGCGAGACGGTGTCTGTCGAGGCCGGCGTGGGCGCACTCGGCGCGGCGCTCGGCGAGCCGCGGCCGACGCAGCTCGACCTCCGCTCGCCCGACGCCGAGGGTCGGGAGCCGTGGATGCCCGCCGACGCGGCCGCGCTCGTGGTGCCGTGCATGGCGGGCGGCAGCGTGGTTGGCGCCATGGTGGTGTTCGATCCTGACCCCGGGCACCTGTTCTCGCCGGAGACGGTGAGCTCGTACAGTGTGCTGGCGGCGCAGGTCGGCGCGCCGCTGGCGCTGGCGAAGCTCGGCGATGTGCAGGTGCAGTCGTAGCGATGCGGGAGGTGCACGTGATGCGGAGCAGTTGTTGCCGGAGCGCGCGGTGCCGCACTCGGCGCCGGTCGGGCGGCTTCACGCTGCTCGAGCTCATCTTGAGCATCGCCATTATCGTGTTGCTTGGGCTCCTGGTGGTGCCGCGGCTCATGAGCGCCTCGCCGCGGCTGGCCGCCGAGAACGAAGGCATCCGGCTGCGGGCCGATCTGGCGTACGCGCAGCAGATGGCAATCAACGAGGCGTGCGCGCACAAGGTCATCATCGACACCGCGCATGAGCGAGTGGCAATACAGCGCCGCGACGGGGAATCGTACGTGACCGCGACCGAGCGCACGCTCGGCTACGGGGTCAACATCGAGTCGAGCACGTTTACCGGCGACGCCGTCGTGTTCAACCTGCTCGGCGAGCCGAGCGAAGGCGGCACCGTTGTGCTGCGCGGCACGGACGGCTCCACGGTGACCCTAACGGTCACGCCCGGCACGGGCCACATCACGGTGCTCTCTGGCGGCCGGGAGCTCTGATCCGAGAAACGCCTCAGCCGCCGCCCGATCCCGCCGATACCGAATTGGGAGCATGAACTCCATGGAGGCCGAGATGTGTCGGCGAGTTGTGTGACACAGACACCTCACCGGTGCTCGGGCCGGGCCGGCTTCACGCTGATCGAGGTGATGATGGCTGTGCTCGTGTTGGGCACCGCGCTGGTGGCCCTGACGCGGATGCTCCGGCTCGGACGCCTGGGCGAGGAGGCCGACGCGAGGCGCGCGGTGGCCCTGAGCCTCCTGCGCCAGGAGGCGGAGCTTACACACGCGCGTGGCTACGAGCGCATCGAGAATGTGGCGGCGGCACCCGTGGCGGACAACCCGGCTTACTCGCGGTCGGTTGCGGCCGTGAACGTCGGCGGTGGGCTCAAGCTGGTGACGGTGACGGTGACGTGGGAGTCGCCGACGGCTGGGCCCGTCAGCGAGTCGGTCCAGTTCCTCGTTGGCGACTCGGTCCTGCCGGTCGAGACGTGGGAGGAGCCCTGAGCGATGCGGCATTTGGACCACCATCGCGACGCCGGCTTGGGCTCGCGTGCACGAGCACGCACGGGCGGCTTGACCCTCATCGAGATGTGCCTGGCGCTTGCGGTGCTCGGGATTGTGGCGGCCTCGATCGCCACGACGTTTATCGCCGCCTCCGACATCGTCGAGAAAGGCCGGTCGAAGACTGAGCTGGTGCAGATGGGCCGCGCGGCAATGAACCGGCTGCTGGCCGAGCTTCGGACGGCGACGGCGATTGAGGAGCGCGCCGACAACTACCTTCGCGTCTACTGCCAGGGCACGACGGTCGCCGGCTCGTTCGCTCGCCGGGTCGAGTTCTGGGTTGACGAGGGGGTGTTGCTGCGCCGGGTCGAGGGCCAGGACGCCCAGGTGCTGGCCGACAACGTGCAGGCGTTCTGGACCGGCGGGCTGACGCTGTGGAGCGAGCTCGATGGGTCGCTCGACGTGTTGTACCCGCAGGTGGGACCGGGCGGGTCGGTGCTCGGCAGCGCGCACTGGGATGCAGTGTATTTCGGCGACGGGTTCTCGTCAGAGCCGTGGTCGGGCGCGCGAGTCAGGTTCCCGACGGCCGACGTGCTCAACGGCGAGTGCGGCACGATCGAGTTCTGGTTCAAGCCGGAGTTCTCGGCCGTGTGGCGCGGGTACGACAAGGACAAGTACCTTGTCGAGGGCGCATCGAACGGGGCCGAGTTCCGCCTCTACTTCGATCGGTCCGCCGAGGAGATCAAAGCCAAGATTCGTGGCAAGGAAGTGAAGTGGGAGCCGACGTGGGCGCCGGGACAGGTCGTGCACATCGCGCTCGCGTGGGACTGCACGGGCACTGAGCTGCCCGGCGGACGCACCGTGGCGCTGTTCGTCAACGGCGAGCTGTGCGAGGACTCGGACCAGACCGGCACGTGGACGGCCGAATCGTTCGGCTCGAGTTTCACGCTCGGCGAGTACGACGCGTACGACGCCGAGGCCGCCTTCGACAACCTGCGCGTCTACGACTACTGCAAGACCGAGTTCCGCGACCGCTATCGGGAGGAGGCGCTCGGCCTGATGCAGGTTGGGCTTGTTCTTGTCGACGACACCAGCGGGCAGACGCTGACGATCGAAAGCGCGGTGAACGTGCAATGAGACGCAGAGCCGACAGGCCAGGGCTTGGCGGCGAGGGCGGGTACGCGCTCGTGTTCGCGCTCGCCGTGATGCTCGTGATTCTCATTATCGGGATGCGCTACCTGGCCGTCGTGCATTCGCGGCAGCAGGTGACCAATAACGAGAAGAACGCGCTTCAGGCCTCGCTGGTGGCCGACGCCGGCCTCGAGCGCACCGTGCGCCAACTGAGCCTCGACATGAGCTGGGACGGCAGCTACTCGGGCTTGCCGCTCGGCGGTGGCTCGTATTGGGCCAGCATCACGGACCGTACCGCTGGCTACGTCGAGGTCACCGCCGAGGGCATCTACCGAGGCGTGACGCGGCGGCGGCTGGCCCGGGTCTACACGCCGGCCAGTTCGGGCGTCGCTCAGCTTTGGGGGAGCTGCTACGGCACCGGCACGAACGAGTGGAAGGACGAGGAAAACCTGGTCGACAGCGCCGACGGCGAGACGGGCACGTATTCATATCACAAGCTTGGTGAAGGGTCCGACCAGATGTCGCTCAGCGGCTTCGGCAGCGACATCCGGTCGGCGCCGATCAAGAAGGTCGAGGTCGCGATCTCCGGGTATGTCAGCCAGAACGTCTACAACGACGACCTGCGGGTCCAGTGGTCTCTGCCCGGCATGGGCGCGGCCGGTCCGTGGCACACCTGGCCCGAGAGCGACCTCGATGATCACGACGAGTCCTGGAAGGCCGGCCGGATGTACCTCGACGTGACGGACGATCCGCCGCCCGGCGGCTGGCAGTGGCAGCACTTCTACCATGGCACCGACCTGGAGCTGCGGTTCAGCTCCGTGCGGGTCAATCTCGACGACAACGTCTACCTTCTTGTCGACTGCGCGGGGTTCCGGGTGACCTGGGACGCGGACGAGTGAGCAACCGGAGAGCAGAGCAGTGGCGGGCGCGGCGATAGAGGGCAAGCGGCAGCTCGGCAAGTACCGGGTCGTGCGCGAGCTCGGCCACGGCGGCATGGCGCTCGTCTACTTTGCCGAGGACACCGAGACCCAACGGCCCGTGGCGCTCAAGGTGCTGCCGCCGACGATGGTGGATCGCGCGACGGTGGCGCGGTTCCACCGCGAGGGCCAGGCCCAGATGAAGCTCAGGCACCCGCACATCGTGGAGGTCCACGAGTGCGGCTCGATCGAGAGCGTGCACTACATCGCGATGGAGTACGTCGAGGGCCGCACGCTGCGCAGCCTGATCCGGCGCTCGGGCCGGCTCGGCGTCGAGCGCGCGCTCGAGATCGCCGCGCAGGCGTGCGAGGCGCTCGAGTACGCGCACTCGATGGGTTTCATTCACCGCGACGTCAAGTCGGGTAACCTGATGATGACCGAGGCGGGGCAGGTCAAGCTGATGGACTTCGGCCTCGTGCAGGTGACCGGCCAGACCGTGCTCACCAAGACCGGCTCGGTGATGGGCACGCCCGAGTACATGAGCCCCGAGCAGATCAGCGGCGAGGAGGTGGACCTGCGCACCGACATCTACTCGCTCGGCATCATGCTCTACGAGATGCTCACCGGCGAGCTGCCGTTCAAGGCCGACAACCCGCAGACGATCACGATGATGCACCGCTACGAGCAGCCGCGGCCGATCCGCGACCTGCAGCGCAAGGTGCCGACCGAGGTCGAGTCGATCGTGATGCGCGCGCTCGCCAAACGCGTCGAGGACCGCTACCAGAGCGCGCGGGAGATGCTCGACGACATCGCCGCCTGGGGGGCGGCGTCGCATGGCGCCGAGCCAAACGCAACCCCCACCGAGACGGCCGTGGACCTGAGTCGGCCGGCGCTGGCCGGCGCGGGCGGGCTGGCCGGGGAGCGGCAGTCGCTGGCGGGCGCGTTGATCTCGAGCGGGCTGGCGCGTCCGGCCCAGGTGAGCGCGGCACTGGCGGCGATGGGCGAGCGCGGCACGCCGCTGCTCGAGAGCCTGGTCTCGGGCGGCGTGCTCGATGAGAAGAGCGCGCAGCAGCTCGTGGCCGATTGGGCGGGGCTCGAGGTGCTGCCGGACGCCGGGTCGGTCTCGATCGGGCCCGAGGTGCTCAAGGCCGTGCCCGAGAAAACCGTGCGCAAGTTCGACGTGCTGCCTCTGAGCCGGCTCGGCGGCACGCTCCGGCTTGGGATGGTCGACCCGTTCGACGTGGCGGCCATCGACCTGGTCGAAGCCCTCACGCGCGACACGGTGCAGCCGGTGGCCGTCGCCCGCGACGAGCTCAAGGGGCTCGTCGAGCGCTTCTACGAGCATGAGGGCCGCTATGAGCAGATCCTCCAGGAACTCGGCGTCGATGAGGAGCAGCAGATCGAAGTGGTCGATGAGGAGGCCGAGGCGCTCACGTTCGACATGACCGATGAAGAGGCGACCGAGGCGCCGATCATCAAGCTGGTCAACTACCTGATCCAGCAGGCGGTCCGGCAGCGCGCGAGCGACATCCACATCGAGCCCGACGAGAACCGGCTCCGGGTCCGGTTCCGGGTCGACGGTTTTTTGCGCGAGTTCATCACGCCGCCGAAGAACTTCCAGACGGCCATTGCCTCGCGCATCAAGATCATGGCCGACATGGACATCGCCGAGCGGCGCGTGCCGCAGGACGGGCGGATCAAGCTTCGGGCCGACAACCGAAACGTGGACCTGCGCGTCTCGACGCTGCCGGGCATCTACGGCGAGAAGGTCGTGATCCGAATCCTCGACGAGTCGTCGATGCTGCTCGGCCTCAACCAGCTCGGGTTCGACCCGCCGCTGCTCGAGCGCTGGCGGCGCATGGCGAGCCGCCCGTACGGCATCGTGCTGGTGACCGGGCCGACCGGGAGCGGCAAGACGACGACGCTGTACGCGACGCTCAGCGAGCTGAACACGATCGACACGAACATCATCAGCGTCGAGGACCCGGTCGAGTACCGGCTCGAGGGCGTCACCCAGGTGCAGGTCAACCCGAAGGCGGGCGTGACGTTTGCCACCGGGCTGCGGAGCATCTTCCGGCAGGATCCCGACATCATCATGGTGGGCGAGATGCGCGACGTCGAGACGGCGCAGATCTCGGTGAAGGCGGCGCTCACCGGCCACCTGGTGTTCAGCACGCTGCACACCAACGATGCGCCGGGGGCGATCACGCGGCTGCTCGACATGGGCGTTCAGCCGTACCTGGTCGCCTCGTCGCTGGTCGGCGTGGCGGCGCAGCGGCTCACGCGCCGGATCTGCTCGCGCTGCAAAGAGGCGTATGTGCCCGACCTCGAGGCGCTCGCGAGCCAGGGCGTTGTTCTCGAGCCCGGCGCGCTGCTGTATCGCGGCGCCGGCTGCAAGGCGTGCGGCGGCACGGGCTACCGGGGCCGGACGGTGATCGTCGAGCTGATGGAGCTGACCGAGGAGGTCAAGCAGCTCATCATCACCTCGGGCGCGGCCAACACGATCAAACAGGCGGCGTGCCACGCCGGGATGCACACGCTGTGGGACCACGGGCTGCGCAAGGCGCTCGCCGGCGAGACCACGCTCGAGGAACTGCAGAAGCGTATCGAGCACGTCGAGGACGACTGATGCCGCAGTACCAGTACCGCGTGATGAGCCGCAGCGGCCAGGAGCTGCACGGCACGGTGGCGGCCGCGAGCCTGCGCGAGCTGCGCGACAAGCTCACGGGGCAGGACTACTTGCTGATCGAGGCCGAGGCGGTGGGCGAGCGCTCGCGCGAGCGCGCCGGGGGGCTGGCAGGCCTCATGCCGGTGCGCAACAAGGACCGGGCGATCTTCGCGTGGCAGCTCTACACGATGATCGACGCGGGCATCCCGCTGACCCGGGCGCTCGAGACCGTGGCGGTCCAGACCAAGACGCCGAAGCTGCAGGCGGCGATCCGCGACGTGATCGACGGGCTGAGCAAGGGGATGTCGTTCTCCGAGGCGCTGCGGCGCCACCCGCAGGTGTTCCCCCCGTTTTTTGTGCACATGGTCGAGGTGGGCGAGGTCGGCGGCGTGCTCGACACGATGCTTGAGAACGTGGCCGAGTATTACGAGGTGCAGGTCGAGCGCCGGTCGCGGATCGTCTCGGCGATCTCGTATCCGTGCGTGTTGATGGTCGGGTGCATCGGGATTCTGTTCTTCCTTGTGCTGTTCCTGGTGCCGCGCCTGTTCGGGTTGTTCGAGAACATGGGCGCGCAAGTGCCGATGACGACGACGGTCCTGATCAACATCGCGACGTTCCTGCGCTCGTACGCGCTCGCGGTGGGGCTCGGGCTCGTCGGGCTCGTGGTGGCCTGGAAGCTCTACACGCGCCGCCCCTCGGGCCGCTGGGTGCGCGACCGGATACTGTTGGAGCTGCCCATTGTCGGCTCGATCGTGCGTCGCATCGTGCTGTCGCGCTTCGCCCACTCGCTGGCGATCATGGTCAACAGCGGCGTGCCGCTGCTGAGCGCACTGCGCGTCGTGCGCGAGGTGGTGGGCAACGCGGTCGTCGAGGGCACGGTGGACCAGATTATCGAGACCGTGAGCGAGGGGGGCCAGGTGCAGGATGAGCTCAAGCGCCACTCCTATATACCCGATATGGTAACCAGTATGGTCGCCGTGGGCGAGGAGACAGGGTCGCTCGGCGCGATGCTGGACAAGGTGTCGGGCTACTACGATCGGGAGGTCAACACCTCAATCAAGAACCTCACCAAGGTGGTCGAGCCGATCCTACTGGTGTTCATGGCGGGCGTCGTGGGGTTCATCGCCATCTCGATCCTCGACCCGATCACCGACCTGATCACGACGATCAACGAATAAGCAGCGTCACCGTCAAGTCATTATACGTCATACGTCATGGATATAGAGGAGCAACAGAACATGAGGCGACTGACCAGAAAACGTGGGTTCACGCTGGTCGAGATCATCCTGGTGATCATTATCATCGGGATTCTGGCCGCCATCATCGTGCCGAAGTTCGCCGGCCAGAACGACAAGGCGAAGGTCGCCACGACGAGGGCGAACATCAACTCGATCCGCTCGGCCACCCGGCTCTTCCAGAGCGACAACGACGGCACACCACCGTCGGACCTCGCAGCGGACCTGGTGCCAAACTACATCCGGGCTGTTCCAGAGGAGGCGATCACGGGAACCCAAAACGTGGTGGCTGCCTTCGACGGCGGTGGGGGCTGGGTCTACGACGGCTCCGACGGGTCCGTCTCGGTCAACCTGGCCGGGGCCGACGTGAACGGCGACGCGTACGCTGATTACTAGTCAGCGCAATTGGCACACGGGGCTCCAGACACACGCGTGCGCGGGTGTGCTATGGCCACGTTGCACCCGGCCGCGCTCGTAGCGTGTAGGGATGTGGAGCATGCATGAGTCACAGCTACCCGATCAGCCGGTGCTCTACGGCATCGCCGGGCCGGCCAAAGGGCGGAAGGTCGTCCTGGGCCCCGATGCGATCACCGTTGGCCGTCACAACGACATGGCGGTGTGTGTGGCGGACGCGAAGCTGTCGGGCCACCACGCCGACATCGTCTACACCGATGGCGCCTGCGTGCTGCGCGACTGCATGAGCACGAACGGCACGTTCGTCAACGGTGAGCTGGTGGCCGAGGCCCGGCTGGCGCCGAACGACCGAGTCCAGATGGGCCGCAGCGAGTTCGTGTTCACCCGGCTCGGCGAGCTCGACGAGGTGGCGGCCACGCTCACCGCGAGCGAGACGGCCGAGCTCGTGAACGACAGCGACACGTCGGTCCTGAGCACGCCGAAGGTGCAGGTGTCGGTGGCCACCCAGTCGGTGCAGGTCCAGAAGGTGTGCGGCGCGGACGAGATCCCTGTGGCGCACAAGCTCTGCTCGCTCTATGAGGTGGGCCGCCGGATCAACGTGCTCTCCGGGCTCGATGCGCTCCTTGATCTGGTCGTGCGCACGATCCTCGATGAGATGGATGCCGACCGCGCGGTCCTGCTGCTGTTCGACGAGGAGACCGACGCGCTGGCGCCGGCGGTTACGCGGTGCCGCGACGGCATCGCCCTCAACGGCCCAGTGCGGGTCAGCGAGACGATCGTGCGCCAGGCGGTCGAGTCGCGGCAATCGATCCTGACCGAGGACGCCGCGAGCGACGAGCGGTTCACCGAGGGCGAGAGCATCTCGCTCGTGGGCATCCGCTCGGCGATGTGCGTACCGCTGCTGGCCAACACGAAGGTGATCGGCGTCGCCTACGTCGACAAGCTGTCGCGGACGGCGGCCTTTGGTGCCGAGGACCTCGAGTTCCTCACGGTGCTGTGCAACTCGGCGGCGATCAGCATCGAGAACGCGCGGCTGTTCTCGGAGGTGCAGGCGAGCAACCGCGAGGTGACCGAGGCGAACCGCCAGATCGAGGCCTCGTACCGCGAGCTCGAAGAGACGCAGCAGAAGCTGATCCAGGCCGAGAAGCTCTCGTCGCTCGGCCGCCTGGTGGCCGGGATCGCGCACGACTTGAAGAACATCCTGACCTCGGTGACCGGGTACGCGCAGCTGCTTCGGATGCCGGCCCCGGACGACAAGCGCGCCACGTACATCGAACGGCTCAACGAGACGACGGCGATGTGCACCAAGATGGTGCGCGACCTGATGGGCTTCGCGCGCCAGGACGAGGTGGCGCCCGAGCCGACGAGCCTCAACGCGCTCGCGGCCGAGGCGCTCGACATGGCGTCGACCTTGGCGGCCGAGGCCGGGGTCGAGATGGTGCGCGAGCTCGGCGACGGGCTGCCGACGGCGCAGCTCGACCCGCTCCAGATGATGCGGGTGCTGACGAACTTGATGACGAACGCAATCCAGGCCATGGCCGACGTGGAGGGGCCGCGCCTGCTCACGGTGCGCACGGGCCACGAGGCCGACGAGGTGTACGTGACGGTCGAGGACACGGGCCCGGGCATTGCCCAGGAGGCGATGGGCCAGATCTTCGACCCGTTTTTCACGACGAAGCCGAAGGGCACCGGCACCGGCCTCGGCCTGAGCCTGTGTCAGGGAATTGTCGCCGCGCACGGCGGGTCGATCGAGGTCGAGTCGGCCCCAGGCAGGGGGGCGCGGTTCACGCTCCGGTTGCCGCTCGAAGGCCCGCTGTGCCAGGGCTGCGGTGTGTCGGCTGCCGCAACGGAGGACTGATGGAAACCAGGGGCACACCCCCCGGCGCGAGGCGTCAGGGCACGATCCTCGTGATCGACGACGAGGCGTTTGTGCGCGAGCTCCTCACGGGGTTCCTCGCCTCGGTCGGCTGCACGGTGCACGAGGCAGCCAGCGGCGAGGAAGGCGTGCGGATGGCCACCGAGCACCGCTACGACGTGGTGCTCAGCGACATCAAGATGCCCGGAATCACGGGCATCGACGTGCTCAAGCGCGTCAAGGCCGTCAGCCCGAGCACGCAGGTGATCATGATCACCGGCTACGGCTCGGTCGAGACGGCGGTCGAGTGCATGAAGCTCGGCGCGTTCGACTATATCGGCAAGCCGTTTCACCTCGAAGAAATCGGCATCTTGGTTGCGCGCGCGATCGACCACAGCGAGCTGCGCGCGCTCGTGGGGCTGTACGAGCTGAGCCAGTCGGTGTTCTCGACGGTTCGGCTCGATGAGCTGCTCGATCGGATCATCACGCTGACCGTCGAGGTGCTGCGCGCCGACGAGGCGTCGATCATGCTCTTCGACGAGCGGGGCCGCCTCGCCATCGCCGCGAGCACGGGCCTGGCCGACGAGATCGTCCGCTCGGCGCGGGTCGGGCTGTGCGAGCCGATCGCCGGCCGGGTCGCTGCCGACGGCATGCCGCTGATCCTCGGTGACGAGATCAACGGGCGGCTCCCGGCGGCCGACCGGCGCACGATGATCTCGTCGGCCATCGTCCACCCCATCATGATGCGGGGCAAGGCGTTCGGCGTGTTGAACGTCAACCGGATCGCCATCCCGGACCCGTTCACGCGGGCCGACCTTGAGAAGGCGACTCTATTCGTGTCGCACATCGGCCAGGCGATCGAGAACGCGCAGCTTTTCGAGGAGCTCGAGCGCCGGGTCAACGAGCTCAACCGGGCGAATGAGCAGATCGAGCTCAAGCAGCGGCAGGCGATTCAGGCCGAGAAGCTCTCGGCGATCGGCAACCTCGTGGCGGGCGTGGCGCACGAGCTGAACAACCCGCTGACGGCCGTGATGGGCTTCTCGGAGTTCCTGCTCTCGGCCGACTGCCCACCGACGATCCGACCGGCGCTCGACAAGATCCACGGCGCGGCCAACCGGTGCCGGCGCATCATCCAGAACCTGCTGAGCTTCAGCCGCGAGCAAGAGTCGCGCCA
>Ga0307430_1000728_pt1 | contig 27047 bp, 21 predicted proteins | sample SalMarWE160130MG_FD_202159 | JGI IMG/M metagenome (GOLD analysis project Ga0307430, IMG submission 202159) | Salt marsh sediment microbial communities from the Plum Island Ecosystem LTER, Massachusetts, United States - WE1603-130 | ecosystem: Environmental > Aquatic > Marine > Intertidal zone >...
ATCACAGATCGTTTTCTGAGCTTTCGACCCTCGCCCTTGAACCACATCGATGGAATTCGGATTAAGCGGGACGATTTCCTCGGACGGGAAAAATACATGACCCGAACACTACGCACAGCACCAGAGAAGAGGTGCCCTATATGAAAACAAACCAACCAGCGGCACGCCTGGCGTTGGAAGACGGCAGCCTGTGGGCAGGACGCGGGTTCGGTGCAACAGGAACGCGCGTGGGCGAAGTCGTATTCAATACCAGCATGACCGGCTACCAGGAAATCCTCACCGATCCGAGTTACGCCGGCCAGATGGTGGTGATGACCACGACGCAAATCGGAAACACCGGTATTAACCACGAAGATCATGAAGCCCGTGATGTTTTCTTGCGTGGCTTTATTGTGCGTGAATTGAGCCCCTGCGTCTCGAACTGGCGTGCCGATCTATCACTTGGTGAGTGGTTGCAACAGAAGGACATCATTGGCATCGAACATATCGACACTCGCGCACTCACCCGTCGCTTGCGCGAGAAGGGCAGCCTGAAAGGCGTCCTCACCACGGATTCGGCTCCCCATAACGACGACCTCGTCGAACAGGCGCGAGCATGGCACGGCACGAGTGGAATCGACCTGGTTAAAAAGGTGACCTGCTCGGAATCCTACACCTGGACAGATCCATCCGAAGACCGCTGGATTTCCACGCAAGACCTGGCGGAGATTGACAAGCCGCAAACCTTTCACGTCGTAGCGTATGATTACGGCATCAAACACAACATCTTGCGTCGAATGGCGAGTCACGGCTGCCGTGTCACGGTCGTTCCCGCCGCGACCCCCGCCAAGGAAGTCCTGGCGTTAAATCCTGACGGCGTCTTCCTCAGCAACGGGCCGGGCGACCCCGCCATCCTTGACTATGCCGTAGAAACAACGAAAAATCTCCTCGGCAAAGTGCCAATTTTCGGCATCTGCCTCGGTCATCAAATCCTTGGCCAGGCATTTGGCGGTAAAACCTACAAGTTGAAATTCGGTCATCACGGCGGCAACCAGCCGGTAAAACATCTACCCACGGGGCGCGTTGAGATCAGTGCACACAATCACAATTTCGCCGTCGATCCCGATTCACTGCCCGAAACGATCGAGGTGACACATATCAACCTCAATGATGGCTGCTGCGAGGGGATGCGTCATACAAAACTCCCCGCACTCAGCATCCAATATCACCCGGAAGCGGCTCCAGGTCCACATGATGCCGATCCGCTCTTCGCCGAGTTTCTTGAAATGATGGCGAAAGGAACAGTGTAAGCAATATGCCGAAACGTACCGACATCGAAACCATTCTGGTCATCGGCGCAGGACCTATTATCATCGGCCAGGCAGCCGAATTTGATTACAGCGGCACGCAGGCGATCAAGGTTCTCAAATCCGAAGGATATCGCATCGTCCTGGTAAACAGCAATCCTGCGACGATCATGACCGATCCCGAATTCGCCGATGCCACCTACATTGAACCCATTACCTCTGACATCCTTGAAATGATCATCGCCAAGGAGCAGCCTGACGCCCTGCTGCCTACAGTTGGCGGTCAAACCGCGCTGAATGCCGCCGTCGAGTTGGCCGAGGGCGGCATTCTCGATCGCCACAACGTAGAATTAATCGGCGCTAAACTCGAGACCATCCGCCTGGCCGAAGACCGCCTGCTCTTTAAGCAAGCTGTGGAACAGGCTGGATTATCCTGTCCCATCGGCGGATTGGCCAGCTCAGTAGAGGAAGCGCAAGCGATCGCCCAAGAAATTGGACACTATCCGATTCTACTGCGCCCTTCTTTCACGCTCGGCGGCAGCGGCGGAAGCATCGCCTACAGCGACGAGGATTTCGTCGCCAAAGTTGAATTCGGCTTGCAGGAAAGTCCCATCGATACCGTCTTGATCGAAGAGAGCCTCATCGGATGGAAAGAATTCGAGTTGGAGGTCATGCGCGACAACGCGGGGAACTTCGTCGTCGTCTGCCCGATTGAAAATCTGGATCCCATGGGCATCCACACCGGCGATTCGATCACCATCGCGCCCACACAAACCCTCACCGATCGAGAGTATCAGGTCCTGCGCGACCAATCCCGTATTATCATCGACGTCGTCGGCATTGAGACCGGCGGCTCGAACATTCAATTCGCAGTCAATCCTGAGGACGGACGCGTGCTGGTGATCGAAATGAACCCTCGCGTAAGCCGATCTTCCGCACTGGCAAGCAAAGCCACCGGCTTCCCGATCGCGAAAATCGCCGCGCTGCTTGCTGTCGGGTATACGTTGGATGAAATCCAAAACGACATCACGCAGACCACCGTCGCGGCTTTCGAACCGAGCATTGATTACGTGGTGACAAAAGTGCCGCGCTGGGCTTTCGAGAAATTCCCGGGCGTTGATCCCACACTCGGCAGCCAGATGAAATCCGTCGGCGAGGTCATGTCCATCGGGCGCACGTTTCGAGAATCGTTTCTAAAGGGACTGCAATCCCTCGAATTGGCTCGACCACCTTTCCCGACCGCAGAACATCGCGTCTGGGACGGCGAGATGAACAGCCTGGAGCACCCCACCGACAAACGCATCTGGGCCGTATGGGAAGCTCTGCGGCATGGGAAAACGATTGAAGATGTCACAGCAGCGAGTCAATTTGATTTGTGGTTTACGACTCAGCTCGCCGAGATCGTTGCCCTGGAAAAATCGATCGTCGAATACTCGTCGCTTGAAAAGCTTCCAGATGAATTGCTAAGGAATGCCAAACGCTCCGGCTTCAGCGACGAACACATCGCCTGGCTGCTTTCGCAGTCCGACCTCTGCGAACCGGAAACCCAATCGAAATCACCCCATATTGAAGCCATGGATGTACGCACGCGGCGCGTGGCGGCGGGAATCCTGCCCACCTATCACATCGTCGATACCTGCGCTGCCGAATTCGAATCCTATACACCCTACCTCTACAGTTCCTACGAGACCGAGAGTGAGGCAGCGCCCACGGAACGCGAGAAAGTGATCATATTGGGCAGCGGTCCCAATCGAATCGGCCAGGGCATCGAGTTCGATTACTGCTGCGTCCACGCCGCTTTCGCCCTGCGTGAAGCGGGGTGCGAAGCCATCATGATCAACTGTAATCCGGAAACCGTCAGCACGGATTACGACACCTCCGATCGACTTTATTTCGAACCGCTGACCCTAGAACACGTGTTGAATATCATCGAGCGCGAGCAGCCGGTCAAGGGCATCGTCGTACAATTCGGCGGACAGACCCCGCTCAAACTTGCCGCCGCGCTCGAACGAGCGGGGATTCCCATTCTTGGCACTTCCTTCGACTCGATCGACATTGCGGAGGATCGCGGTCGATTCTGCCAATTGATGGACGAGATGGGAATCCCGGTGCCCGCGCACAGCATGGCACAATCCCTTGAGGAAGCACTTCAGGCCGCCGAGCTCGTGAAATATCCGGTGATCGTGCGTCCATCCTACGTTTTAGGTGGGCGCGCCATGGCCATTGTTTACGACGGGGCAGGCCTGGGACAATACATCCAAAGCGCCTTACAAGCAGCCCCCGGGCAGCCGATTCTCATCGACCATTACCTTGAAGACGCCTACGAAGTGGATGTGGACGCCATCGCGGACGGCGAGCACGTCACGGTATGCGGCATCATGCAGCACATCGAAGAAGCAGGCATCCACAGCGGCGATTCAGCCTGTGTACTGCCTCCCTATAAAGTCTCCGCCTATCACCTCTCCCACATCCGCGAATATACCGAACAAATCGGCCGGACATTAAAAGTCTCCGGATTGATGAACATCCAATATGCCGTAAAAGACGACATTGTCTACTCGTTGGAAGTTAATCCTCGCGCCAGCCGCACGGTGCCCTATGTGAGTAAAGCCACGGGCTATCCGCTGGCCAAGCTCGCCACCAAAGTCATCATGGGCGCAACGCTCTCTGACTTGGGATTGAATAAGGAACCCACTGTCGGGGGCTTCTTTGTAAAAGAGGCCGTGCTCCCCTTCAAGAAATTCTTTGGAGTCGACAGCCGCCTGGGACCAGAGATGCGCAGCACGGGCGAGGTGATGGGCCACGCCAAGGATTTCGGCCATGCATTTGCCAAGGCACAGCTCGCTGCCGGTAATTCATTGCCATTATCGGGAACTGTGTTCGTCAGCGTCAATGATTATGACAAAAGCAATGCCCTGAAATTGGCGCGCGACTTGTCGCGCCTCGGCTTCAAACTCGTCGCCACACAAGGGACCGCCGAGTTCTGTTCACGCGCCGGTCTGGAAGTAGAAACCATCAACAAGGTCAGCGAAGGCAGCCCAAACGTGGTAGATCTCATCAGCAACGGGGAAATCGACCTCGTAATCAACACGCCGCTTGGCTCTGAAGCCTACAGCGATGGCTCCAAACTACGCATGGCAGCCGTTCGATTCGGTGTTCCCAATACAACCACCCTCAGCGCAGCTCAGGCAGCAGTTAACGGCATCCAAGCGCTGCGAGCGCGTGCGTTAAACGTCTGCAGTTTGCAAGAATATTACGACAAGATCGCGTCATCCTAACCCTGTCATTGCTGCCGCACGAAAGACAAGGCGCAATCAATGCATGATTTCTTCCCGATTCTCATTTTGAATGCTCGACCAGCGGCCGGTAAAAGCGAAATTATCAACTATCTCAATCAAATCGACGCCGCTGACCGGATCCCCCGATTTCATATTGGTCCAATGCACATCCTCGATGATTTCCCGATGTTGTGGTCATGGTTCGAAGAAGACGACATCCTGGCGCGTGTTTTCCAACGCCCACGACTACACACCACACCTGAAGGATATTTCATTCACGATGATTTATGGCATCTTCTCATACGCCGTCTCAGCCTGGAGTACCAAAAGTGGTCTCAAGATGTGCAAGAAGCGCACACCTGCTTGATCGAATTTTCCCGTGGAACGCCAACTGGAGGTTATCAAACCGCTTATCAACACCTCAGCGAACATATCCTGGAACAAGCGGCTTGTCTTTATCTCAACGTCTCATACGCAGAATCCAGAAGAAAAAATCTTCGCAGGGAAAACGTCGAGCGACGATACAGCACTCTCGAACATAGTCTTGAAGAGGACAAGATGGAAAAGCTCTATCGCCATGATGATTGGTCTGTATTTACAGCCCATGACCCAGACTATCTTATGGTTAAAGGATACAAAATCCCGTATGCCGTCCTGGAAAATGAAGACGACGTTACCACCCAGGGTGGAGAAGCCTTGGCGACACGTTTAGAAAACAGCCTGGATCGCCTTTGGGTATTGTGGCAGCAGCGCGAGGCGGTATAATTTGAAAAATCAATCAACACGTTAAGGGTATTTCGAGCAGGAGTGTTCATGAATCGCGCAATCAAAAGCCTCATCTTATTCATCATTCTGTCTGCCTTGATCATCCCCGGCTCGGCAGATGCACAAGATGGCAGCGTAAAAGCCGTGCTTTTCTACGGCCCCACATGCCCACATTGCCATACGGTGATCACAGAAGACTTACCTCTGATTTGGCAAATGTATGACGACAATGTCAAGATGTATTATTCCGCCGATTATAACGAAGAGTCAGAGCAATCACCGGCGCTCGTCGGGATACTGGGCGATCAACTTTCGATTCTTTATGTAGATGTCAGCACGGAAATTGGGAGTCAATTGTTTACCTCGGCACTTGAAGCGTTCGAAGCCCTGGCGGAAGGGTACGTACCCACCATGATCGTGGGAGAAAACCGTCTGGTCGGAGGCATCTCAATCCCCGAACAACTGCCGGCGATCATCGAACAAGGACTGGCACACGGCGGGATCGACTGGCCCGCAATACCCGGCCTCGACCAAGCCATTTCCGAATTAACACCTGTGCCAACTGAGAATTCCGCTTCTGCAGAAAACCCGGAAAATGATAATGCTGAATCGGCCGCGCCGCCCACCAACACAACGGAACCAACCATGCTCGAACTCTTCAAGCAAGACCCCCTTGGAAACGGCCTTTCCGTCGTCGTCCTGCTTGGCATGCTCGCCAGTGTCGGCTTCGTTTTCAGCTCGCTACGCAATCCGCGCAATCTCCGCAATCCACGAAACCCGGCGCCCATTCATTGGGTGATACTTCCGATCCTGATTCTTGGTTTTGTAGTCGCTGGTTACTTATCTTTCGTTGAAACCACGGGCAGTGTAGCGGTGTGCGGGCCGGTTGGCGATTGCAACACCGTACAAAACAGCTCGTATGCAACGTTACTGGGCATTATCCACATTGGAACACTGGGGATCATTGGCTACATCGCCATCGCCATCACCTGGGTTGTCAGCATCATCTCCTCCCGACGCACCGCCGATTACGCAATCATGGCCATCTTCGCCATGGCGATGTTTGGCACCCTTTTCTCCATCTACCTGACTTTCCTGGAACCATTCGTTATTGGTGCCACATGCGCCTGGTGTCTGACCTCCGCTGTCCTGATGACCATCATTCTGTTATTGAGCGTAAAACCCACAGCGCATGCATATGCCAGGATCGTTAAATCGAGAAAGAAGCGACGCTAGCTTCCTTTATCGTTCTGCCGAGGTTCAAGCCACGGCCCACCAATGCTTACCTTCTTCAAATCCCATCTGGGTCAATCGTTCGCGGATTAACACGCGTGCCCCGCGCGATCCCACCGCCGCCAGGACAACAGGATTCTCGTATTGCGCCATACACGCCGGCAAGCTTTCGGGTGCGATTATCGGGCGATTCCGCCGTTTGCGTCCGATTTTCCGTGGATCGATATCCACAAAAGCCGCCAGAGCCGCACCTTCGCGGAGTAAATGCTTGGACAATCGACGACCCATCTGACCTGCACCCCATACGATCACCGCATCTCGAACTGCCAGTGGGCCCTGACAGAGATAGCGAGCTTTAGCACGCAGGAAATTTTCCACCGAATAGCGAGAATCCGTCCGCGTCAAGCGTTCGGGATGATCGCGCCAGAAAAGCAGCACCTCCGGCACCTTCGCGAACCTGGCGCCATCAAGGTACATTCGCAGCCAGAGGTCATAATCTTCCGGCCAGCCATAATCCTGATATCCGTCTACTCGATCGAGCCAGACGCGCCGCATCATGACCGAAGGATGCGCCAGCGGACTCTCGATGAAGATCGCATTGGCGATTGAATCCGCAGTGGTCAAGTTGTTGAGCCACTCTGTGTAAATCCGAAAGCCTTCACGAGCTTTGTCAGGCGGGTAATGTTTCACCAGACAACCCACCACCGCGATCTCCTCATGCGTTTCCAGAAACGCAACTTGCTTTTCCAGTCTTTCCGGATGGCAACGGTCATCGGCGTCCATACGAGCGATCAATGGGGCACGGCAGAAGCGCAGACCTTTATTAAGGGCTACGATGATTCCCTCATGCGCAAGAGGCACAACTCGTATGCGCGCATGGCGCGACTGCCAGGCCGCAAGCAATCTGCCGGTTGCATCACTGGACCCATCATCCACGGCCACAATTTCAATGTCTGAAATCGTCTGGGCAACCAGAGACTCCATCGCCTCGTCGATCGTCTCGGCCACGTTGAAACAAGGCATCAACACCGACACCTTCGGTGCAGGTGTGCTATCATCGCATAATGGAGCACGATCATCGAGGAGGTCTTGCATGAACCTATCCAATCTGGATATCGAGAATATTATCGATGAGTTAACGAAATTCTTGCCGCGCATCGGATTGGCTTTACTTGTCCTAATTATTGCCTACTGGGTTTCCAGAATCGCAAGAAGACAAGTTCGCCGTGCGATGAAACGGCGCGATCACGATTCCGAACTCATTGTACTCCTTGAAATGCTTACCCGTTGGGGAATACTTGCATTCGGCACTGTGATTGCAGCGGAACAAATCGCACCCGGACAGTTCAGCAGCCTGATCGCCGGATTGGGAGTCGCAGGTATAACCATCGGCTTTGCTCTACAGGACGTAGCCAAGAATTTCATCGCCGGCTTACTCTTACTCATCCAGCAACCATTCGAAATTGGCGACAAGATCGAAGTTGTCAGCTACGGAGGCACGGTGCTGGAAATATCATTGCGGTCCACCACCATACGCACCTGGGATGGACGACACGTGATCATCCCCAATTCCGAGGTGTATCTCAACCCCATCATCAATTTCAGTGCCGCCCCTCGCCGTCGAATCGAGTTCACTGTTGGCGTTGCTCCTGATTCCGATCTCGGCCAGGTGACACGCGTGGCGCTCAAGGCACTTATAGAAAACGTGGAAGGCATCCTGCAAGACCCGGCACCGCAAATCATTTTCTCCAACTTTGGGGATTTCACGATTGATTTCACGGCGTACTTCTGGATCGATGCCGGCGAAGTGGGCGTTAATAAAGCGACTCACGAAGGGGTCATCGCCATTAAACGCGCTTTCGAGCAAGAAAAAATCGATATGCCGTATCCGACTTATGTAACACTAAGTCCGACTGGATAAACTCAGATTGCAAGCCCGGCCAGGTCTTTACACCCAGCCGGGCTTTATCTTCACTTCATAAGCTTAATCTAGCGAGAGTCGATGTCTCCTTCATACATCAACGCTTTTTTACCCCGCTCGCCAGTGCGCACTCGGATCACTTCATCCACCGGATAAATAAATATCACCCCGTCACCCTGTTCGCCCGTGAGCGCGGATTCACGAATCGTCTTGATCGTCTTCTCCACGTTGTGATCGCTGAGAACGATGTTGATTTGAATCTTTGGCAGCAGATCGACTTTATACGTTCCGGATCGGCCTGCCAACGAGATTCCGCCCTGGCGACCATGCCCGCGAATTTCACTCACGTTCATGCCAACGATGCCGATCTCTTGCAAAGCAGCTTTTACGTCATCCAGCTTTTCTTCGCGGATGATCGCTTCAATTTTTTTGGTCATTTCTCGTCGTCTCCTTAACTGTATGCGCGCTCGGCGTGTTCACTGATGTCGAGGCCAGCTTCTTCCGCGTTTTTCGAGACGCGGATGCCCATCACGGCATCCAAAACCTTGGCAACGACAAACGTTACCCCAAAGGAAAACACGATCACCAGGAAAGACGCACCAAGTTGGTTGAAAAACTGACTCGGATTACCGTAAAACAATCCATCTACGCCGCCAGCGTTCACAGCCGTAGTTGCAAACAAGCCCGTGGCCAATGCGCCCCACAAACCTCCCAGACCATGACACGCGAATACATCCAGCGACTCATCGACCAGATTTCGGCCTTTGATGTACTTGATGGCATAGTAGCTGATGGGCGCCGCCAGTGCACCGATGACCAACGCGCCCAGAGGGGATACAAACCCCGCCCCTGGCGTCACCGCGACGAGGCCCACGACGGCTCCGGTAACGATCCCCAGAACACTGGGTTTGTTATCCAGCCAGCTTAGAATCATCCACACACATCCCGCAGCCGCAGCCGCTGTGTTGGTCGTAACCAGGGCATTTACCGCCAATCCATCAGCTGCCAGAGCACTGCCTCCGTTGAAGCCAAACCAACCCATCCACAACAATCCAGCACCGAGCACCGTGAAGGGGATATTGTTTGGTCCGAAAGTCGCGTTGCCAAACCCCTTTCTTGGCCCGATCGCCAGCGCAAATGCGAGGGCGGAAAAACCTGCCGTGATGTGCACCACGGTTCCGCCCGCAAAATCCAGCGCGCCCAATCCATCAGCGCCCAAGATCCCTCCCGGACCCCATACCCAGTGGCAGACCGGATCGTAGATGAGCGTGGCCCAGAGTAAGCTGAAAACCAAGAACGTTTTAAAGCGAATACGCTCTACAAACGCACCGGTAATCAATGCCGGCGTGATGATGGCGAACATCATCTGGAAAGCCGCAAAGAGCATGTGGGGAATGGTTGGCGCGATCTTCGCCGGTTCTGGCCCGACGCCGGAGAAACCCAGGAAGTCGAGACCCCCGATCAAGCCTCCTACATCGGAGCCGAATGACAGGCTGTACCCGAAGAGCACCCATTGTACGCTGATCAAACAGATTATGATGAAGCTTAGGTTGAGCGTCGAAAGGATGTTCTTCTTACGCACCATACCGCCGTAGAAGAAACCCAAGGCGGGTGTCATCATCAACACCAACGCTGATGAGACCAGAATCCATGTTGTATCTCCTGAATCGATTTGCATTTTAGCCCTCCTGAAATAAATTTTTATATTGTTGCTCGGATAGACCTGAACACTCCTCTACATATTCATAAACCAGAGACAAATCTCCGGTTGAAAGACGATACCCCTCAGGGGATCTCAAGGGAGAATAAAGATTCCCCGACACCAAGGAGTAATAAAGGCGACCAGGAGTTAGGTCATTCCCTAGGAAGAAGTGGATTAAATCAAACGGGAGAAATCGCCTACGCGGGGTAGCGATGGTTGAAATTGCTTTCCTGAGGAAAGATAACTCGGCACAAATTAAAAACGGCACGCCAGGCGTGCCCACAAAAAACATGGTGCTTTTCGCCTTTCAGGAATACAGACACACACATTGTGCCTGACCACTGCTTCGCCCCTGGCCCCTCTGTCACCAGAGGGTTTTTAGGCTGGGCTTTCCTGAAAGGAGAAAGGAGCCTGTGGCAGGCTCCGGAGGCATCCGCTGATTGTTCGATTTTCCCCCGGTGTTACCCGGGGTTAGCCCCACCTTCGGTGAGGAACCTCCTCCTCGTTGTCTCTACCATACGGCAGAGACCCATACGCTAATCTCCGTTTATTTAGTTTTTAAGGCGGTGACCTTAATATGCGAGATTGTAGCACTTTTATCGGCGCCAAGTCTATTATCCATTTGGGTAATACGTTCCCAACACAAACTCAAGCTCCGATGCGGGTGCCGTCTGGGATGACCCCATGCTTGGGAATGACCACAACACCATCCCGTACGAACCAATCCCCCTCGTCGATTTCCGTTCCGAGTGGGAACGGTTCGATCAAGACGTTCTCGCCCACACAGGCGTTCTTGTCGATAATTGCGCCTCGAACGCGAGAGCCCCGTCCGATGCCCAATGGGGGTAGTCCGGGCGATTTATGCTTCGATTCCTCTTCATAGTAATCCGCCCCCATCATCACCGTATCTCGAATGATTACATCATCGCCGATCACGCTGCGGATTCCGATGATCGAATTTTGAATTTCCGCTCCTTCAACAATACATCCATCGGCCATCTTTACACGATCGAGGCGGACATCATAGATGCGTGAGCCAGGCAAAAATCGAGGGTGGGTATAGATGGGTTGATCAGGATCGTGGAAATTGAAAGCTGGATTCGGCTGCGCCAGTGCCAGGTTGGCATGATAAAAAGAACGTATCGTGCCGATATCTTCCCAATAGTCATCGAACGGAAATCCGAAAACGCGATGTGAGTCGATCGCCGCCGGGATGACATCACCGCCGAAATCGTCATGGTCGGAATCGAGCAGATCTCTGAGAACATGGGTTTGAATCAGATAAATCCCCATCGAACCCCAAAACGGAAGATCTGGATCATCTCGACTGGTGTACTCTTTCATCACGGCCGGGCCCTTCGGTTTCTCGACGAAAGCTGTGACGCTGTGATCCTCTGCCATCTTGAGAATTCCAAAGCGTGAGGCATCCGTTTTGGAAACCGGCTTGACAACCACCGTCACGTCCGCCTCCAGACTGCGATGAGTCTCGATCAGGCTGGAAAAGTCCATGCGGTAGAGATGGTCTCCAGCGAGAATAAGCACGTCACAAGGATCGGCAACCTCGATCTCGAACATCTGCTTACGCACGGCATCAGCCGTCCCCACATACCAATCTTCACTCGAAAAAGTCTGTTCTGCCGCCAGGATTTGCACCCAACCCGAGTGGAAGAAATCAAAATGATAGGTTTGAGAAATGTGTCGATGCAACGATACCGAGTTGAACTGCGTTAAAACGGCAATCCTTTGAATCCCGGAATTCAAACAGTTACTGAGCGGTATATCCACCAGGCGGTACTTACCACCGATAGGTACGGCGGGTTTGGCGCGCAGCTTCGTGAGCGGCCACAAACGTGTGCCGCGCCCACCGCCCAGAATCAAACCGAGTACATCGGGATGGAGCATCGCAGGATGTTCTCCTTAAATTTATCAATATCAAACGCACTCAACCCATTCTATACCATAATCTTCAGGCATGGTATTAAGCAAGTGATGTTGAGAGGAGAGAAAAATTCCGAAGGAGGCAGTCTCCATCGGAGGAGGAAAAACCTCGAGCCGACAGCTTCCCCGAATTACATTATCACTCTCCATTGATACAGACGCGTAAACGACGATCGCACCCCTTGATCACGTCTTCGTAATTCATCGTCAACGTCGTTCAATAAAAATGTTGCCGGCACGAAAAACCATGATAGTATTCACCAACAGGAGAAGGGCAATGAACAAAAGGGGATTTCTATTTATCGCGTTGGCGCTTATTACGCTGTGTGTTTTACTTGCAGCTTGCACACCTTCAGGGCCTTGTTATATCCAGCCAAACACCCCTCTCACGGCATATCGCTTGCCGGACGCCACGTCTGATGTCTTCGGGAGTTTCCCCCCGGCCGACACCTACGAAGCGCTGGTTCGAACCGCAGACGGATGGGTGGGCTTCGATCCCGGTATCGCACAGGCAGCCAATATTGGGCTTGCCCATCATCGCTGGGTGCAATTTAATGCATTCGTCTCAACATCCTGCCTGGACTCGGTTGACCTTGTGACACTCGAAGACGTTATGGTGGACATGGCCGCATCCGGCCATTAACCAAGCTTGAGAGTCTCCGCCTCGGTGCCGAGGCGAATAACAACACAACCCTTGAAGGTCATTATGGCCAATCTGTATTCGCGCCTGACGATGTTGCTGCAGCCAATGGAGAAACCAATCAATGCATCTTGGCATCATCGGAACGGGTTTTGGAGTACGACACGCCGAAATTTACGCTTCTTTTCCCGACGTTGAAATTGTGGGCATTTTCGGCAGAGACGAGCAAAAAACCGAGCAAACCGCGCGTACGCTTGGTATCACCGGCTATACCGATATGAATGAGCTGCTGACGCATCCCGATGTGGATGCAATCGATGTCTGCTCGCCTACACACGCGCATGCGAAACACGTGCTTGCCGCGCTCGAACATGGTAAGCATGTGTTCTGCGAGACACCGGTTGCCTACACGCTTGCGGAAGCCGAGCAAATGTCACAATGTGCCGCATCCACTGACCAGTTGTTGCTGGTTGCACTGTATGCTCGCTTTGTCAGTGAATATAAGTATATTCACAACGTCATTACAGCAGGCCACCTGGGAAAACCAAAAGCCGTCTTCGCCAATCGACGCACGCCGGCGATATGGGGTACCTGGGATGAGAATTTCATTCTCAATCTGATGCTCCACGATATCGATTATCTATACTGGACGCTGGGAAAACCGCTCGCCATAACGAGCCACGCACTTGAAGATCAATGGCAGCATGTATGTATCGCCTTGGAATACGAGCGCTGCAGCGCTATGATTGAGGGCTGTGGGATCATGCCACCCAGTTTTCCGTTCAGCACGAGTCTACGTGTTGTCTGTGAAGATGGGGCCATGGATATGGATTGGCGTTGGGATGGCACAGCACCAATTAGTGAAATGATCCGATATCCTTCAAACGGTGAGCCCGATACGCTCAACATTCCGGCTTACGATCCGTACGAAGCGGAGTGCAGGTATTTCGTTGATTGCATACAGGGAAAGGCAGATCCCGAACTCCTGGGAATCAATTCCGCCATCGATTCGCTGCGCATCGCGCTGGCCGCCAAGAAATCGGTTCAGGAAAGCGGCAAGAGAATCGCTATCTAAAGAGTATGCGGACAGGGCAGAAAGTTCGTCGCACGAACTGAAGAAGTTGGTAAAATCCGTAATCGAATAATCACCGTCAAATAAGGAATCGAAGATGACTTCGGAATCAATCGAACAAACGAATGACAAACGTATCGCTATCATTCTGGCGCTGCTAACCCTGGTGCTTCTCGTGGCGACCGCACCGCAAATTGGGTTGACCTGGGATGAGCCTGCCTACATTGCGGCATCCGAATCCTATGCTGAGTGGTTCGGGGAGTTGGTCTCCAATCCAAAACAAGCGCTCGAACAAGAAACGATCGACTCATACTGGGGGATTAACCACGAACACCCACCGGTGGACAAGATTTGGTCGGGTGCTGCGTGGCGTGTCTCTCGTCTGATCTTCAACGACCTGGTCGCGCATCGCATGGGCAACATGCTGCTGGTAGCTGCTTTGGTGGCGATGCTGTATCTCATCGTTGCAACGGAATACGGACGCACTGCGGGATTCATCGCCGCTGCAGCGTTGTTAACCTTGCCGCGTTTCTTCTTCCACGCACATCTGGCCTCTTTGGACATACCGGCGGCAGTGATGGTCTTCGCCGTGCTGTTTGTCTTCTGGCGAACCAAAGACCGTACCGGGTTGTGGAGCACGATTGGCCTGGGCGTGGTTTGGGGATTGGCTGTAGCGACGAAAGTCAATGCCGTTTTTGTGATGCCGATCTTGTTCTTGTGGCTGCTGATATTCAAGCGGGAAATCCGTCTATTTGTTCGCCTGGTATTGTCAAGTATTATCGCCTTCCCAATCTTCTTGCTTTCCTGGCCCTGGCTCTATCCCGCACTATTTGAGCGTATAGATGAGTACATCCGCTTCATCACCATCGACCACTGGGAAATCGGCCAATTTTATCTGCACGAGTTCCATATGCCCCCACCCTGGCATTTTCCCTTCGTGATGTCGTTTGCCGTCGTGCCCTTGACATTGATGCTGTTTTGTCTGGTCGGGGTTGTCAGGACGGCAGTAGAGAAAAAGAATCGCGGCTTGGGCACGCTGTTTTTATTCAACGCGCTGGTTCCCATGATTGTTCTGTCCGTCGGCGAAAGCATGGTCTACGACAACGAGCGCCTGTTCATGCCAACCTTCGTCTATATCGCCGCTTTGGCCGGGGCTGGCCTGGATTGGGTGCTGAGCGGAATCCGAAATGGATTGAAACGCATGAAAAGGGAATCACTGATGCGGCCGGCAACAGCGATCTTGATTCTGCTCGTATTTATCCCGCACCTGGCGTTGGCGGTTCCACTTTATCCGCATTGGCTTTCGTATTACTCGGAATCCATCGGTTCCCTGCCAGGGGCCAGACGTATGGGTTTAGAAACCACGTATTGGTGTGAAACCTTCGCCGAATCATTGGCGTTTATCAACGATAACGCAGAGTCCGGAGATAGCGTGTGGACCGATCCGTGGAGTCACGACGTGATGGTGTACTACCAACTGCAAGGTCGCTTGCGGGATGATGTATGGATCGCCACACCGCCGTATGCCACGAGTATCTTAACACCAGATGCGCGGTTACTTGTACGAGAATTCTATGAAGCCGATTTCGTTGTCGTCCACTACCGGCAAACTTCGATCGGCGAGGACCCCGCGACAAGCCCGATTCTTGCCTGGGTTACGTCGCGCGAGCCCGATGTGCGTATCAGCTATCTCGGCGTTCCGTTGCTGGATGTTTATCAACATTAAATCCGTCTGATAATCAGCTGCGAGGTTCGCAACATCGAAAGACACGGCCTGGATTTCTTGTGGCATAATCTTACAGTCACGAAAGTAATCGGCTGTGAGTGATCATTCAGGGTACTTAACGTTGTTCGACCAGCCATAAAGAACCTATTTCCCGAAGTTGACTGCATTACGAAAGGCTGCGGAACCAAATAATGTATCTATTGGATCGCCTAAGAAAAATTCGGATCGACAAATTACTTCTCGACACTCCTCTTCATCCATTCTTGCTTGCTGCTTATCCAATTGTCAGCCTTCTGGGATTTAACATCGATCAAGTCTATACACACGATGCAACCTCGTCCATCCTAATCTCACTGGCCTCCACGACATTGGTGCTTGTCGTCCTTCGGCTGTGTTTCAAGGATTGGAAATTGGCCGGGCTGCTGACCAGCCTGGTGGTGGTGTGGTTCTTCCTCTACGGCCGCCTGTATGTGCTTCTGAAAGAACTCAGCATTATTGGATTTCTTACCATACGTCACAGATATCTACTCATCCTATGGTCGTTAATTATTGTTTCCTTAGCGATCTGGCTCATTAAACATAAGCGTATCCGTCCAGAATTGACCAGGTTCATGAACTTCTTCTCAACCGTATTAATCAGCCTTCCAATTCTCCATATCCTGGTTTTTTATTTTCACGATTATTCGCCTCCCAGAGAACCTGCAGACATTGATATTGAACCTTTGATCTCCTGGAATGATGACTCAGATCCCCCCGACATCTATTACATCGTGCTGGATGGATATCAACGGGCCGACGTCCAGGAAAGCGTATTTGGAATCGACATCACGCCATTCCTTGATGAGCTTCGGGATCTCGGTTTTTATGTCGCTGAATGCGCACAGAGCAACTACACACGTACGATCCTTTCTGTCTCCTCGACATTCAATATGGAGTATATCGATTCCTTTAGGGCTGATATTGAACCCGATGAAAAGACAGCATGGCTGTCGCCGTATTACCAACAGAGTATAGTTCGTCAGCAACTAGAGAAACTAGGATATCAGACGATTGTATTCAAGACACCGTGGGAGAGATTGGTTTGGGAAGATGCCTCGATTGTCTACAAATCGAGCGGCACAGCGCTTCTGTCGCCATTTGAATTCATGCTATTAAGAACAACGCTGGCAAGGATTTACCTGGACTTTGAACAGGCCGAAAGCCGAAAACTCTCCGACTACGAAAATTACGAGGATACACGCTACGCCCTCGAGCAGCTTCCCAACATACCCAATATTCCCGGACCGAAGTTTGTATATGCCCATTTGGTCATTCCTCACTCCCCCTTTGTGTTCGGGCCTGATGGTGAGTATGTCAACATACCCTACGATGCCGATGCAGGTAATATCTATAAGTGGGAGGATGGCAAGAGGGGGCATAATTATGCGGTGACCTATATTAATAAAATGATGCTTGAAATTCTGCCCAAAATTATTCGCAGCTCCAAAACACCGCCAATCATTTTCCTTGCTGCAGATCACGGTTCGCCCAATGGAGGCGTTGAGAACTCCGTTCGTATCCTTGCCGCTTTCTACGCCCCTGAAGCAAAATTCCAATTCTATAATACCATCACGCCGGTGAATCTGTTCCCCATCATATTCAACACCTACTTCAATGCGAACATAGATTTGCTGCCGGATAGAAGCTTCTTTTCCGCGCAAGGTCAATATTTCAATTTTATGGAAATACCCAATACGTGTAAGGCAACGGACTGAGTCTGTTACTTTTAGTGGAATCCAAATCGTTGTACGCTGGTATATACTTTAACTAACCTTCCCCAAGAGGAGATCATAATGTTTGTTAAAGAGCATATGACTCAAAATCCCGTCACCGTCACGCCCGACACTTCCGTACCGGATGCTTTGCGCATCATGCGCGAAAAGCAAGTACGCAGGCTTCCCATTCTCGATCGACATGGAAAACTGGTCGGCATCGTCACGGACAAGGCACTGCTCCATGCTTCACCCTCGCCAGCGACTTCATTGGCGGTGTGGGAGATCACGGAACTGTACACCAAACTTAAGGTTGAGAAAGTGATGAGTCGGGATGTCGTTACGATACCTGAGGATACCCTGTTGGAGGAAGCAGCACGCATCATGGTCGACAGCGAGGTCGGCGGCTTGCCCGTGATGCATGGCGACACGCTCGTGGGAATTATCACAGAGTCAGATCTCTTTAAAGTCCTGCTAAAGCTGCTCGGCGGTCGGCGGACAGGCTTGCGTCTTACCCTATCGGCGACCAGCGCGAAAGGCAGCCTGGCAAAAATCGCCAACGCCATTTCCGATATCGGGGGCAACATCGTAGGGCTCGGTGTGAGCGAGTTGGATGATTCCGGACCGGATCAATTGGAAATTATGCTGAAAGTTCAAGAGGTGAAACAAGATACGCTTGTAGAGGCAGTTCAATCCGTAGTGAACGAAGTCATCGACGTACGGGAGACATGATGTCAGGCGTCCAACCGTAAGCGGATCGCAGCACGTACCTTCTTGCTCTATTTAAATCGCTTTCTGCAACACATTTAATGTACGCATTTTACCGCCTCACCGAAGTTCCACCGATTGTGAGTGCAGACAATTTCGCTCATTAATCCGAATAGCGAGCTGTGATCTCGCGGCCCACGTAGCAGATTGCCGCTTGCCCCATCACGTGCCCGACGAGTAACAATTCGATAATTAGCACACCTATCAGTTCAGCGGGACGTATTGTCTTGCGCGCATCATCAATCTCGTGAGAGAAGCCATCCAAACTGTTCACCAACCCGGCAAGGATTTCATCTTTGTCGTCGAATTCCTCGATGAAAACCTCCAGTTCATCGGCCGCATCGGATAACGCAGCGCACACATCTTCGATATCGGTACATGTTTGACTGAGTTCTACTCCCACCTGGCGCAAAGCTCCCGGAAGTGGTTCGAGACGAATTGCCACTTCCGAGATGGTCTCGTCGAGGGGCTTCTCCGGTGCATACGAAACACCCGTAAGAAAGCTGATTTTTGCAAGGTTTCGTAGAACTTGATCGACTGCGCGAGCACCTTCTTCCGCGGCTTCCAGGGCATCGTGGGTATCATCGATTATCTCGGGTGCGGACTCACCAATTAATGACGCGCTTGAGTCGATTAGAGTCCCAGAATTTTCAAATGAATTCTCAATACTGCGGATGGTTGTCTCCGCCTTCTCCAGGATTTTCACTCCGTTGTCCAATGCGATGTTTGCCTGGGTGATCGAATCCGCCAATCGGTCCGCTTCTTGTGATACCGACTCCATCCTCGCGTCTATCCAGGATGAAGCACGAGCGGTGAATATGGGTACCAGCATCATTCCCAGGAGGCCCACTACGACGCCCGCCACACTGGTGACCTGAATCACTCTACCGATCCAAAATTGGATTTTGGCACCATTTAATGCCTTTACCTTTTGAAGGACCGTTGAATTTTGACTACCGGAAGATGATTCGCTATCTTTATGATTTATCATTTTCCCTCCAATACATACCCACAATGTCCTTAGGAAGATTGCCTCGTCGATCTACAACCGGCAGCATTCGATGGAGAAGCAAGGAGATGATCAATGGGCTTCTGCTATTAAAACATAATCGGCTTCCCATCGTGTGTGTGTCTTGCTTGGATTTTGAGCATATCAACAGGGCTGGGAACAATTATAGATATATGGTACGATTTGCTTTGTATACAAGTTTTACACAATTTTTCTTGGAGAGAACATGTCGAAATCGGAAAAGCGCCACTTCTACGGCTCGGTCACGGTTAGCGAACGCGGGCAGATTGTCATTCCTGCAAGTGCCCGACGCGATTTTAAAATCAAGGCAGGCGACAAACTACTCGTGGTTGGCGATCTGGATAGGGGCATCGCCATGGCCAAACAATCGATGGTCATGGAGTATATGGAGGAAATGTCATCCTTGTTCAATGCTGCAGAAGAAGATGATGACGTAGAAGATTCGCAGTAACACTGCGATAAATATCGACAAGGTATCTCTCTTTATTAAAGGGTCTCTCTAATTATGATTTGCAGTTTTAAGCAATTAGTTAATTCACAGGAGTCATCTGCCGGTGGCAAGGGAAGCATTTTGGCAAAACTCTATCGGACGGGCTATCCCGTGCCCGATGGATTCATCGTCCTGCCAACAGCTTTTTCCGGGGACGAACTGGTTGGGGAGGCATGGGAGCAGATACAGAAACACACCGCACGTTTACGTCGTAAAAACAGCGATGCTAACTTTGCCGTCCGCTCTTCTGCGCTGAGTGAGGATTCGGCACAGGCATCCTATGCTGGAGAATTCGAGACGGTCTTGGACGTAGAAACGGATGCGCAAATCCGCGATGCCATCCACAAGGTACGACGTTCACGGCACAGTCCCCGAGTCCAAATCTACAGCCAGGCGCAAATGCTGGATCAGAAAGACCACGAAATTGCAGTCATCGTACAGCGTCTAATCCGGGCGGATTTCTCGGGCGTGCTGTTCACCATCGACCCAATCACGGGAGATTGCATGCACATGACGGGTAATTTTGTCGAAGGAATGGGGGAGAAACTGGTTTCCGGGCAGACCAACGCGCAAACTTTCACCTTCGAGCGTCCTAAAGGAACGTACCGCGGACCAACTGAACTCAGCCGTCTCGCCCGTTCGCTCTACCGCAACGCTTGCAGGTTGGAGAAAGAATTGGGTTTTCCACAAGACATCGAATGGTCAATGGCGGGAAGAAAACTGTACGTTTTGCAGTCACGCCCTATTACAACCTTGAACGTCTACAAAGCGGACAGTGCTGAATGGAACGACAGTTTCCGGGGTAATTTCCTGTGGTCCGGCGCCAACCTGGTCGAAAACGCACCGCACGTAATTACCCCCTTTTCCTGCTCTTTACGCAAAGGCCTCTCGTATGAAGGTGTGGATTTAAGTGACGGTTCTTCAATGGGATTGGATGGATATCCACTGGCGGGCATCATCGGCGGCCGTGGATACATAAACCTGAGCGTCCAGGTTTCTGCAATTCGTCCCTTCTTCGGCGGCGATTCCCGCAAGGCACTCGAGCAGGTTACTGCGTTTTGGGGAGAGATTCCGCAGGATGTGGAAATCCCGCTCGTCCCGATTTCACGCCGAATGTGGTGGTTCAAGGTGCTTCCGAAGGTGGCGTTAATTGGAATAAAAGTTGCGCGCATGCAGAAAAAGATACCCCAATTCGTCGCAGAGAACCCCCAATGTTGCGCCACGATGCGGCAGCGTATCGGCCAAGCCGATCGCACAGCCCTACTCGCCTTGTGGCGGGATGAAATCACGCCCTATTCCTTGTATGCCTTTTTTATCACCAATGCCGCAGCGTCGGACTTGCCTCATCGCCTGGAAAATGAGTTACGCGAGTTGGTCGGTTCGGAGGATGCCAATGCCCTGCTTTCCAATCTCAGCGGTCTGTCCTCCCCGTTGGAGAGTCTCGGGCCGGTGATCGGCCTCAGCAAAGTGGCGCGCGGCGAGATGAGCCGCCAAGCTTACATGGAAGCATACGGCCATCGGGGCGAGAACGAAATCGAATATGCCTGGCCGCGCCCCCTCGAGGATCCTGCCTGGCTCGAGCGTCAACTCGACGAGTATACGACGAATCCGGTGGACATCGAGTCACTTATGGCCAAACAGAACGCCGCATATCAGGCTGCATGGAAGCGTTTCTGCGAACGCTATCCGCGCAAGGTGAAGTCAATGCGAATGCGTCTGCAAAAAGCCGCACACGCTGCACATCAGCGGGAAACGGTACGCTCGGAATCGACTCGCTGTTCGATGGTGATTCGCGCTTTCGCTCAGCGCGCCGGAGAGCTGACCGATCTCGGAGAGGATATCTTCTTCTTGACCATAGCTGAAGTTCTCACTCTGCTTGCAGGTGACGATACCGCACATCGAATTATCCCCAAACGAAAAGAAACCTACGAAGGGTACCGTGTCCTGCCGCCATACCCGACAATCATCGTTGGCCGATTCAACCCCTTCGATTGGGCGGCAGATCCGAATCGACGTAGCGACATTTTCAATGCAAATGCTCCCATCACGGAAAACATCAATGAAGACAGCAACACGATTACGGGCGTTCCCGGGGCGCTCGGCATTGTCGAAGGGATTGTCCGCAGGCTGGTCCATTTGGAAGACAGCGATCAATTCCAGGCAGGGGAGATCCTGGTCACCACCTTGACCAACATCGGCTGGACACCGCTCTTCCCGCGCGCAGCGGCGATCATCACTGACCTGGGCGCGCCGCTAAGTCACGCAGCGATCGTCGCCCGAGAGCTGGGAATTCCGGCCGTGGTCGGCTGCGGTGACGCCACGATGCGCCTGAAAACAGGCGACCGTATTCGCGTCAACGGTGGTCGGGGATTGGTCGAGATTCTTGAATCTATAAACCGCTCAGATGGATAGCAGAATTGCGAATAAACGCTACTCCTGCAATTCAGGATTGTGCAGGCGGAAAGTGTACATCTTGTCGCATTCGACGAAACCCATTGGGCAATCCCCCTTCCCGAGCGAGGTTTCGAACGTTCCGGCAGCGAGAGGTACGTCGACCTCAAACCAGGTAAACGGAAAATATGTGATGTGCGGGAAAGTTTTACTTTCGCATTCCATTTGTGCGTTCATGGGCACGTCGCCAGTTTCACCATCGGGTTCGACAGTCTCATCGATCTGTAAGGTAACGATGAAATCGTCGCAGCTGCCTGTGATGGTAGCTATGGCCACACCTTGCCCTGTAATGTCGCATCTTGTAGGATCGCCTTGCAGGAAGCCCTCATTGAAATATTCGAAGTAGCAACCGACCTCACCGGTCACCTTGGATCCGGAGATTTCGACCATACAGGTCACCCTGCCCCAACCGGTGATTTCTCCGATCTCTCTGATCCCACCGGGAGACCAGGTCCAGTTCTCGATCATCTCGACTTCCATGAAAATAGGACCCTCGGGGCACGAACTATACGGCGTACCCTCCCCAGTGAACTCCCCGGCCGATCCGGCGGCTTCTTCGAGAGATTCTCCCATTTGTCCCGAATCCGCAGATGAATCTCCCTGTTGCGCAGATTCATCTTCCGCTGAACCCATTGACCCAGCCGTGCTGCATGACACCAGTATACTAATCGACAACAAACTCAACAGAACAGCAATCCCCCAGACGTTTGTACGACTTGAAGATCTGAGTGACATCGATTACTCCGCTTCGATTGCTTATTACCGGCTCAATATCGGCAAACGTAGGATTCCAGGATTCCAACAATCGTCAATGAAACCGGATTCTGATGCACGAATATATCGCTTCACAGAATTCCCCCGGATTCCAAGCCGAATTTGATCTCGTTATTTGTATCATGCTTTTTAAGTATCTCAAAGGCCAGCTCGATGCTACAGCTACCTGCTAACTCATACAAGACTCGGTGACACACCCGGCGTTTCGTTCAATACAGGCATCCAACGCTGCACTGCGGGTTGTTAATTGTTAAGCGACGTTGAGGAACACCTCACACCCGAATTTCCCATTCAAGGACAAGATTCCACAGGTGCAGGGCACAGGTTACAATATACCCACCGCTGAAGAAATTCGCCATATGCTGGATCGTTTCAGTACGGCATGGACGGATATCCTGCCGCGCAGCTTCGCAGCGGGTTAACCGATCTCCATCCGATTATCCCCAGTCTATCGACAGGGAGAATTGGCAAGATCAACAAACATATCAACGGAGAAATGATAAATGAAAACCGTTCGTGTAGCACTCATCGGATTTGGAAACGTGGGACAAGGTTTCGCAGAAATCCTCCGCGATCGAGGTGAAAGTTATGCGGATATCTTCGGTCTAGATATTCGCATCGTCGCCGTCAGTGATTTGCACTTTGGCGCGGTGTATCATTCGGACGGCCTGGATCCAGCCTCATTGTTATCCATGGTTCAGGAGAATGACTCGTTCGCCAACTTCGCACCCGCCGACGAGACCGGATGGGACGCTTCAACAACGATAGCGAAATCCAATGCAGACGTCATCGCGGAAATCAGCTTCACGGACTTAGAAACCGGCGAACCCGCCACGACTCACCTTCGTCAGGCGCTAGAAAATGGCAAACACGTCATCACGACAAACAAAGGTCCCCTCGCCTTGCACTTCGAAGAACTCAACCGGATTGCGCAAGAGAACGACGTGCAGATCGGATATGAAGGCACGGTGATGAGCGGAACCCCGGCGTTACACCTCGGCATGGACGTGCTGCGCAGCGCGGGCGTTCGAAAAATCGAAGGCATCCTCAACGGCACGACCAATTACATCCTGACAGAAATGGCGAATGGCCTTTCCTATGAAGCCGCACTGAAAGAAGCGCAGCGACTTGGGTATGCAGAAGCCGATCCGCGCGGCGACGTAGAAGGCCATGACGCGGCCGCCAAGGTTGCAATTCTCTGTACGGTGCTGATGGGTAAAACGATGAAACCCGACCAGGTTGAATGCACGGGCATTACCGGCCTGGATCAGAAACAAATTCAGGAAGCTCGCCAAAACGGACAATGTTGGAAGTTGATCGGCAGTATTGAGAAAATCAACGGGGAAGTGAAGGCGACTGTGAAACCGATTTGTCTACCCATGACTCACCCATTTTCCGCTGTCAACGGCGCCACGAACGCCATTCACTACACCACGGATTTACTCGGTGAAGTAACCCTGATCGGACCTGGTGCAGGGCGAGCGGAAACCGGATTGGCGTTGGTCAACGATTTAATTTCGATTTATCGCAGTACATAGCATTCTCAGTTCTAATTCACTTAACTTGTAGACAGGTTGGTTTCAGAACGCATGTTTGCTTAAAGTGAAAAGCAAAACCTACGCAATCTCCGCGCACAACAGTTGTATACTCGATTTATTCGTCTCCACGATACAGCACCCCGAAAATTCATTGCTTTCCCTTTCTGGGAAACCCTTTCCATCCCGCAACAACGGTAACCTTCTGGTAACTTTCCCGTAAACGCTGCGAAAACATCCTTCCCTACACTAGAAGCATAGAGAAACAGCAATCCATGGCAGAGCGGACTCGTGAAAGCAGTCCCCCAATTACGCCAGGGAAGGGTGAAATGATACAGACCTCGACTTCAATGACCGTAAAGACCCGATTGCCCTATTTGGCAGGGTTGGACGGGCTTCGAGCGATATCGGTTTTAGCCGTCATCTTCTATCACGCCAACATCTCCTGGGCTGTCGGTGGTTATTTGGGAGTGGAAAGCTTTTTCGTCATCTCGGGATACCTGATCACCTCTTTGCTGCTGCGAGAGTATCTGGCGAACAAGCAACTCGCGCTAGGCCGCTTCTGGCTGCATCGAGCGCGGCGGTTGCTGCCGGCGCTTTGTCTCGTGCTGGTCGCAGTCGTTCCGCTGGCCAGGTGGCTGGCGCCAGATGCGCTGCCGCGCTTGCGGGAGGACATCCCCGGCGCATTGCTTTACGCCAGCAACTGGGTCTTCGTCTCGCGAGAGATCCCCTATTTCGAGCAGTTCGCCCGTCCACCGCTCCTCCAACACCTCTGGTCGCTGGCCGTCGAAGAACAGTTCTATCTCGTCTGGCCGCTGTTGCTCTGGGGAATCTTCCGCATTTTTCGCCTGCGCAGCGCTAAAAAGACTTCCCGGCTCGCTGTTCCGATGTTCTTGCTCGCCGGAGCCACGTTCGCACTCATGATCAGTATGCATGATCCACACGCCGATCCCTCCCGGGTTTACTACGGCACAGACACGCGGGCAACCGGGTTTCTTCTTGGCGCCGGACTGGCCATGCTCTCGAAACCAGGGTGCGGAATATCTCACCGGAACAGGATAAGCAACGCGGCGGGCATTACGGGCCTGCTGGGATTGCTCTGGCTCTTCTCTAATCTGCACGAGCATGAAGCTTTCCTCTACCGCGGCGGCTTTCTCCTCGCCGCCGTACTCACCTGCCTGGTAATCCTGGCGGTCTCAAACCCCCGGACACAGCTTTCCAGGCTGTTGGGCCGCCGGCCGCTGCGCTGGCTGGGCACACGCAGCTACGGCATCTACCTCTGGCACTGGCCCCTGATGGCTGCCTGGAATTGGGGAGGCGGATCAGCGCAGCCCAATGGGGTCACACTTGCGCTTCAGTTGGTTTTGACGGGTTTGCTGGCAGAGTTCAGTTACCGCTGGATCGAGCAGCCCATCCGCAAACAGGGACTGCATTCGTGGTGGTTGGACTCAACGAAGGTGTTCGGTGGCCTGCGTACCAATGCCGCTTCCGTGGCCGGTATGTTGATCGTGGCGGGATACATCGTCGTTCAGCCTACCGCTGCCGCTTCGTCACAGGTCAATGCCGCGATCTCAACATCGCCGACCCCAACCATCTCATCCCAAGCCGCCGCAGAACCGGAAGCACCGGACCCGCACCTTTCCTATGCATCCAACCCCGGTCAGAACGTCGCGCTATCCGACATTTATGTTGAAGGGTCGAGTATCACGGTCACAGCCGAAGATGCTCCGCAAACCACTAACCCGCTTCGCCTCACCTTCATCGGTGACTCGATCATGGAAAGCGTCGAACCCTGGATCCAAAAGGAATTCGCCCCCGGCAGTTACTGTCTGGATGCGGTTCGTAACCGCCGCATGCAGGACGTCGTGAACTTGATCCCGCAGTTGGCCGCGGAGAACTGCCTTACGCAGACGGTCGTCATTCATCTGGGAACCAACGTTCCCTTCGAAGATGAGGTCTTCGATGACGTAATGAGCGGTCTGCTGAAACACGGTGTGACGCGCGTGCTCTTTATCAACGTGAGGCGACCGGTGGCCTGGGAGGCGGTTGCCAACAATCAGGTGCTCAAGGGTGTGAATCGCTGGCCGCAGGCGGAACTCGTCGATTGGCACAAGCTTTCTGAAGAACAACCGGGCTGGTTCTGTGAAGATTCCGTTCACCCAAGCCACACCGGCGCAGCGGCTTACGTTGAGGCCATTCGGGAAGCACTGGGGGACGAAATCGCCGAGCTTTAACAATGTTATTCGATTTGGGAAACAACAAAGTGGCTAAGACAATAGCCACTTTGTTATTTTAGAAATACAAGAGATCACTCATACGCCAGCGACTGACGTACGCTGACCTGCGTGGCGCGCAGCGCCGGAAGAATGCTGGCCAATGAAGAAAGCGCGACGATAACCAGCAACCACAAGAAGACGGCCTGCACGGAGTAGTTGAACTCAAGGGGCACGCGAATCAGCGTGTCGGCAACGGCATCGCCGAAGAGTTGCGCACTGGGGTAGCTTAGCGGTACCGCCAGCAACCAACTCAACAGCCCGATGAACAAGCCCTCTCCGATGACGGACAGCGCCACGGAACCCGAAGTAGCGCCGATGGCGCGCATCATTCCGATCTCCCTGGTCCGCTCGACTACGTTGATCGACATGGTGCTGGCCAACCCCAGACTCCCCACAATGGCCGCCAGTGTA
>Ga0307430_1000729_pt1 | contig 27045 bp, 20 predicted proteins | sample SalMarWE160130MG_FD_202159 | JGI IMG/M metagenome (GOLD analysis project Ga0307430, IMG submission 202159) | Salt marsh sediment microbial communities from the Plum Island Ecosystem LTER, Massachusetts, United States - WE1603-130 | ecosystem: Environmental > Aquatic > Marine > Intertidal zone >...
TGTCATCTCATTATTTCACCTTATCTATAGGTTTGTATGATAAAGACTTCCAGAAAATTAAAGAACTGGATAAATTCAAGAAGGTTCCGAACAAAAATAAGGCTGCTTTAATACAGGAGAAGATTGTTAGTGGAATAGAATATATATTTCTATCAGAGGAAAGGGATGGGAGAATTTATGTGGGCAGCTCGGAGAGAAGTTATGAAATTCTTATGTTTGATTTAGAGGGGACACTTCTTCGTAGAATCCAAAAAGAATATTCTCCTGTTCCTGTTTCTTCTGAATACAAAGAAAATTATTTAAAACCATTTAAAAAATTTATGCCGGATTATGCCGAGAAGATCTATTTTCCGGAATTTTGGCATTCTTTTCACTCATTTTTTCTTGATGACCAGGGAAGATTGTATGTGATGACCTATGAGCCCGGTGAAAATCCAGGGGAACATATGTATGATATATTCAATAAGGATGGCGTTTTTATAGCACGTATGAGTCTTAATGCCTATTATCAGAATTACGGACGTCTGTTAGCCAAATCCAGGGGAGAAAAAATTTATTGCGTCCAGGAAAAAGAAAGCGGGTACAGGCAGTTATCCGTATATAACCTGATATGGGGAGAGTAAGTTTACTGCTGAATTTTACAATAGTGATTTAAAATTTATCAAATAGCTTCCTTTAAAATTTTTTTTAAATATTGAATATATATGTTAAAAAGTCAGTATAGATTTAAGTGGAACTAAAAAAGGAAATTTCCGTATTTATTAGATGGAGGAAAACAATGAAAAAGATACGAACACATTTTGTCTTGTATTTATGCCTTATTTTTATGCTCATTCCTCAATTGGCTCTTTCCGGGCAAAAAGCTTCGCTCGCAGGCCATTGGGAAGGGTCCATTGATATCCCTGGAATGAAGCTGGAAATTCTTATTGATTTCAATCAGAAAGATGATGGCTCATGGGAAGGCAAGATATCCATCCCGGCCCAGGGTGCTGAAAACCTGCCGCTTGAGAACATCACTCTGGAGGGAAACAATGTTGGCTTTGAAATGAGCGGAGTCCCCGGTGAGCCGGCTTTTAAGGGAACACTCAATGAAGATGGCTCTCAAATCACCGGAGATTTCACTCAGAGCGGTCAGACATTTCCGTTTGTCCTCGCACGCGAAGTCAGCCCTGTTGTCAAAGCTAAAAAAGCGTTGGAGGATTTTGACGAGCTGGTTAATAGGGGACTGGAAAGCCTTAAAGTGCCCGGAGTGGCTGTGGCAGTGGTCAAGGATGATGAGGTCATTTTAGCCAAAGGGTACGGCTTCCGTGATGTGGAACAGAAAATACCTATGACGGCAGATACTCTCCTGGCTATAGGGTCAGCCTCCAAAGCCTTTACCACCTTTGCCATGGGAACTCTGGTGGATGAAGGCAGGTTGAATTGGGAGACGCCTGTAAACAACTACATCCCCTGGTTTGAGCTTTATGACCTTTTTGCCAGCCAGCATCTGACACCCCGGGACCTGGTGACTCACCGCTCAGGACTTCCCCGTCATGACCTGGTGTGGTACAACAACTACCAGGCTTCCCGCGAGGAGTTCGTCAGAAGACTGGCGTATCTCAAGCCTACGGCTGATCTGAGAGAGAGATTTCAATACAACAATCTGATGTTTCTTACGGCCGGATACCTGGTGGAAGTACTTACAGAGCAGCCTTGGGAAGAGGCCATCCGCTCCCATGTGCTCAAACCTCTGGGAATGGAAAGGACTAATTTTTCAGTTGTGGATTCACAAAAGGATGACGATTATGCTCTTCCTTACGGTGAGGAGGACAGAGAAATCAAACAGATTCCGTTTCGAAACATAACCAATATCGGTCCGGCCGGCTCCATCAATTCCTGTGTGAATGAGATGAGCCGGTGGCTGCTGGTCCATCTTAATGATGGGGTGATCGATGGCAAGACAATCATAAATGCCCAGACGCTGGAAGATATGCATCTGGCTCATATGCCTACAGGGGGAACGCCGGCCATACCTGAAGTGACTCCTTCTGATTACGGAATGGGATGGTTTGTGGATACCTACCAAGGACACAGCCGGATTCATCACGGGGGAAATATTGATGGATTTTCAGCCATGGTCAGTATGCTGCCCAGAGATGGACTGGGATTTGTGGTGCTGGCAAACAAAAACGGCACATCCCTGCCAGAGCTTCTCATCCGGCATGCCGCGGATCTCATATTGGAACTGGAGCCCAAAGACTGGATTGGGCTGGCAGCTGAAAGAATAGCAAAAGGAGAGGAAGTCGAAGAGGAAGCGGAAAAGAAAAAGCAAACGCGCCGGGTAACAGGCACACAGCCCGCCCATAAATTAGAAGATTATACCGGTGACTACAATCATCCCGGATACGGGGATATCAAAGTAATTCAAAAGAACGGAAGTCTTTTTTTCACCTATAATGAGATCACTACTCCGCTGGAGCACTGGCATTATGAGACATTCAACGGGAAAAAAGCAGATGACCCGACTTTTGAGGATATGAAGCTCACCTTCCGTACCAATGTAAACGGATTGGTGGCACGGCTGGAAGCTCCTTTTGAATCCACTATGGAAGAGATCGTTTTCAAGAAAAAACCGAGTGCCCGGCTTTTTGATCCTGATCACCTCAAGCAGTTTGTCGGGAAATACACGCTTATTGATCAGATCCTGACCATTAGTTTAAAAGGGAACAGGCTTAAGGTCTACATTCCCGGCCAAATGGAATATGATCTGGAACCTGTATTAGGAGAAGAGTTCGTGCTTAAACAGGTTAAGGTGATCAGTTTGAGATTCAAGACAGATGATAAAGGGCAGGTGACAGCTCTTGAAATCATTCAACCTGACGGGATTTATGAAGCAGAGAGGGTCAAAGAAGAGAAGTAGAGATGCTTATAAGAAGTTTTATGAAAGAGTGGGTTTTTTCCCCGGAGACAGGAAGAAGTCAAGGATTACATAAAGACTGATAAGGGAGCTGACCACCAATAAAGTCCAGATCGCAATATCGAGCTGATTTATGACAGCAAAGATCATTATAAGAAAAAGCAGAAGCGCTCTTGACTCACTGGTGTCTCCCCTGGTTTTATTTTGAAAATAGTGGATGGTTATGTAATACAGGGTGACGTGCAAAAAGTAAACAGCGGATGCCAGGAGGGCGAGAATGAGCCATATATTCTGACCTGAGGCGCGGTACGCTCCTAATCCGATAGAGGCAAACAGAAGAAACTCTAAGATTCTATCCAAAAAAACATCCAGATATTTGCCGTACTCTGTCTCTATGTCTTTGGCACGGGCCAGCATTCCGTCAGCACAGTCCACAATTGAAGAAAGTTGGGCCAGAATACCTGCCGCTATAAACCAGGAAGGCTTACCCATGGAAAAGCAGACAGCCCCGGCTATTCCGATCAAAAAAGAGGCCACAGAGACTTGATTCGGAGTGACTTTTGTGGGTTTCAGTGCCTTGACAAGGGGCCAGGCCAAAGGCCGGTTTATCCAGGCATTGACCTTGATAAAATGGGAGATTAAAGGATGTCCGGCCTTTTTAACCGCTTTCAAGTATTCAGTTTTTGTCGTAAAGTTTTGCATAGATTCTATTTTTCGCGTAATTGAAATCATCCTGAGTGTCAATTTCCGCCCAGGGCTTATTAGTCAGGAGAATTCCAAATGGGCAGGATTTATGTGTCAGGATATCAAATCCCTTTTCAAAGAAGTGGTTAAGCTCTCCATTTTTCTCAAGGGAATTGAATTCGTTAACCAGGGGGAGGATGGTTTTCCTGGAAATTTTGTTAATGCCTATGGCTTCTCCCATACACTTGGCAGGATTCAGGTCCTTTCCGATTCTGGATATGATCCCGTTTTGTGTGATGACTTTGACTTCTTCTTCATCCAGATCGATGCTGTTATCCACAACCACACAATTTTTTTTTGGATGGTTGAGGAGGTCGGTCATGATAGTCCAATCAAAGATGACATCACCGTTCATGAGAATAAAGTCGTCATCCATTTGTCTGAGGGCAAGATGAAGAGAGAAAGCTGTGTTTGTTCTCAAATAATCATGATTGGTGACATAACTGATATGGGGATAGCCATGTTCCTTTATAAGCTCTTTGATTCGTTCTTCTTTAAATCCGGTGACCAGCAGGATTTTTTCGATTCCGACTTTGTTAAGGTTCTCTATGGCATATTCCAGGATGCTTTTTGTGCTGAATTTAAGTAGACATTTAGGGATTTCTTGTGTGTAGGGAAGAAGTCTGATTCCCCTTCCTGCACACAATATTATGGCTCTCATTAATCATATCTCAATTGAAAATTTTTACTATTATATACAATATTCATTCAGAATGAAAAGAAAAAACATTCAGAAAGTGAATATTGTATAATGAATCGATGCTTATGTTTAGAAATAAAATCAAAAAGAATTATTTAGATGGATGGTTGTATGATATATTTCTGGGAACAGCCCTTAAAAAGATGAGGAAATATGTGGCTTCTTATATAAACGAATTTCGCTTGTTCCCAATCCTTGACCTTTGCTGTGGAACAGGAGCTCAGTGTAGAATTATCCAAAAAGGGAATGCGGTCGGACTTGATTTAGATAGAAAGGTTTTGGATTATGCAAAATCCAGGGCACGGTGGGCATCTTTTATATGCGGGGATGGAGCTGACCTTCCCTTGAAAAACGATAGATTCCAGTCAGTGGTCATTTCATATGCTCTTCATGAAAAATCCCCAGCTGTTCGAAGCAAAATGATAGGGGAAGCCAAAAGAGTGCTCAAAAAGAATGGAAAATTGTTCATAATAGATTATGAAAGGCCAATGGATCTTCCTTCCAGATGGGGAAGAATAGTAACTTATTCCATTGAGAGGATGGCAGGAAAGGAACACTTCCGGAACGGACAATATTTTTTAAAACAGGGAGGGCTGAAAAGATTCCTTAAAAAACATGAAATAAGAGTTATAGAAAACCGCTGGTTAAAACTGGGGAGCAGCAGACTTATTATTGGTGAGTTTGAGACTAATAATGTTGATTATTTTCGTTGACTTTAATTATTTTAATTGATATACAAACAGAATAGGGAAAAGATAAGCGCCATTATATTAATTAAAAAATTTGATGGAGGAAGAAATGGGTAAACTCAGTATCGTGGATTGGATTTGCTTGATCCTCATTATCATTGGCGGCTTAAATTGGCTGCTGGTTGGAATTTTTAGTTTCGATCTAGTAGCTGCTATCTTTGGAGCGATGTCTATCATTTCAAAGATAGTCTATATTCTGGTTGGTGTGGGTGCACTGTACGTAGTGATCTTTATGCTTCCCAAGACCGGGAAGAAATAAATTTTAGCTCCTTAAATCTTTTTTGTCATCTTAATCTAATTCCCTGATGCACGGACTTAATTCCGTGCAGATGGTGAAGTGTGAATGATAGGAATTTGGTTTTTCTGTTGCTGATGATTTTCACTCCATTTCATCAAATTTCCGCCCTCTAAGAGACTTCACCATTAATAATACACATAAAAAACATGTCCGGTCAACGAGGAACCTACAAAAAAGATAGAACATCAGAAAATCAGTCTAATAATGCCACGCAAAGAAAAGAGATCTCCCTTGTCCCTGAAATAGGGGATTAGAATATCATATATATTCTGATTGTTCCTCAGCCGCAATAGAGAGCTGAGCTTGAGGAGGCGGGGGTCGAGCAGCCTTAAAGGTCAGATTAAGGTGTTTGATGATCTTGTCTATGATATTGTAATCTTCAATAAAGGAAACAATTCGCATGGTTCCCCCGCACCTGTTTTTCTCATCTTTCCTCTGTGGGCGTTTGCATACTTCCGAATGACTGGATCACCGCAATGATGCCGGGGGTGATATCTAATTACCTTTTATCCACTCAATTATCGTTTTTGCCAGCTCATCCCTGGAATTTTTAAAAGAATGATTATCTTGAAAGGCAATAATTTTTATGTTTTCTGCTTTTTCTTTTTTCAACTCATGGTATAAGGGTAAAACAATATTTTCAATTGAAACACTATGATCATCCCATCCGGCAATGAGTAGAATTCGTTTTTGAACCAATAATGGGGCACAATATCGTAAATCGTAAGTTGGATTTAATTCGATAATTTGCATTTCAGCAATTTCCTTTGCTGTTCCACCCGGCCCGAATCTTACAATTTCTGTCTGGGCTTTTAATTCATCAAACATTTTATCAATTTCTTTTTGCATTTCTGGATTACGCTTATACTCTTTCATAAATGCACCGTGGTCATTTCCAGCAATAGAAAACACTTCTTTTATTTCTGGATGATTTGCAGCGTAGGTTAAAGCCATCCCACCACCATAGCTATATCCACCCAAGATAATGCGAGTTGTGTCTATTTTAAATTTTTGAATATTCTCTGATTGGTGGATAAATTCAAATACAGCCTCAATGTCTTTTTGAGAATTATCGAAATTAAATTCTCCTTCGCTCTTATGCGTGCCGCTATAATTAAAAGTCAATGCATTAATACCAACTTCAGATAGTTTCTTTCCAATTCCAAGGACATCGATTTCACCACCTGGAAAGCCTTGGAGTAAAATGACAGTAAGAAAAACTCCTGTTCCTTCCGCTGTATAGAACTTACCCTTAAGTTGGATTCCATCGCAGTCAATACTAATATCTAATGGATTTAATGGCTGGCTGTAAGTAAATGTGAAAAATAATAATAACAATACAACAGATTTGTAAAAAATTGATTGTGGTTTCATTTTATTTACCTCTGTTTATTCATTATGTGCTGGTAGCACTGGTAAAATTAACATGGGAAATCTAATATGTCTACTCTATGGACTGCCACAAAATTTTGCCACAAACGGTATCAAGGGATTACAAGAAATTGTGATCCCTTTGTCCCACTTTGGGCATCTTTAATATTTTAAGCATAGGTAACATGATGATGTGATGCACCTCCTGCGGGAGTCGATTGTATGATAGACTACCCGCAGAGTCAAATCTAAAAAAGGAGGTGCACAAATGAATTATATGGGTATTGACCATCATAAGCAATACTCACACATTACTTTAATGGATGAGCGGGGAAAAAAGATTAAGTCCGGAAGGGTTGCTAACTATTGCTCAGAGGTGGAGAGGTTTCTTGATGGAAGCGGGGAGGTTAAAGCCGTTATTGAAGCTGGCCGCTCGAGCTATACCATGGTAGATGTCATGGATGAATTAGGCATTGAAGTTACAATTGCCCATCCTAAGCAGGTAAAAGCTATAGCCAGGGCAAAGATAAAGACAGATAAGAGGGATTCTTTCATGCTGGCTCATTTACTGCGTACGGATTTAATTCCTGAGATCTACAAACGAAGCCATAAGAATCGTGGGAATCAACGAGTTTTACGTCAGAGGGCATTTTATGTAGGTAGTATAACAAGGGCAAAAAACAAGATTCGGGCGCTTTTAGCCCAACAACAAGAGGAGGTCAGGGATAAGGTTTCTCAAAAGAAAAATATTTTTAGCAGAGATGGCGTGAAGTTTCTTAAGACATTGAATTTACCTGATACAGATAAGGATTTACTTTCTGCACTTTTAAAGACTTTTACTCATTTAGAAAAGATGAAGGAGGAAACAAACGGATTAGTGGAGAAGCTTTATCAAGAGATTCCAGAGTCAAGGCTTATCCGAAGTGTACCTGGCTATGGAATATTTTTATCCGTATTGGTGGCGGTTGAAATAGCAGATATAGAGAGATTTTCTAAAGTTTCCAAGTTTCTCTCTTATGCCGGTGTTATACCTTCTACCCACAGCTCAGGAGAGAGGAGTTATCATGGAAAGATCGTCAAGCAAGGCAATCGCTGGCTGCGCTGGGCTGCTGTTGAGGCTGTTTACCCTGGAATGAAAGCTGATTTTGATATTAAAAGTTTTTATAACAGATTAAAAAAGAGGAAAGGTTCAAACCCTGCAAAGGTTGCTACAGCAAGACGTATGTTGACAATTATCTATCGGATATTAAAAGAAAACCGTCTGTATATTCCTTATAAAAGATGATGATAGAAAAACAAATCGGCTGCCTTCACGAAATTCCTAACGGACCGATGAAGGTTGCGTTCTTTGTATAGGTTAAGGAGCCGAGACCTAATGTTAGAGTGTGTGCGGACTTAATATTTTTGTTAAGGGCACGGATAGAAGGATGGTTTAAAAGACCTTTGATTATGGAAAAGAAAAAAATAAAAAAGGAGGTTGATTAAAAAAGACTTGCATCACATCATCATAGAAGGAATTTCTTTTTGGGTCTTACTCCAAATTGCTTGCAATTTTCCGTGATTTTCACCTAATGATATTCAAAAAAAGAAAAACACACCCAAAACGGCAAGATCAACGACTCAAAAAGCGACACAAATCCCCCGAAAACTCCAAACCATCCAGTTTAAGCTAGACACCGCCCTCGAATCAGCAAAAAGACAACCTGCACAAAATAAGTTGGGATCGAACAAAAGGTTGATTGTCTCATTTATTGAAGATCATAAAGTCATAGACAAGATCATCAAACACCTTAATCTGACCTTTAAGGCTGAACGGCCCCCGCCTCCCCAGGCTCAGCTCTCCATAGCAGCTGTGGGACAATCAGAATATATGTGAAACTCTAGACTCCTGAATCAGGGACAAGGGAGATCTCCGCTTAGAGGATGGGAATTTGATGAAATTTAGTGAAAATCATCATCAATAAGAAACCAATTTTCTATTCTTTAAACGTGATTTTAAAGGTCATCCTGTGTTTATCGAGTCTTATTTGGAGAAAATTAAGAATTGGAAATATAAGTCAGCGGAGGGTTAATTTATGGATAAAGGTGCACATTTTTACAAATGTGATTTTCAGGTTCATAGTCCGAGGGATCAAAATTGGTCAGGTGATTGTCCTTCAACTGAAGAGGAGCGACAATTATATGCGAAAGAGTTTATTTCCGCGTGTAGAAAAAAATCACTTGATGCTGTTGCAATTACAGATCACCACGATATTGAATTTTTATCATATATAAAAGAGGCAGCTAAAAATGAACAGGATGAAAATGGTAATTCTATTGCAGACGATAAAAAGATTATTGTTTTTCCTGGGATGGAGCTTACGCTTAGCGTGCCGTGCCAAGCGATTATTATATTTGATGCCGATTTTCCGTTGGGGGATTTAACAGAACTATATACATTTTTTTCTATTCAACAAACTGATAAGAAAAAGCAGAAGCAGGCACAGATTGATGAAGTTAATATTTCAGACCTAAATCAATTATATGAGCGCCTTGAAGAAAATCACAAATTTAAAAATCGTTTTATTGTTTTACCTCATGTTACAGAGAAGGGGCATAAAACGCTTATTAGGAAAGATTTTAAGTCAAAATATTCTAATATGCCTTGCGTTGGTGGCTACATTGAGAAGCCTATTAATCATTTGAATGGAACAGGAGCGGAGAAGATATTAAATGGAGAAGATTCTAATTGGGGGAAGAAATCTTTAGCTATCTTTCCTACATCTGATAGCAGAGAGAGATCTTTTGATAAGCTTGGTACTAATTGTACATGGGTAAAGTGGGCAGTGCCTACGGCAGAAGCCTTACGTCAAGCATGCTTAGCGAAAGAATCGAGAATAGCACATTCTGATCCTGAATTGCCTTCGGTTTTTGTTGAAAATCTTGATGTATCAAACAGCAAGTTCATGGGGCCTATTAATTGTGATTTTAATTGTCAGTTTAATTCCTTAATTGGAGGTAGGGGTACAGGTAAGTCAACAATTTTAGAATATTTAAGATGGGGTTTATGTGATGAGCCTACGGAATTGTCAAGTGATGATTCGCCAGATTTTCAGAAACGCAGGCAGAGCTTAATTAAAAAAACACTAACTAAATATGATGCTACCGTACGTGTTTCTTTCTTTTTGAATAATATTCCACATGCAGTTAAGCGAAATTCAGCAACACAAGAAATTCATCTAAAGATTGGTAATGGGGAATTTCAATTATGTAAAGAAGCTGACATCAGAGATATCTTGCCTATCCAAGCATATAGTCAAAAGCAATTAAGTAATGTAGGTATTAGAATCGAAGAACTAAAACGGTTTATAACCGGACCTATAAAAAAAGAATTAAACAGATATGCTGACAAGGCAGAGAAAATTAAGTCAGAATTAAGAAATGCTTACGAACAAAGGCAACGCAAAATAGTCTTGCATGGTTTATTAAAAAAGGATCGTCTTGAGTTAAAGTCACTTAAGGAGCGAGTTGCTAATTTACGTAAAAAAATGAAAGGGGTTTCTGAAGGAGAACAACAAGTGATAGCCTCTCATTCAAAATATGAATTACAGGATCAGTTGATTGAATCTATTAATGCAGATATTAATGACATACGCCAGTTAATACTAGAGTTAGATAACGCACTGCAATCTTTCTCAGATAAACATGGTGACCTGCAATTTATGCCTGAAAAAGATAGAATAGTAGAATTGATAAAGAGACACAATGCGATTATAAAATATATAAAGGATAAAATTACAGACCTTAAGGGACAAATCATTTCAGAAGATATAAAATTAAAATTATTACATGAAGATGTTAGACAGTTTGAAGAAATTATAAAAAAAATCGAAGTAGCTAGAGAAATACACCAGAAGCAATACGACAAAATCAAAGAGAAATTTACTTCTCAGGAAAAGCTTTTAAAGGATATCGATGAGGTTGAAGAACGCATTCAAGAACTACAGAAGAATACAGCAGCTAGCGAGCGTGAAATTATAAAGATAGGAGATGTAGAAACTACTTATAACACAATAAAAGATAGGTGGCGGTCTATCTATACTGAGCGTGCTGATTTACTCGATGCTAAGTGTGAGGAGCTTACAGAATTATCTGCTAATGTAATAAGGGTAACATTGAAACGTGGCCAATGTATAAAGAAAGCAAAAAGTTATTTACTTCAAATTATTTCAGGTGCTAATGTTAGAGGTGATAAAATCGATGACATTTTTGAGCATATAAAAGATTCCGATTCTCCTATCGATGAATGGTATAGGATTTTAGAAGAACTAGAGCAGTTAGCTATTTTTAAGCCTAGCGAAGAGTTTTCTATTTCGACCAATTCTATTTTGGCGAGATGTAATATAACTAATAAAGAAGCACAAAGGATGGCAGAAAAACTAAGTCCTGAAAATTGGCAAGAATTATCTATGGTTGAATTAGAAGACTACCCATATTTTGAATATCAAACCAAGAAAGAGGAGTACATAGATTTTAGCGATGTTTCAAATGGTCAACAGGCAACGGCACTTTTAAATTTATTGCTTAGTCAAGATGGTCCTCCTTTAATTATTGATCAGCCAGAAGACGATTTGGCTAATCCGGAAATTTCAAATGTTGCCCAAAAAATTTGGCAGGCAAAAAAGAAAAGACAACTTATTTTTGCAAGCCATAACGCTAATATCGTTGTTAATGGCGATGCAGAATTGGTTGATTGTTGTGATTATCGCATAAAAGATGATCAATCTGGCGGTAGAATAAAGGAAGAAGGTTCTATTGATATAAAGGGTATTCGCAATGAAATAACAAGTGTTATGGAAGGTGGCGAAAAGGCTTTTAAATTGAGAAAGGAAAAATACGGGTTTTAACAATGCGAGTATCACTATATATTCGAGTATCAACCGAAGAACAAGCAAAAGAAGGATATTTTTTCGAAGCTTAGAGAAAACATTTTGAGCCCTTTTCTAAATAATCCTATCCTAAAAACTACTTTCCCAATGTTGGTATTTGCGTGTTTGTATTTGGCGGTTGTATTTGGCGGTCGGGCCCGGGCATCTTTTTTAAAATCAATAAGATAACCCTAGATATCCACAGTTTTTCACGCCCAAATCGATGATTCTTGGCCCAAAATCGCAATAATTAATAATCTCATTTAAGTGTGTTTTTTATATGCTGAAATTATGCTAATTGTCAGTTCTTGTGTTGGTTAGTCTATATTATTTACTCCCCCGCTGCTTTTTCCCCTTACTAATATGTTTGTTTTTATTTAATATTAGTTGCCATTCCAGTTTACAGGAACAGGGATATCGCTTGCATTTCCAAAATGTTTCACCATATTGGCCTTTAAGTCACAATCCGTATCCAACCAAAACAATGCATTAAAAAGAATTTTTATTAAGTGCTTGACATTGTAACTATTTTTATATATATTTTGTTACAGTTAGAGGTATTAAATGAAAAAACAAACTATTGCAAATAAAGTTATTAGCAAAATTTATGGGCATGGTAGGGGTTGGTGTTTTACTCCAAAAAATTTTCTTGATCTAGGAAGCCCTGAAGCGATCCGTGTTAACCTTCATCGGCTTGAGAAAAGAGGTATCATCCGCCGAATATACCGCGGCTTGTATGAATACCCAAGAAAGCACCCTTCGATCGGCTTTCTCTCGCCTAATCCAGATAAGATAGCTCAAGCCATATCATTCCGCGATGCAACATGTCTCCAACCTTCGGGGGCTTATGCAGCTAATATGCTCGGCTTGTCTGATCAAATCCCAGCTAAAATAGTCTTTTTAACGAACGGTTCTGGACGCAGGTTAAAGATTGGAAACCAGGAAATCTTACTAAAAAAAACAGCTCCCAGGAATTTGGCAGCTTCTGGAAAAGGCAGCGGTCTATTAATTCAAGCACTTAGGTTCATAGGTAAGAATCAAATTAAGCCATTCCATATCGAACATTTGAAGAAGAAATTAGACAACACTATAAAAGTAAAGTTGCAAAAGGATAAAATCTTAGCTCCTGAGTGGATGCATTCTGTTATCGATAGTATTGCGGAAGATTCCGATGTTAGAATTCGCTAAATTTTCTATTAATGATCGTCTCGATTATTTCGAGGAGGTCGCAAACAGACGAGGTTTAACAAAACTCATAGTGGAGAAGGACTTCTGGGTATGCTTCACGCTTAGGATTTTGTTCGAAATGCCAGATCTTACAGATGTATTTATCTTCAAAGGAGGCACATCGCTCTCCAAAGTCTTCAGTATTATCAAAAGATTTTCTGAAGATATTGATCTTTCTGTTAATCCTGATTGGCTTGGATTCGGAGGCGATAAAAGCCCCGATGATGCGCCGTCACGAACAAAATTCAACAAAAGGCGCAAAGATCTTGAAAAGACTTGTGTAGAAGCAGTAAAAAAGAAGATACAGCCAATATTGGAAAATACTTTTACGGAAATTCTTGGCCCCCAAGAATCTGGGGCTGCCTATTTAACATATGAATTTGACCAGCGTACTGAATCTCCAGTCCTTTACTTTAATTACCCCACTAAAGAACATGATACACAAGGGTATATTCACCCTCAGGTAAAAATGGAGCTTGGATCTCTTACAGATCAAGAACCAACCGGAACTCATAAAGTTACTTCGTGGGTGGCAGAAGAATTTCCCGAAGAGTTTGAGCAGCCAAATTTTCATGTTGTCTCCCTAGCACCTGAGAGGACATTTTGGGAAAAGGCCACTATTCTACATGCGGAATGTCACCGCCCTCCTGAAAAGCCAATGCGCAATCACCTTTCCAGAGACATCTATGATGTGTGTCGTATGGCTCTCCATGAATCTGGTGAACAAGCTCTTACTGATTTAAATCTTCTAAAACGTGTTGTTGATTACAAACAAAAATATTTTCGTTCTGGATGGGCAAACTACGAAAAAGCAAAACCGGGAACATTTCGTCTCGTACCTCCTGACCATAGGCTTCAAGATTTAAAAAGTGACTACAGAGGAATGCAAGAGATGTTTTTTGAGGCGCCACCAGACTTCCATGAATTGCTTATGGAACTTAAAAAAATTGAAGAGAGAATTAATGGAAGTTAGCCTTATTTACAATAGATTTCTGAGTCAAAAAATAGGGGTCGGGCCAAGCTATGTGATTGATATTATCATGTCGTGTTTTGGCTGATTATAACGGTTTTGTAGATAATTGATCCGCAGCCCATTTTCTTCACAAATATTGCAAGAAAGTGATAATAGGGAAATTTTTTATTATCATTTATGGCTCGAAATGATAATAAGAAAAAACCTTGTTTTCACTTGTAGATAGTTTTGCTTTGATTGGTCAAAAATAACAATATAAATATTCTTATTGATATTTATTATTGAAAATGATAACATATTAGCATATTTTTAGTCAAAGAATTAAGTATTAATACGTTGAGGTGCCATATGTATAAAGCAGGAATTTATAAACAACAGTATGAATATCAAAGTTTTTTGCCGTCATTTATAAACTCAGATTATCGATGGGAGGATCAAAAAATTGTTCTCTTATTGGAAGACGCCGTGCGCTATCTTGGGGAACTTAACGCCTATTCGACGCTTGTTCCGGATGTGGATTTTTTTATTCAAATGCATGTGGCAAAAGAAGCTACAACATCAAGTCGTATTGAAGGGACAAGGACTAATATCGATGAAGTCGTATTGCCCGAAAATGAAATTAGCCCTGAGAAGCGTGATGACTGGACAGAAGTTCAAAATTATATCAAGGCTATGAATTTTGCTATCGATGAGCTTGATAAATTACCCTTGTCTATGAGATTGCTCAAAGAGACTCACAAGAGGTTGCTTTCTGGGGTAAGGGGACATCATAAGCTACCGGGAGAAATAAGAAGAAGCCAAAACTGGATTGGCGGTTCAAGTTTGAAAGATGCTTTTTTTGTACCGCCTCATCATGAAGATTTACCGGATTTGTTAACAGATCTTGAAAAGTTTTGGCATAATAAGGAGATAAATCTTCCCCATTTGATTCGAGTCGCGATAAGCCATTATCAATTTGAAACAATACACCCTTTTCTGGATGGTAATGGAAGAACTGGACGCTTGCTTATAACCCTGCAATTGGTTGACATGGGTATATTAAATAAGCCCTGTCTTTATCTTTCAGACTTTTTTGAAAGAAACAAAGGGTCTTACTACGATTCACTAAGCGTGGTAAGAGCTTCGAATGATCTTGATCAATGGATTAAGTTTTTCCTTTCCGGAGTTATTGATACAGCAAAGAATGGAAAGGAAACCTTGGAAACTATTGTTAAACTGAGAAAGCAGTACGATGACAAAATCATAACGATGGGAAGAAAAGCAAAAATGGCACAAAAATTATTGCTGTTTCTTTTTTCCCATCCGATTGTATCTATCAGTCAGGCATCGGATCATTTGGGAGTTGGATTTGCCGCGGCCGGAAGATTAATTGCTGATTTTCAAAGAGTAGCGTTTTTAAAAGAAGTGACCGGATTCTCGAGGAATAGATTATTCTCATTATCAGAATATTTAGCGTTGTTTAAGTAAAATCTGATAAAAAATATAGGTAACATGATGATGTGATGCACCTCCTGCGGGAGTCGGAAGTATGATAGACTACCCGCAAGGTCAATATAAAACAAAGGAGGTGCACAAATGGATTATATGGGAATTGACCATCATAAGCAATACTCACACATCACTTTAATGGATGGCGGGGAAAAAAGCTCAGAGCGGGCAAGGTGGCAAATTACCGCACAGAGCTGGAGAAGTTTCTTGATGGAAGGAAAGAGATTAAGGCCGTTATAGAAGCGGGCCGATCGAGCTATACCATGGTGGATCTTCTGGATGAGCTAGACATTGATGTGACTATAGCCCATCCTAAAGATGTCAAAGCCATAGCCAGGGCAAAGATAAAGACAGATAAGAGGGATTCTTTCATGCTGGCTCATTTACTGCGTACGGACTTAATTCCTGAGATCTACAAACGAAGTCCTCAGAACCGAGCCTATCAGAGAGTTTTACGGCAGAGAGCATTTTATGTGGGCAGTATAACCAGGACAAAGAACAAGATACGGTCATTATTAGCCCAGCAAAGAGAGGAGTTCAGGGATAAAGTTTCACGGAAAAGGAATCTTTTTAGCCTGAGTGGAGTGAAGTTTCTTAAGGGATTGAACCTGCCTGATAGAGATAAGGAGCTGCTTTCTGCGCTCATAAAGACGTTCACTCATCTACAGGAGAGACGGGATGAGACAAACGGATTAGTGGAGAAGCTTTATCAGGAGATTCCAGAGCCAAGGCTTATCCGAAGTGTACCTGGCTATGGAATATTTTTATCTGTATTGATGGCGGTTGAAATAGCAGATATTGGGAGGTTCTCTAAAGTTTCCAAGTTTCTCTCTTACGCTGGGGTTATTCCATCCACCCATAGTTCTGGAGGGAGGAGCTATCATGGAAAGATCGTAAAGGAAGGGAACCGCTGGCTGCGGTGGAGGCTGTTTACCCTGGAATAAAAGCTGATTTTGATATCAAATGCTTTTATCACAGATTAAAAAAGAGGAAAGGTTCAAACACGGCAAAAGTAGCCACAGCAAGACGCATGTTGACAATTATCTATCGGATGTTAAAAGAGAATCGTCCGTATATTCCTTATAAAAGATGATGAAAAAAAACGAATCGGCTGCCTTCAGCAAATTCCTAATGGACCGATGAAGGTTGCATTGTTTTGATAGGTTAAGGAGCCGGGACCTGATGTTAGAGTGTGTGCAGACTTAACACTTTTGTTAAGGGCACGGATAGAAGGATGGTTTAAAAGACCTTTGATTATGGAAAAGAAAATAAAAAAGGAGGTTGATTAAAAAAAAATACTTGCATCACATCATCATAGAAGGAATTTCTTTTTTTGTTGCTGCTGATTTTCACTAAATTTCATCAAATTTCCGCCCTCTAAGCGATTCTATCGATTATAATACCCACAAAAAACACATCCGGTCAACAAAAAACCCACAAACAGGAGAGAATATCAGAGAATGAGGATTAGTGAGGTTCAGTAAGAATAGAGATCTCCCTTGTCCCTGATTCAGGAGTCTAGAGTTTCACATATATCCAGTTCGGGCAAGCCCAAAATCCATGATCTTTGCTTGGCCATTGTCGGTGACCATGATGTTGCCGCTTTTTATATCCCGGTGCACCACTCCTTTTTTGTGGGCTTCCTGCAGTCCTTCGGCCACCTGCGTGGCGATGTTGAGGGCTCCCTCCAGCTCTAAAGATCCTGATTCCATCTTCTTTTTTAAGCTCTGGCCTTCGATATAAGCCATTGAGATAAAGGATGACTCTTCTGTTTCATCGAACTCATACACTGTACAGATATTGGGATGATCCAGGGCTGCAGCTGCCTGAGCTTCTCGCATGAACCGGGTTTTAACCTCCGGAACATGGGTCAGCTCCGGCGGCAAAAACTTAAGCGCCACCATCCGTCTTAGCTTGGTGTCCTCGGCCTTGTAAACCACGCCCATTCCTCCACGTCCCAGCTCTTCAATAATGGTATATCTTCCGGCCAGAGTCGTCGCCTTTCGTTGACTTTCCCCAGAAGTTATGAGGGTTTTTGTGATGTCACTTCCCTCGGCAGATTTTAAAGCTCCACCACACTTACCACAGAAAAGTGTATCCTCAGGATTTTCATGCTGACACTTAGGGCACCTAATAGCCATTTTTCCCTCTCCCTTTAATGCGCTGTATTAGATATAAGAGTATCAATTTCAAAAAGCAAAGTCGAATAAACGAACTAACTCATTTCGTAAAACATAATATTTCACGATTTTTTTGAGGGATAAATAGATTGAGGAAACAAAAACCAAACTCAATTTTTTAAATTGATTTATAATGGCGGAGACGGCACCAAAGGCTCAGGTGCAGCAATCAGTTCTGGAATCCGCACAGTCGCAACTTTCCAAATCAGTTCTTGCTTGATTTCGCCGTATTCATGGGCTAAGACATTACGCTGGGCGATAATATTTTGCCATGGGATATCAGAGTGTTCGACTTGAAAAACTTTAGATACCCGTCGTGCAGCCTCACCGATGATTTCAAGTGCCCGCTCAACCGCCAATTGGAGTTGTCTATTCTTCATGTATTGATTAAAGCTGACGCCGGATACGAAACTATTGATCGTTCTAGCTGAATCCAGCATATCCCACAAGTAGGCTGCGTCTTTGTCATCAAGATGCATAGATGATCTCTCTATTGGTTAAGATTGAATGGCGACGAAAAGGATTCCTTAAAGTGCTTTTCTCCACTAAGTCAACCTCTCGCCCAAAGATTTTCTCCAATTCCTCTATCATCGTGATCCAGTCATATAAATCCAAATCTGCCTCTTCAGAAAGGCTAACTAAAATGTCTACATCGCTGTCAGGATCGAAATCATCACGTAAAATTGAGCCGAATAGTGAAAATTCAACAATATTCCATTTTAGACAGAATTCTTCTATTTTTTCTTTTGGCAATTTAAGTTTGGTGTTCATAACGGAATCTAAATTTCATACATTTAATATATCAAAACTTTTTATAACTGATAGGATAAGAATTTGGTTTTTCTGTTGCTGATGATTTTCACTAAATTTAATCAAATTCCCATCCTCTAAGCGACTCTATCAATTATCATACACATAAAAAACAGTTCCGGTCAACAAAAAACCCACAAACAGGAGAGAATATCATAAAATGAGGATTAGTAAGGTTCAGTAAGAATAGAGACCTCCCTTGTCCCTGATTCAGGAGTCTAGAGTTTCACATATATTCTGATTGGTCCCAGCTGCTAAGGAGAGCTGAGCCTGAGGAGGCGGGGGCCGTTCAGCCTTAAAGGTCAGATTAAGGTGTTTGATGATCTTGTCTATTCACCGAATTCAACCTATAAAAAGTTATTGTCTTTCGACCGGCCCCAGGTAGCGGTCGAGCCACTCCAGGGTGTCTTTGATGAATTCGTTTTTAGGAGGGATATGGTCCGTATCATACAGCTTCAGTTCCCTGTGTTCATCAGGAGTTCCCAAGAGAGCGAACATCGGCTTGATCGATGCTTCATATTTGTATACAAACCCATCGGCAACGGGTATCATAATGTCCTGAAAATCCGTCCGCCCATGCCCTTCACCGCAAGGGATGCAGATGTGCTGTTGAATACTCTGAAAACGATTCTGTCAGATAATTTTTCAGCTTGAATTTGAGGGGAGCAGCGGCCGGATTAAAAATATGTTTTATTTTTATAAGTAAAATCCAATTCTAATATGATTATTGTTTTTCTAAATAAAACGCCTGAAATAACGGACTGTTCATCAGTGGAATCGAATGGTCGCCGCGGGTGATATGATATTGATACTGAGTCGGGTAAATCCAAGATGATTCGCTTTTCATAACAGGAAAATTGTGGTAAATACTACTGGATAGAATGAGTCTTCGTCACTCGTTCCAGGAGAAGTAGAACATGAATGGTCAAAACCTGAGCCAAAGAGGCCGCTGGGGTTCAAAAATCGCTTTTATCTTCGCAGCGACAGGATCAGCCATAGGCCTGGGAAATATCTGGCGGTTTCCGATGGTCGTAGGCAAATACGGAGGAGCTGTCTTCGTGCTCGTCTACATTATTGCCGTTGCTCTTGTCGGATTTACAGTGATGTTGGCGGAACTGACCCTGGGTCGCTACACCCAGCAGAATGCGGTCGGAGCGTTCGAAAAAATCAAACCCAAAACTCCCTGGAAGATCATCGGATTTGTGGGTATGCTGACTAGTTTTTGTATTTTTTCCTACTATTCAGTGATCGCCGGATGGGCGGCGGGCTATTTTGCCAAAACCGTAAGCGGAACATTCAAAGGAACCGTCACAAGCCAGTTGAGTGAGAAGATTTTCACCGATTTTACATCTGATTCTGTCCAGGCGATAGTGTGCTTATTTATTGTCGTAGGCATCACCACCTTCATTATCTCGAGAGGAGTGAAAGATGGTATTGAAAGATGGACCAAAGTCCTGATGCCCTTGCTGTTAATCCTGATCATCTTTCTTGCCGTAAAAGCTCTGACTCTTTCCGGTGCAAGGGAGGGAATATCTTTTTATCTGAAGCCTGATTTTTCAAAATTGAACGGTACAGTCATTCTCTATGCATTTGGGCAGGCATTTTTTTCACTGAGCATTGGTATGGGAATCATGATCACATACGGCAGCTACATGCCCAAATCGGTCAATCTGGTTTCATCGGCCGGATGGGTCTCCTTTTCAGATTCCCTCATTGCTTTCCTCGCGGGCATCATCATCTTTCCCACCCTGTTTGCTCTTCCAGGCATTGAGCCGACAGCTGGTCCGGGTCTTGTATTCAAAGTTTTTCCCTTGATATTTTCCCAGATACCCGGAGGTAATTATTTTGGGATACTCTTCTTCATGCTGTTGCTGGTAGCGGCAATAACTTCGACCATATCTCTCCTGGAAGTCTCCGTGTCCTATTTTATAGATGCGCGCAATTGGTCTAGGAAAAAAGCGGCTTATCTCTTGGGGATCATCGCCTTCTTTCTGGGAATCCCTTCGGCTCTCTCTGCAGGAGGGATGAAATTCTTCACGGACATCGACTTTATGGGGAAGTTTGATGTTATCTTCGCAAATATAATGTTGGCGGTAGGGGCTTTGTTTATCTGCATATTCGTCGGTTGGGTTTGGGGAATCAAAACAGCTGTCAAGGAAATTCATTCAGGAAATCCCCGTTTCAATATACGTCCTCTCTGGATCTTCTCCCTGAAAATTTTATCTCCGATAGTCATCATTATCATCCTGATATTCATTAAAAAAATAATATCCGGATAGGAACAACAGAAAAAATCAAAGCCGCTCAACAAGAAACCCACAGAGGAAAGAGAGGATATCATAAAATGAGGATTAGTAAGGCTCAAAAAGAATAGAGACCTCCCCTGCCCCTTTCCCTCAGAAAATTCAGTGGAAAGTTTATGGTTAGGATTCCACTTGAGATTCACAGAAGGCTGGCCCTAGAAGCTGAAGAAGAAGGAATCAGGTCAGTGCAAAGCTCTCTCGACAATAAATCTCGCTTCATCGATTACATCAGTACGTGAAAGATTGACATAAGCATTTTTTTGTTTTAAAATTAAATTTAAGAAATAGCAATATAAGAGAGGGTAAAAATGGACGCAAAAGGAAAAGTTTTCGTATCTTTTTTTCTAGTATTTCTTTTAGGAGCGCTCCCAACAAGTTTAGCAGCAAAAGAAAGAAAAGGAGCAGAACTTTTAATTGAGAAAACAGACGGGCCACAAATAAAAGGCGAACTCATTGCAGTTAAACCGCACTCTCTGTTGTTGTTGGACTCTGAATCAGGGGCAGATGTTTCTGTTGAGGTTGGTGAGATTAGGCTTATAGAAATTGTAAAAGAATCAAAGGTCTTGGAAGGAGTTGGTTTAGGATTATTGAGTGGTGCTGCGATTGGAGTATTGGCAGGATATTTATCTGGAGATGATCCTTCTATCACGGTAAGAGGATTCGGGCCCACAATGACAGGACCGCCTCTAATGACAGCCGATGAAAAAGCATTAGCAGGAGGTACCATGGGTGGCATTTTAGGAGGAACCCTTGGAGGCGTTGGAGGCGCAATTGTTGGAGCAGATAAAACAATCCAGATCCAAAGAAAGTCAGATGCAGAAATCAAAGAGATATTGCAGAAATTGCGCAAGAAAGCTCGAGTTCGAAACTTCCAATAATTTTAGAGCCTCCACATACTGAGTCAGCGTAGATAATCTGTTCCGGGAAAGACTATCATAAAATAAGGATTATAAGCTCATTCCTTTTTTGATTTTCTTGTTCCACTTTGAACGGTCTGGATCTTTTGGTTTCTCCGGTTTCTTTGGCGGATTCTTCTTGAGCTCTTCCAGCAGCACTTCCACAGCTTTTTCCAGGCTGGGATCTTTCCCTTTGACAATGAGCTCGGGACGGTCATAGACCTCAATATCCGGTTCAACGCCGATTCCTTCAACAGCCCATTCTCCCTCAGTGTTCACAAATCCAAAAGTGGGAACAGAAAAGGAACTCCCGTCCATCAGTCCGGGATTGCCGGAAACTCCGACCAGCCCGCCCCATGTGCGGGTGCCCACCAGCAGGCCAAGATCCAGCTTCTTGAAGTAATAGGGAAAAGCATCTCCGCCGGACGAGGAATAATGATTGATCAGCATCACTTTGGGGCCGTCATGGGCAATCCCGGGAGTTTGAGACATTTCAAGCCCCCGCCTTACCCAGTAGTTCAGGATATCCCTGTCCAGAAGGTCGACCATCACATCCGGAATGAATCCTCCGCCGTTGTAGCGTTCATCAATGATCAAAGCATCCTTAGTGGAAAAGGCGTACATTCCCTTGAACAGCTCCCGGTTCCCCTGTATGGACGTATTGGGGACATGGAAGTAGCCTATTTTCCCTCCTGAAAGCTTTTCCACCATCTCCCTTCGGCTCCGGACCCAGTCAAGATAGTACAGATCGAGCTCGCTTCTGACAGGTTTAACCCAGTATTCCCTGGCTCCTTCTTTTGTAGGCTCGGAGTTAACTACCAGCGAGATTTTCTTGCCTGTGGTGTTTTCCAGAAACTGATACGGATTATTCTTAAGGGTCACATCATTCCCGTTAAGCGATATGAGGTAATCTCCTTCTTTGACATCAATTCCCTGCTCTGTCAGCGGAGAACGGGTGTTTTCATTCCAATTTTCTCCCTGATAGATTTTGGAAATGATATACCTTCCGGCTTTTTCGTCGGCTGTAAATCCAGCTCCCAGGAGGCCGCCTTCCACTCTTTCAGGACGGTCAAACTCGCCCCAGTTGATATAAGCATGCCCCACATTGAGCTCTCCTACCAGCTCACCGAAAAGATAATCCAGATCAGCCCGATGCCCCAGATAAGGCACAAGCTGTCCGTATTTTTCTTTCATCTTTGGCCAGTCCACACCATGCAGATTTTCCACATAGAACCAGTCACGGTAAATCCGCCAGGCATTCGTAAACATCTGCTTCCATTCGGTCATGGGATCGATTTTGACTTCCATGTCTTTGAAATCGAGCTTGCCGTCACCGGGTTTCTGGTTGGGCTTGAGACCGATGATCCCAAAAGTATCGCGCGCGCTGTAAAGAATCTTTTTTGCTTTGGGAGCCCACGCATATCCTCTAACACCGCTAATGACCATCTGGTCTTTCTTATCAGAAACAGAAAAATAATGCAGGCCTCCGTCTTTTAGGAAAAGGACTCCTCCTTCCACAGCGGAAAAGCCTCTGTAATTTCCGGCAGGAAGAGGAAAGGAAACAATCCTGTTGTTTATTCCATCCCTGTCAATTGAAACCTTGATGGATTCTTCCTTTTTCTCACCTGCTTCTTTCCCCTTTTCGTTTTCTTTTTCTTTCTTGATCTCTTCCACATCATTTTTCTCTTTGAAAAGAGGTTCTGTATCTTTGCTCAAGGCTGCAGCGTAGATATTTGTGGCATTGTTGTAAAGATAATCCTGCTCAAAGCTTGAAAAACTGAGTCTGAATGTCCTGTTGGAGAGAAAGAAAAGATATTTGCCGCAGCTTGAAAATACCGGTGAGAAGTCGGAATACATGTCATCTGTCAGCTGAAAGGACTCCGCCTGCTGGAGCGAATAGACCCAGACAGCTTCCTGCCCGTTATCCCCGTCTTTGGAATAGGTCACCCACTGAGAATCAGGAGACCAGCTGTAGTCGGTTATATCAAACCTGCGGGCTTTATCCGCTACAGCTATGTTTTTTGTTTTAACATCCAGGATCTGGAGTTTCTGGTTCTTATCAGAGAAAAGAAGCTTGGTGCTGTCAGGAGACCATACAGGAGGAAACCGCCAGATACGGCTTCCCTCGGTGAGCTGCACGACCTTATTGCCTTCGGCTTTATCCATCAGATAGATCTCATACTCTCCTGTCTTATCTGAGTAAAAAGCAAGATAACGCCCGTCAGGAGACCAGGCAGGGAATATTTCTCTTTGTCCCGGAGTCTCAGATAGATTGTAGGTGACACCCTCTTCGGCGGGAAGCGTGAAGATCTCTCCACGGGCCTGAAACACAGCTCTTTTTCCTGAAGGAGAAATAGCAAAACTGTTGATGTCGTCTTTGACATTTTTGAAATAAGGAAGAAGATTGGGATTATCAAAGTGAATATCCACTGTGACCTTTTCGGCTTCCCCTTTCTCCTCGTCCAGAACATACACATGCCCTCCGTTTTCATAGGCGATAAAGCCCCCCTCACCGGAAGGCCAGAGAATGTCATAATCAGTATGATCGGTCACTTTCTCGATCTGGTCTGTGTTCAAGTCATAGGCATACATATTGAGTGTGAGATCCCGGTCTGAAACAAAATAGATCTTATCCTCATGCCATATGGGATGGTAGTCGGTTCCGGAAAAAGTCGTCAATCGTCTGGATTCATCTTTTTCCAAATCATAGATCCAGACATCCTGAGCCCTGCCTCCCTTGTAGCGCTTCCAGGTTCTCCATTCCCTGGAAATGGGAGTATACACGATCTTTTTTCCGTCAGGAGAAAAAGTCCCCCCTCCGGCTTCAGGTATCTGGAGAGGCCTCTCCAGGCCTCCCTCTCTGTCCACCAGAAAATATTTTCCCATTCTCTGGCCCCAGGGGGTCCTGTTTCCCCTGAAAAGTATGTTTTTCGAATCCGGGGTCCAGTCCATAACCTGGTAGTCAAAACCTCCCCGGGGAGGCATCACTCCCACATCATTGTAAAAGGTCAACTGCTTGGGAATGCCACCGGTTGAAGGCATGACATAGACCTGCCGGCTTCCGGAATACTCGGCTGAAAAAGCGATCCACTTCCCGTCAGGCGAGATTTTAGGGAACAGCTCAAGTCCTTTATGCGAAGTGAGCCTCTTTGCTTCGCCTCCTTTTACTGGAACCGACCAGATATCACCGGCATAAACAAAGACCAAAAGGTCTTTATTCACATCGGGAAATCTTAAAACGCGGGCATCATCTCCGGCCCATATAAAAAGAGATAAAAACAAACAGACTACAAGGATGAAGCTCATTTTTTTCATGATTCCTCCTAATGAATCCTTTCTTTTTATGATTTCTGATAATACTCCTTTCTTTGTTTTTTTTCAAAGAACTTCAAATCTTTCCTGCATGGCTTTTTGAGTTTATTTGCTTCCTCTTCTAAATTCTGTCCGCAACCGGACAACCGCTGTTTCAGAAGCGAACAAATTCTCCTGTCTGTAGGACGCCTTTTGCCCGGCTTCCCCTAACGCCTTTATTTGGCATGAAACATGCATGCATTGATTACGAATGTATCTTCGATCGCGAGGCATAAAATGGTATCAAAAACACTGATGGCCGCATCAACCAGGCCACTTATTCTGGCCCTGCTCTCCAGGGGAGAAGATTACGGATACAGCATCATCCAGAATGTCAAGGACATTTCAGGGGGGCATCTTGAGTGGACAGACGGAATGCTCTATCCGGTCTTACAGAGAATGGAAATGGATGATCTGATCACCTCCAAATGGAGACTCTCTAAAGAAAACCGGCCCCGCCGGTACTATACCATAACTGAGAAAGGCCGAAAGGAACTGGAATCAGAGCTGGTGAGCTGGCGGAATGTCTGGCAGGCACTCGTCAGCCTGACAAAACCAATCCCATCCGAGGATTAAAATCATTAGGAAAAACATGTTTGACCTGGAAAAAGAGATCAAAAAATGGAAAAAAAGCCTCTACAAACTCAACCGCCGCTCCCCTTTTCGGGCCGCACGGTTTATGCCCGCTATGGCCTGGAATTATGTAAAGGCGGCCCTGCGCATGATCCGCCGCCATAAAGTGTATTCCTTTATCAATATCACGGGCCTGGCGCTTGGAATGGCCTGCTGTATCGTGATTGCCTCATATCTCCGGTTCGAGCTCTCCTATGACAGCTTTCATGAAAACAAGAACCGCATCTTCCGTCTGGTGGAGAAACAGTCCTTTAAAGGACAGGAAGAAAAGAATCTCGGCCAGTCCACTTCCTGGATGGGAGAGACTCTTGTGGAATACCCGGAGGTCAGCAAAGCGGTCAATTTCATTAATATGGGAAACATCTGGACCAAATACGGGGACGAAATTTTTGAGATCCCTCAAGCTCTTCTTGCGGACCCTGATGTCTTCAATGTCTTCTCTTTTAAACTGCTGGAGGGTGACCCGCAGACCGCGCTGCTGGATCCAAACACAGTGGTCATAACAGAAGATACGGCCCGGCGGATATTCAAGGATGAAGATCCTGTGGGCAAAACTCTTCTAAGCCTGGATTCCAAACAATACAGAGTCACCGGTGTGGCTGAAAACGTACCTAAAAATTCCCATATCCAATTCGACATGCTGGTTTCCATTACGGAGATGAGGAACCAGCCCGTGGAGTGGGATAACTACAATCATATCTCTCCCACTTATGTCCTTCTCAAACAAAATGCGGACCCTGAAACACTGGAAAACAAGCTTCCTGCCCACACCCGGAATTACTTTAAATTCAATGCCGAGCATGTCTCACTTTTTCTTCAGCCACTGAAAGACACCCATCTTCGCTCCAAGCATATCATGTGGGAGATCAACTGGATGAAGGGTGACATCATGTATGTCTCTTTCTTTTCCATTATTATGGTCTTCATTCTTGTGATCGCCTGCATTAATTTCATCAATCTTTCAACGGCCCGGGCTCTCACCCGCGCCCGTGAAGTGGGCGTCCGCAAGGTCATCGGCGCACACAGATCACAACTCGTCCGGCAGTTCATCGGAGAATCCCTGCTTTTTTCTTTAGCCGCGCTTTTCCTTGCCGTGGTCATCATTCAAACAATCAAGCCTGCACTCGAAAAAATCCTGGTGTCCGGCCTGTTGTCCTTTTCCTTGGACAATATGGTATTTGTTGCCGGGATATTCTGTATCCTGGTCGGGAGCGGGATTTTATCAGGCATTTACCCTGCCTTTGTCCTTTCTTCTTTTCGACCGGTGGTTGTTCTTAAAAGCAGCTTTTCCCAGGGGAAAAAATCCGCGGGAATAAGGAAATTCCTGGTTATGGGGCAGTTTGCGGTCTCTATCATACTGATCTTTTGCACAATGGTCGTTTCCGGACAGTTCGACTTCATGAGGAAGAAGGACACCGGATTTGATAAGGCCCATGTTGTGACCCTTCCTATGACTGATGAGATGCAGCAGCACTTCGACACGATCAAAGAGAGCCTCCTGAAGGATCCCGGAATA
>Ga0307430_1000736_pt1 | contig 26877 bp, 16 predicted proteins | sample SalMarWE160130MG_FD_202159 | JGI IMG/M metagenome (GOLD analysis project Ga0307430, IMG submission 202159) | Salt marsh sediment microbial communities from the Plum Island Ecosystem LTER, Massachusetts, United States - WE1603-130 | ecosystem: Environmental > Aquatic > Marine > Intertidal zone >...
CGCGCGCCGATGAAGCGTGAGAAGATCGTCGTCGTTGAGGACGAGCGGGACATCCTGGAAGTGATCGGCTACAACCTCGGCCGGGAGGGCTATCGCGTCTTCACGGCGACAGATGGGCTTGAGGGGCTGCGTCTGATCCGCGACGAGGCGCCGGACGTGGTCTTGCTGGACCTCATGCTGCCCGGTCTCGACGGGGTCGAGGTGTGCCGCCGGTTGAAGGCCGATCCGGTGACGAAAGCGATCCCGATCATCATGGTGACGGCCAAGGGCGAGGAAGCCGACGTGGTGCTGGGTCTCGGTGTCGGTGCGGATGACTACGTGACGAAGCCGTTCAGCCCGAAGGAGCTCGTGGCGCGCGTCAAAGCCGTGCTGCGACGTGGGCCGCTCAAGGAAGAGGCGGGCGTCGGCGAGCGCATTGTGCGCGACGGCGTCGTGATTGACGCGGCGCGCTTCGAAGTGCGTGTTGACGACAAGCCCGTGACGTTCACAGCCACGGAGTTTCGGTTACTTCATTTTCTGGCATCACACCCAGGGCGCGTGTTTACGCGCGACCAGCTTCTGAATCGCGTGATCGGCGAGCATGCGGTCGTGGTGGACCGCAACATCGACGTGCACGTGCGAGCGGTGCGCAAGAAGCTGGGCGCCTGCCGCGAGCTGATCGAGACGATTCGGGGCGTCGGTTACCGGTTCCAGCACGTGGAGAGCTGAGCCGTGTTGCGCAAGCGCTTCTTCTGGAAGATCTATGCCGGATCGCTCGTGCTTGTCTTGCTGGCCGCCGCCATCGTCTCGATCCTTGTCACGCGGCGCATTGAGCGCGACTCGATGCACGATATCGAGCAATCCCTCCACGACCGCGCCGAGCTGCTGCGCGAAATCTCTCTGCAGTTTTTCAGGCGCGAGAGCGACCCCGCTTTCCAGGAACGCGTGCAGGCGATTGGGCACCAGATCGGGACGCGGCTCACCGTGATCCGCGAAGACGGCATTGTGATCGCCGACTCCGAGAAAGATCCGGCCGTCATGGACAACCATGGCGAGCGCGGCGAGATTCTCGACGCACGAGAAGGCGGCATCGGGCGCCGGGTTCGCTACAGCGACACGCTGCAGACGCGGATGATGTACCTGGCGCTGGCGGTCGAGGACGGCGGCACGCTGCATGGCTTCGTTCGAACCTCGCTGCCTTTGGTTGTCGTCGAGCAGCGAGTGCGGCGTGTTCGCGTTGTTGTCGCGCTGGGTGCGCTCATCGCGGCCGGCGCCGCAGCCGTCATCGGCTTCTTCGTGGCCCGGCGCGTGACGGGGCCGCTCGCCGCGATGACGCGCGTGGCCGGGGCGATCGCCGACGGCGATTACACGCAGACGGCGCGCGTTCGGACCCGTGACGAAATGGGCCAGCTCGCCGCAGCGCTCGACCGTATGTCGGGCCAGTTGCGCGAGCGGATGGAGCGGATCACGGCCGACCGCAACGAGGTGGTGGCGATTCTGGCAAGCATGGTCGAGGGGGTAATCGCCGTGGACCGCGACGAGCGCATTGTTCACATGAACGCCGCGGCGGGCGAGATCCTCGGCACGGCGCCGGACGCGAGTGGCGGTAAGCATGTCTGGGAAGTGACGCGGCTGCTGGAGGTGACCGAGACAATCGCCAAGGCGCTCGAGACGGCTGCCGGCGTCACGGCCGAGGCGACGCTGGCCGGTGACCGCGTCGTCGAGATGCAGGCGGCCCCGCTGCGCGACGCCGAGGGGCGCCTGAGCGGGGCGGTGGTCGTGCTGCACGACGTAACTCGGCTTCGGCGGCTCGAGACAGTGCGCCGCGACTTCGTGGCGAACGTCTCGCACGAGCTCAAGACGCCGCTTACGGCGATCCAGGGCCTGGTCGAGACGTTGCTCGACGACGAGGCGATGGATGAGGCGACGCGCCGCCGCTTTCTCGTCAAGCTCAAGGATCAGGCCGGCCGGCTCTCGGCGCTCACGGCCGATCTGCTGGCGCTCTCGCGGCTCGAATCGGGCGACGAGGCGCTCGAGCTGAAGGCGGACGACGTCCGGCGGCCGGTCGATGAGGCCGTCCGGGAGTTTGGCGTGCCATCCGAGCAGAAAGGGGTGACGCTGACGGCGACGCTGCCGGACTCGCCCGTCGTTGTGCTCTGTCAGTTGGAGGCCATGCGGCAACTGGTTGATAATCTCTTGGACAACGCCGTCAAGTACACGCCCGAGGGAGGGCGCATCGAGGTACGTCTGACTTCAGAAGACCGCGAGGCGGTGCTCGAAGTGGCGGACGCCGGCATCGGCATCGAACCGCGCGACCAGCAGCGGATCTTCGAGCGCTTCTACCGCGTTGACAAGGCGCGTTCACGCGAGCTCGGCGGGACGGGGCTAGGGCTGTCGATCGTCAAGCACATCACCGAGGCGCACGGCGGCAGCGTCACCGTCGAGAGCGCGCCCGGACTCGGCAGCACGTTCCGCGTCCGTTTGCCCCTGGCGCCGTAGGGCTTGGAAAATGGGGACAGGCACCTGTTCTTCTCGTCCGTGGCCGCAATGAAACTGTAAGGCCCCCGCAGAAAAACAGGTGCCTGTCCCCATTTCCATTTTTCCCGCAAAGACCTTCATTCCGCCTTTATTTGCTCTTCACATGCCCCCAGTAGCTTCGCGCCCGAAATGCAGGGCGGAATATGCCGTGCTCGCGGGGACACGGGCCGCTCCTGCCAAACACCAGAGTCCGTGTGGAGGAGGAGGAAATGAAGGGAGTAGGGGACCGAATGCGAGTTGTTGTTCTGGGCCTGTTGCTGGTCTTCATGCTCGTGGGTCAGGCCGGCGCGGACGACCTGAACGTGTACTGGAAGGACGGGCTGCGTGCCGACTCGGAGGACGGCGCGTTCAAGATCAAGTTCGGCGGCCGCATCATGCTCGACATGGCGTGGTTCGACGTGGATGCGGCGCTCGACGACGAGGAAGACCCGCTCGACGAGGCGGTCGAGTTCCGCCGGGCGCGCCTGTACTTCTCGGGCACCATTTGCGATGCGGTCGAGTTCAAGGCGCAGTACGATTTCGACGCGAGCGAAGCGGACCTGATCGGCATCGAGGCAGCGGCCGTGTTCGGCCCGGTGTCGGTGCAAGGCGAGTACATCATGGCTGCCGTGCAGTCGGACGCGTCGGGCGATCCGGACTTCGCCGGCTACTCCGTCGAGGCGAGCTACTTCTTCACCGGTGAGCACCGCCGCTACAAGCTGTCGGAAGGTGCCTTCGACCGCGTCAAGCCGAGCCAGAACCTCATGGCGGACGGCGGGTTCGGCGCGGTCCAGCTCACCGCGCGCTACTCGAGCGTCGACCTAACCAACGGGGCGATCGAGGGCGGCGAGATGGACGATATCACCGTCGGCATCAACTGGTACCTCAACCCCAACACGCGCGTCATGCTCAACTACGTCACCGCGGACGTTGACGGGGTCGGGGAAGCGGACATCATTCAGACGCGCTTCCAGATCGATTTTTAATCGCAGGGCACTTGAGTGAGAACCAGGATCTGAACGGAAGGGGGACGAGATGAAAACGCTTGTGCTTTGCATCAGCGTACTGGCCCTGGTTGTGGGATTCAGTCTCGGCGCCGACGCCGCCGACAGCACGGGCGATTCGAGCCTCGTCGTGGACGGCTCGACGACGGTCGGGCCGATCGCCAAGGCGTTTGCCGAGTACTACATGGAGCGCAACCCCGGCGTGAACATCACGGTCAGTGAGTCGGGCAGCGGCAACGGCGCCAAGAGCCTCATCAACAGCACGTGCGACGTGGCCGACATGTCGCGCTTCATGAAGGACAGCGAGTTCAAGGCCGCGGCCGACAAGGGCGTCATGCCGGTAGCCCACGTCGTGGCGCTCGACGGGATCGCCGTCATCGTGCACCCGAGCAACCCGGTCAAGGCGCTCACGGTCGAGCAGGTGCGCGACATCTACACGGGCACGATCACGAACTGGAAGCAGGTCGGCGGGCCGAACAAGGCGATCGTCGTGTGCAGCCGCGACACGAACAGCGGGACGTACGAGACGTTCGAGAAACTCGTGATGAACAAGGAGAAGATGGGATCCGGGACCGAGTACTACGGCAGCAACGGCGCCGTGCACAAGAAGGTTTCGACCACGGTGACCGCTATCGGCTACGTGGGCCTTGGTTTCGTCGACCGGAAGGTCAAGGGGCTCGAGATCAACGGCATCGCCCCGAACCCGGAGACGGTCAAGTCGGGCAAGTACCAGATCGCGCGGCCGCTCTTCATGTTCACAAACGGCTATCCGAGCATGGGCACGCACCTCTACGCGTTCGTCACACTCTACCTGACCCGACAGGGGCAGGAGATCATCAAGACGATCGGTTTTGTGCCGGTGACAAACTACGGTGAGGATGAGGAAAAGGAGTCGATTTGGAGCGAGCTGCGACTCCAAAAACTGGAGCCAAACACCCCAGCAGGCACAGCCTTTCGCTGAACGAGCGGGCGAGCCGCCGCGCGCGGCTCGCCTCGCTCGTTGCCAGGGGCGTTCTGTTCGCCGTGACCGCGATCTCGGCGGTGGCCGTGCTGTTCATCGTCGCGTTCATCCTAAAGGATGCGCTGCCGTTTTTCCGGCTGCGGGGTGTCGCCGAGTTCTTCGGGAGCCTCCGGTGGTACCCTTCGGGTGAGCCCGCGGAGTTCGGCGCGCTTGCGCTGTTCGTGGGCAGCGGGCTCGTCACGCTCGGCGCCATTGTTGTGGCCGTGCCGCTCGGGGTGGCGGCCTCGCTGTGTCTGAGCGACGTGCTGCCGTTCACGCTGCGGCAGATCGTCAAGCCGATCATCGAGGTGCTTGCGGCGATTCCGTCGGTCGCCTACGGCTTCTTCGCGCTCGTCGTTTTCGCGCCACTGCTTCAACGCCAGGGCGGGCACCTGCTGTCTGTTGCGAGCTGGGTGATCGGGTTGCCGCTGCTCGCGCTCGTCGTGCTGGTTGCGAGCGACCTGTTCGCCGCACGTTGGCCTGAGCGTGCGCGCGTCCCGGTGCGTCTGCTTGCCTTCGTCGTGCTCGGTGCGTGCAGCGTCTGGGGTCTGATGCAGCTTGGGCGCGCGTGCGAGCAGATCGAAATCCCAAGCGGGACGAACGCGCTCAACGTGTCGATCATTCTCGGGATCATGGCGCTGCCGACGATCGTGAGCGTCTCCGAGGACGCGCTGCAAGCCGTCGGACGCGAGCTTCGCGAGGGGAGCTACGCGCTCGGCGCGACGCGCGCCGAGACGCTCACCAAGGTCATCATCCCCGCCGCGCGCAGCGGCATCTTCGCCGGCGTGATCCTCGGCATCATGCGCGCGCTCGGCGAGACGATGGTCGTCTGGATGGCGTCGGGCAACGCGGCCAAGATTCCCAGCCCGTGGTACGACCTGACCCAGCCGGTGCGCACGCTCACGGCGACGATCGCCGGCGACATGGGTGAGGCCGAGCAAGTCACCGGCGCGGCCCGCTACCACGTGCTCTTTGCACTGGCGCTGTGCCTGCTCATCTTCGCGTTGCTCGCCAATCTGGCGAGCGAATGGATCGTGCGCCGCGCGCGCGCCAGGCTCAAGGGGAGCTAGCGTCGTGCAGCTCGGAACCCGCAAAGCACTCGACAAGGCGTTTTCGGGGCTCGGGATCGTCTCGATCCTGTTGCTGGTGACGGCGCTCGTCGTGATTCTCGGGCCGATTTTCGTGCGCGGGAGCCGGGCGTTCGTGTTCCGGGGCACGGTCGAATACCGGCGGCTCATGTTTGAGAAGTACCATCGGGGCAGGCAGGAGTCGCTCGAAAGCGAAATGGCCGAGGCGGCACGCGCCCGTCAGCCGGTCTACGACATGATTGCCGCGTTCGAGGAAGAGCTCAAGGGCATGTCGTTTGCGCAGAGGCGGCGCTGGCGCGACTCGCTCGACGAGCTCAAAGACCTGCTGCGCCGGCTGCTCGGCCCGTTTCCGGGTAGGAAGCGGCCCGTCGTGATCCGCGAGCAGTACGGCGAGACGCGGTGGGATCGCGCCCAGGTGACGGTGCACGATGTCCTGTTCGTTGAGAGCTACGACTACAGCGACGCGACGAAGATGGGCACGCTCGTTTACGCCCCGAGGGTCGAGGAGTTCAGGGGCACCTCGATCGAGCCGCTGTTCAGCTACGTCGAGACGCATGCGCGCGAGATGCTGCGGCCGCGGCGCACGTTCTACTGGCGCTTCCTGTTTGACGAGTCGCTCGACGCGCACATGTTCGGCGGGATCTGGCCCGAGATGCTTGGGACCATCTACCTGGCCGTCGGGGCGATGCTGTTTGCCGTTCCGCTCGGCGTGATCTCGGCCATGTACCTGGCCGAGTACGCCGGCGAAGGGCGGGCCGTGAGCCTGTTGCGCACGTTCATCAGCACGCTCGCTGGCGTGCCGAGCATCGTGTTCGGCCTGTTCGGGCTCGCGTTCTTCATCAACACAGTGCACGTGTCGAGCTCGAAGAGCGTGCTGGCCGGCTCGCTCACGTTAGCCGTACTCATTCTGCCGACGATCATCCGCGCGTCGGAGGAGGCGATTCGCGCCGTGCCAAACACGTATCGCGAAGCGGCGCTGAGCCTCGGGGCGAGCCGGCTGCGCACGACGCTGACCGTTGTGCTGCCGGCGGCGCTGCCCGGCGTGCTCACCGGGATCGTGATCAGCATGGGGCGTGCGGCGGGCGAGACGGCGCCGATCATTTTCACCGCGGCCGTCAGTGTCGGCAGACCGCTCAAGGTGTGGCAGACGCTCACGCAGCCGACGCCGGCGCTGCCGTGGAACATCTGCAATCTGGCCACGGAGCACGCAGCGCAGGAGGAGATCGTGCACGTGCAATACGGAATGGTGCTGACGCTCATCCTCGTTGTACTGTTCCTCAACGTCGTCGCGGTCGCGTTGCGCGCGAGGCTTTCGAAGAAACTCAAGGGGTAGCAGTCATGATCGGCGTGTCGATACACAACAGCGTAACCGACAGATCGAGCAACACCGCCCTGGAAGACAACGGGCCGTTCGAGACGCACATCCGCGCTGAGGCGTTCTCAGTGCTGTACGGCTCGAGTGAAGCGGTCAAGCAGGTCACGTGCGAGATCCCGGCGGGGCAGGTGACGGCCATCATCGGCCCGAGCGGCTGCGGCAAGAGCACGCTGCTGCGCGCCGTCAATCGCATGAATGACCTTATCCCCGGCTGCTCGACACGCGGCCGGTTGCTGCTCGACGGCGAGAACGTGTACGGCCCGCGCATCGACGTGGTCGAGCTGCGGCGCCGCGTCGGCATGGTGTTCCAAAAGCCGAACCCGTTTCCAAAGTCGGTCTTCGACAATGTCGCCTACGGGCCGCGCCTGCACGGGAATCATGGCCGCCGGCGGTTGCACGAGATCGTCGAGCGCAGCTTGACGCGCGCGGCACTCTGGGATGAAGTCAAGGACCGGCTCAGTGACAATGCCCTGCGGCTTTCGGGCGGGCAGCAGCAGCGGCTCTGCATCGCGCGCGCGCTGGCCGTCGACCCCGATGTGCTGCTCATGGACGAGCCGACGTCGGCGCTCGATCCGCGCGCGACCACGCGTATTGAAGACTTGATCCGTGAGCTGCGGGGCCGCTACACGATCATGATCGTTACGCATAACATGCAGCAGGCGGCGCGCGTCTCGGACTACACTGGGTTCCTTTACGAAGGCGAGCTCGTCGAGTTCGACGTGACGAAACACCTATTCACGAAGCCTCGGCAGAAGCAGACAGAAGATTACATCACCGGCCGGTTCGGCTGAGTTCGAACGGGGCCGGCCAGGCTCAGAAACGGAGCAGACAATGCCAAGACATCTGGAACGTGACCTCGAGCGGCTCAGGAAGGAGATCCTTGAAGTCGGCTCACTGGTAGAGGAAGCGATCGACAAAGTGATCAAAGCGCTCATGGAGCGGCGTCCCGAGATCGCGCGCGACGTGATCGACGGCGACGAAGCCATCGATGCGAAGGAGGTCGATGTCGAGGAGCATTGCCTCAAGATCCTCGCCCTGCACCAGCCTGTCGCCATTGATCTGCGCTTCATCGTCGCCGTGATGAAAGTCAACAACGACCTTGAGCGGATGGGCGACCTCGCGGCGAACATCGCCGAGCGAGCCGTCTACCTTGCGGCACACGATGCGATCCGCTTGCCGGACACCTTCCAGGACATGGCGGCAACCGTCCGCACCATGGTGCGGCAGAGCCTCGACGCGCTTGTGAACATGGACGTGAAGCTGGCGCGCGGCGTGCTGCGACGGGATGACGAGGTGGACGCGGCCAACCGCGAGATGTTTGAGGCGCTCCAGCAGCTCATGCACGACGATCCGGCCAGCATCGAGCGGGCGGTGCAGGCACTCTCCTCGTCGCGCAACCTCGAACGGACCGCCGACCTCGCTACCAACGTCGCCGAGGACGTCATCTTCATGATCGACGGCGAGGTCATCCGCCACAGCCGCCGGGGCCTGACGGAACACTGAGGAACCTCTGTGACATCCGCGAGCGTGTCGAGACGCACAACGCGTGTCTGACCGGTCTTGCTGTCTGGCGTTTCTCGGTTGACGTCCTTGTCTCGTGTTCACCCTCAACTGCGTCCTGTCTTATGAATGTGTCATCCTCTGGGGTTCATTGGGTTTCTTGGCGACGTAGGTGTCGCAGTCGATCAGGCCGAGGAGGCTTCCGTCGTAGAAGATGTCGAACTGGAAGCTGCCGGTCTCCTCGGCAAAACCGCTCAGGTAGACGCCGATGAGCAACTCCTCGCCGAGGCCGATGACGCATTCGGTGTCCGGCAACAGGTCGCCGTTCATATCGAAGTAGATCTGCGCGCCTGACGCCGCGCTCGTCGACAGACACGCCAACGCCGCAACGACATAGACTGGAAAGAGAATCCCCCGCGGAACCATCTCGAATCCCCCTTATTGTTCTTGTGTGGCGGCTGCGATCTCCGGCGCAGCCGCCTTTCTATATTACATTACCACACTTCGACTTTGAAGAACAGCTTTTTCGCATTTGGATCGACCGCGACCGTCTGCGTGGCGATCCCGTCGTTGACTTCGTACACACCCTCGACGGGCTGCCAATCGGCGGCGTCGCCGGGCAGCTCGGCGCAGTAGAGCTCATACTGCTTTCCGGGCACGACGCTCCACGACACCGTCACCGTCTCGACGTCAAGTGCCACAATGCATGCGACCGCGGTGACCTCGAACAGCGACGCCGGGTCGGTCGGGTCGGTGCCGGCAACGTATTCCTCGTAGTTGCTTCGGTCGTCGTTGTCGTTGTCGAGCTGCGACTGATTCTCCGTCGGGTCGAGGCCCTGCGCGGCCGGGTCCGTCGGCTCCATGTAGCCGAGCGCCCACATCGTCGAGACGCCGCCGAGGTCGCGCTCGCCATCGGGGATATGTTCATAGACGATGCGCAGATCGGCAAACGTCACGAGGCCGTCGCCGTCGACGTCGAGCGCCGGGTCGTGCGTGCCGAGCCCATCGTAGACGACCACCAGGTCGTCCAGCGTGATCTCACCGTCGCCGTCGATGTCGCCCGGCGTGCACGTCGCCTCAGCCGTGTTGCCGTACGCGCCCATGTTGACGCGATCGCCGTTCGGCTCCGGCTCATTGCTGTAATCCGATGCCGGATCCCCCGCATCAACACACGGCGAGATCGGCCTCAAGTGATAAGCCCCGGCCGCCGCATCGACAAACATCGGATCGGCATCGATACAGGTCGCCGGATCGAACGGACCGTATTCGGAGCCTTTTTCGATGAGGCAGTAACTGACCGTCAACGTCGGCCAGTAGGCGCACTCGCGCGGTCTGTCGCCCCAGAAGATGCAGTTCGTGACGGTTGCGTCGCTGAACAACAACCTGAGCGCCCCGCTCAGCCAGCCATGAGACACGTTCCGCGTGAAAGTGCAGTTCGTGATCGTCGCTTGAGCTGGGATGTCGTGGTCGCTCTCGCAAAAGACTCCGCCACCGGTGAATCCCGCCTCGTTGTCGGTAATAAGGCAGTTGAGCAACTCGAGAGTGCATTGCCACGCGTGGATGCCGCCGCCTTTTTCCCCAGCGGTGTTGCGGCGGATGGTGCAGGCCTCGATGCGTGCCTCGCCGCTGCACCAGATCGCTCCGCCATCATTGCGCGCGAGGCAATCTTGGATGATGCAGCGGTGGATCGCCAGACCGTCGCTGCCGGCAATGGCGCCGCCACTGTCGCTGGGCCACAGATAGGCATCGTAGGCATACCCGTTGGTGATCGTGAAGCCCTCGATGACGGCGCCCGGCTGATCGAAGCCGGTGGCGGTGAACGCGCGGTGTGGGTCGGTCTCGGAGCCGTCGCAGTCGATGATGGTCATCTCCGGGCCATGCTCGCTCGCGACCGCGATCACCTTTTCGTTGAACGTCAGATCGCGATTACCGGTGCCCGTGTAGGCGCCATCGGCGACGAGAACGGTATAGTCCCAGCCGTCGAGGGTGGCGTCGATGCCGGCCTGAATCGTCTTTTTCGGGCCGTGGGTGCCGTCCCATTCGGCAGCCAGGCCGTCGTAATCGTCGTCGCCCGTCGAGCCGTTCACGTAGTAGGTCTTCTGCGCGTTGTCGAGGTGAAGCGGGTTCGTGCCGCCGGCAACCTCTGCGCCGTCGAGTTGGCCGTCGCCATCGGTGTCCGGATCGAGAGGATCACACCCCCACTGGAACTCCGCGAGATTCGACAACCCATCGCCGTCAGCATCCAGGCCCGCATCGGTGGGGTCGTTTGGATCGAAGCCGTGCTCATTCTCCCAGTCGTCGTCCATTCCATCTTCGTCCGTGTCGAAGAACTCGTCGGCTCCGATGTCGTACAGCCGCTCGCCGTCGTAGCCAAGCCCAATCATGTCCAGCGGACGAAGCTGGCCGTCGACATCTGTCTCCGTTCCGGATGGGCAGTAATCGATGCACGGTGAGCCAGGGCTGAGGTGGCAGTTGGCCGTGAGCATGGGATCCACGTCGACGTTCTCCGTTCCCGGCCATCCGCCTTGGATGTCGCAGTATTCCAGCGTCGGTGTGCCCGACGAAACAAAGATCTGTTGCGGCGTGTCGCCCCAGAATATGCAGTTCGTAAAGGTTGGGAGGCCGCCCCTGATGTACACGCCTCCACCTTCTGCGGCTGAGTTGCCGCAGAATGTGCAGTTGGTGATGATCGGGCTCGAGCCACGGCAGTACAGCGCGCCTCCATTCTCATCGGCGGCATTCTGCGCCAGGAGGCAGTTCTCTATCGCTGCGGTGTCGGTCCACATGAAGAAAAGACCACCAGCCCAGTACGTGCTTTCGTTTCCCGTGATGGCGAGTCCAGTGAGGATTACACTTGTTGGTGATAACGCGTAGATCCCGCCGCCGACCCCCTGCGTCACATTCCCGCTCAGCGAGCCGGAACGGAACTCGAACGCGCTGTCAGCGCCGCAGTAGACACCTCCGCCATGGTCGCGAGCTGTGTTCTCGTCGATCTCACTGTCGGCCACCACCAGCGAGCAATCTCCGCAGTACAGGCCGCCCCCGGAACTGGTTGCGTCGTTCCATGCCACCCGGCAATCGACGAGTGTGACCGGCGCACCGCCACGGCAGTATGCGCCGCCACCCAGCTCAGCGGTGTTGCGTTCAATCGTGCAGTGCTCGATTCGGCCCTCGATGTAGGAGTAGCCTACAATGCCGCCTCCATGCCCCGTCGCACTGTTTCTGCTGATCGTCGAGTCAGTGACCACAAAGTCGCTGACGCTGAAGTGAACGCCTCCCCCGTCATCCGCGGAGCAGTCCGAGATCGTACACCGCGAGATGGCAGCGTCGCAGCGGAACAGCCACATGCCGCCGCCGTCGTATCCAGCGCGGTTGCCAAGTAGCACACAGTCCTCAACGACGAGTATGCTGCGCTGGGCCGAGACACCCCCTCCGCCGCTGGTGGCGGCGTTCCTGATGAGTCGGCAGTCCAGGATCGTCAGTTCGCTCCCATAGCAGTAGATGCCGCCTCCGCGTTCATGAGGCGCACCGGAAGCGGCGTAGCCGTGTGTAATCGTGAATCCCTCAATAGCACAGGCTCGTTCCTCACCGATCTCAACCACGAATCCCTGATGCGGCTCCGTATATGTCCCCTCACAGTCGATGATGGTGTTCAGGGGCCCGTTCTCGCTGCGGATCGTGATTGCCTTGGCCAGGACGAGCAGATCGCGATTGCCAGGCCCGGTATACGTGCCGTCGGCGACCAGGACGGTGTGATCCCACCCATCACGTGTCTCGTCGATGGCTGCCTGGATGGTTGCCTTCGGCCCGTGCGCCCCGTCCCACTCTGGTGCTAGGCCATCATAGTCGTCGCTGCCGATCGCCGCGTTGACGTAGTATGTGCCTTCGATGTTGTCGGGATGCAGCGGATCCGTGCCGGCCGTGATCTCGTCGCCGTCGTTGCGTCCGTCGCCGTCGGTATCGGCGTTGCCCGGATCGGTGCCGCGGTCGTGCTCATCGATGTTCAAGAGGCCATCGCCGTCCGGATCCCCGCCGCCATCGCTGTAGTATCTGGCCTCCCACCAATCGGCCAGTCCGTCACCGTCGGAGTCGATGAACTCATCGGCACCGGCGTCGTACATGCCGCCAACCGGGAACGGTCGGGCCTCGCCATCGACGTCCTGATCCGAGCCGGTTGGACAGAGGTCGATGCAAGGCGACCCGGCCGTGAGGCGGCCATCCGGCCGAAGCAGCGGATCAGCATCCACGTTATCACTGCCCGTGCCCGTCCAGCCTCCTTCGATTACGCAGTTGTCTAACGTGGCATAAGAGGAATACCAGATTTGCGATGGCGAATTGCCCCAGAAAACGCTGCCGACGGCGTGCGCCGAGCAGTCCCAGCTATATACGCACAGCCCACCGGCCGTATCCAGAGCCACGTTATTCGTGATCGTGCAGTTGAGGATTGTGTATTCGACAACCGTTGAGTGATCTTCGTACGAGAGGAACAGGCCGCCACCATCGTCTCCGGCACCGTTCCCTGCGATGACGCAGTTCGTGAACGCCCTGTCGCGCGGCCCTGTGCTGGCAACACCTCCCCCGTCAGTGCCGGCCCAGTTCGCCTCGATCACGCACTGAGTTACTGAGGCCGTGCAGTAGTTCAGCAGCATCCCGCCTCCGCTGCCTGACACGGCGGTGTTGTCACGCACAACGCAGTTGGCGATTGTGACGTTGGCGGAGGATGAGCAGTAAGCACCTCCTGCAGATACCATAGCCCTGTTGTGCTCAAGCCGGCAGTGTCTGATCACGGGTTGGCCGCCCGTGATGTAGATTCCACCTCCGTCCTCCGCGGTGCTATTGACGATGTGGCAGTTCTGGATCGTGGGACCCGCCGCGCTGCACAGAATCGCGCCGCCGTCTGATGCTGTGTAGCCGTTGCGAATGGTGAAGCCGTCCACGATTGAGTCGTTCGTCTCGCCGGAGCAGAAGAAGAACCCACGATGGGGATGCTCGTCGGTGCCCTCGCAGTCAATGATGCAAGCCTCGGGGCCGCTGTCGGAGCGGACGGTGATAGCTTTGCCTCCGAAGTCGAGGTCGCGGTTGTCGTCGCCGGTGTAGGTGCCGTCGGCGACAACGACGGTGTAGCCCCAGCCGTCGACCGTCGCATCGATACCGGCTTGGATGGTTGCCTTCGGCCCGTGCGTGCCGTCCCATGACGCGGCCAGACCGTCGTGGTCATCGTGGCCTGCGCCGCCGTTGACGTAGTACGTTTTCTCGACATTGTCGGGATGCACTGGGTTTGTGTCGTCTGTCACCTCGGAGGCATCATCTCGACCATCCCCGTCGGTATCCGATTGGTGCGGGTCAGTTAAGTGGACATACTCGTCGAAGTTCGTGAGACCCTCCGCATCGGGATCACCCTCCGCGCCGTTTTCGGGATTGATTGTGCCGTCGTCCATCGGATCAAAACCGTTGGCGATCTCCCAGTAGTCAGGCAGGCCATCGCCGTCTGTGTCCACAAACTCGTCGGCCCCCATGTCGTAGCTCCCGCTCGATGGAAACGGTCGCGCCTCACCATCCATGTCGATGCTGTGTCCACTGGCACACCGATCAATGCACGGAGAACCGATCCGCAGGTGCCACCCCGGCATGAGCAGCGGGTCTGAGTCGATGTTGCCCGTGCCGGTCCACCCTCCCTGAACGTCGCTGTAGCTAACGACCGCTCCGCCGCCGGACTCCTGGATCTCCTCCGGGCCGTTGCCCCAGAGTATGCAGTTGCTGATATGGGGATGACCGTGGGCGCCGCAGTAGACGGCAGTACCACTGCCGGCGGAGTTGCCCGAGAGCGTGCAGCACGTGATAGTGGGCGTGCAGGAACTAACCGAGAGTCCTCCTCCCTCGTTGTCGACGATCATGCAGTTGGTCACTGCACCGGCGCTTGCTGTCAGCACGATCCCCTGTCCCTTGTTCTCCGAGATGACGGAGTTGACGACTGTCACGCCGTCGCTTTCTATGCAGTAGATCCCGCTGCCACCTCGGTTCAAGGTGTTCCCGCTGACGGTGCAGTGAGAGATTGCCGGAGCAGCTTTCTCGCAGAAGACGCCGCCGTCGCCTGAGCACTTCGTTATGACGCAGCGGGTGATCGTCGGGCTGCTGCACCGGATCTCACATCCAGGGCCCGAGCAGCGAGAGATCGTGAAGTCGTCGAGGACCGTCTCGGAGCTCTCGCCCGTTCGAAACAGGAAGCCGCAGTGGCCTGTCTGCGCATTGATGATGCACTGCCCGGCTCCATGTTCGGATCGGAGCGTGATCGCTTTGCCACGGAAGTTGAGGCCGCGATTGGATCGTCCCGTGTATGTGCCGTCTGCGACAACGACCGTGTAGGCCCAGCCGTCAACCGTTGCGTCGAGACCGGCCCGAAGGGTCTGCTTGGGCCCGTGGACCCCGTCCCACGCCGGGGCCAAGCCATCCCACGTGTCGTTCCCGGCCGCACCGTTGACGTAGTATGTTCTTGTCTCGTTGTCCGCGTTGACCGGGTTCGTGCCCTGGCTCAGCTCGAGGGCATCATCGCGGGTGTCGCCATCCGTGTCGGCAATCCAAGGGGCTGTGCCAAGCAAATACTCGTCGCTGTTGGGCAGGGCATCGCCGTCGGGATCGCCCGAAGCACCGTTGTTAGGGTCGCCTGTGCCGTCGTCATACGGGTCCAGTCCGGTTGCGAGCTCCCAGTAGTCCGGGAGCCCGTCGCTGTCGCTGTCGACGAACTCGTCTGCGCCAATATCGAGTGTCCTGGCGTCCGGAGGGTCGTCGAAGCCGATGCCAGGTATGTCCTCTGGCCGGAGCTCTTCGTCCATATCGTCCGAAGGGCCTGACGGACAGTGGTCGATGCAAGGAGACCCTGCACGAAGGTGTTTGTCTGAAGTCAAGAGGGGATCCAGGTCGATGTTCTCCGTACCCGGCCAGCCGCCCTGGACGTCGCAGCAAGACAGGGATGCGGACCCGGACGCGGCGACGATTTGGTCGGGGCTGTTACCCCACAAGATGCAATTTGTTAGAAGCGGGTCGCTGTCCATGTGGGACGTGTAGAGCGCGCCGCCCTGATTCCCTGCTGTGTTGTTGATGAGCGTGCAGTTGCCGAGAGTCGGGTAGCCCCCTCCCGAGCAACTGATGCCGCCTCCCCTTGAGCGGGCTCGGTTGTCGGCGAAGACGCAATTCGACAAATCTGGCCTGCTCTTGCTTGTGCAGTGCATGCCGCCACCGACCGTGTGACCAGCCACGTTTGCAGTGACGAAGCAGCCGGTCAGCACGGGATCGCTGCCTTCTTCCAGATAGAGCGCGCCACCGTAGTAGGCCGAGTTTGCCTGGAAAGAGCACGCGCTGATGGTCGGGCTGCTGTTGTTGCAGGAGAGGGCGCCGCCGCTCACTGCCCAGTTGCCGATAAACGCGCACTTGCCGATGGTCGGGCTGCTGTAGTAAGAGCACCGGATTGCTCCGCCTTCGGCCGAGGCTGTGTTGTCAAGGAAGCAGCAGTCGTCGAACGCTGGTCGACTGGACTTGCAGTACGCGGCTCCACCATAGTCCGCACGGTTGGCCCGGAACGTGCACAGGGAGACCGTCGGTTCGGCGCCTTCTTCGCAGTAGATCCCACCGCCCATGCCGGCATAGCGTCCGGTGGCATGGCACTCCTCTATGATGCAGTCTGAGATTGTCGGATCGGAGTCACTGCAGAAGATGGCGCCACCGTAGCCGTACTCGCTGCCTGAAATGCACGCTTTCCTGATTGTGAACCCAATGGCGACTGTGGCCGATGTCTCTCCTGCCATGAACACGAAGCCGCGGTTTGTGTTGCCGCAGTCGATGATCGTAGTCGCGGCGCCGTTCTCCGACTGCAACCTGATGGCTTTGCCGTTGAAGTCGAGGTCGCGGTTGCCGTCGCCGGTGTAGGTGCCGTCGGCGACGAGGACGGTGTCGGTATCGACGGCGGCGTCGATGCCTTCCTGGATGGCGTCGAACGGATGCGCGGGCGTACCGTCCTCGAGCGGGTCGCTTAGGAGCGGGTTGCCCGGGCCGGGATCACCCGGCGCGTCGTCATCGACGTTGATCGTGGTCGCTGCGACAAGCGGCACGGGCAGCATCACGATGATGGCCAAAAGTGCGGCGAGCGGCAGTTTCATTGGTTTCCCCCTTGTCTTCGCGACGGTCCGATGGCTCGATCCTGCAGTTTGCGACACACGGTCATGGAACCCCAGATGGCAATCCCCGGTCGCGTGGGCATTCGGATTACCGAGCCGTTGTGACAAACGTTACCATACCTGCTTCCTGAAGTCAAGTGCCTCAGAGGGCGTGTGTATCACGGTAACGACACCGCGTTCGTTTCTCCTGTCCGCATCGTGCGATCTTCACCTCCTTCCTGGCCAGTCGCAGCCAGGAACCTACTTTGCTTCTTGCCTGTTGTCATAATGATTAGGCAGACCACTCGTGCGGGGAGGAGCAGTGCCCCAGAAGCCTGTGAATCAGGCGTGCGAGGAAGATGACGTGAAAGGAACCGGAATGCGGGTCGTTGCACTTGTCGTTGCGGGATGCGGCGACGCGAGGCTGGGTCAGGATCGCGGCGCGCCGACCGGGATCGAACCTACGCGGTCTCGGGGAACCGGAATGGGCGAGCCGGGACTGGCCGAGCTTCCCAAGGACCCGACGCTCGACGACTTGATTGTTTATGCCGAGCAGAATAACGCCGGGCTTCGTGCGGCGCGAGGGCGTTGGGAGGCAGCACTCGAAGCAGGGCGGGCGCCTAGATCCTGTCAGTCGGTGCGCCCTCTCCGAAGGCCGAGCAGGCGGCGCATCCACTGGCCCACGACTGCCAGCAGGAACAGCGGGCTATCGAGGTTGCGCCGCCACATGCGCCGCGGCTCGCACGCGAGACGGTAGGCCCACTCGACGCCAAGCCGGCGAACCCAGCGAGGCGCCCAGCTCGTCGCGCCGGCGTGGAAGTCGAAGGCGGCGCCCACGCCTATCATGGCCGTCGCCTCGATGCGGCCGGCGTGGGCGGCCATCCAGCCCTCCTGCTTCGGGGCGCCGAGGCCGACCCACACGACGTCGGGTTTCGCCGAGTTGATGCGGGAGACGAGCGCCTCGTCCTCGTCGGGCGTGGGTTCCTGGAAAGGCGGGCTGCATGTTCCGACAACGCGCAGGCCGGGGAATCGGGCGGCGAGACGGGCGGCCAGCGTTTCGGCGACGCCCTCGCGCCCGCCGTAGAAGTAGTGGCGGTAGCCGTGCTGCCTGCCCCGGTCGCAGCAGGCGAGCATGAATGACGGTCCGGTGATCCGGCCGTGGTGCCGGTAGCCGAGCAGGTTGGCGGCCACAATGATCCCTGTGCCGTCCGGTAGCGTCATGCCCGCTTCTTCAAACGCTTGGGCCAGTTGCTCGTCGCGTCGCGTCGTCATGACGCTGTGCGGATTCGAGAAGGTGACGTACTGGCGCTGGCCGCCCTGACGCCACGACTCGATCCTCGCCAGCGCCTGCTCGCAGCTCACGAGGTCGAACGCCACGCCGAGGACGTCTGCACGACGCTCGACGAGCGCTTCGTGCTCGGCACATGCCGTGGACCCCGGCAGCTCCTCGCCGTCGATTGACGCCCGCCTGGCCGTGACCAGCATCCTGTATCCGGTTCGGCGACGGCGGTCGGCTAGAACGCCGTAGACGAATGCCGGCAGCAGCAGGAGGCCTACGCCGATCAGCTTCGGCAGGCTCGTGATGAGCCGCCAGTCGAATCTGTACCGGCCGTCGCGTTTGAGCCGGCGCTTCAGATCGTCGAAGAAGCCCGATGCGCCCAGCGCGTACAAGAACGACGCGCGGCCGTCACAACGAAGCTGAGTCACCTCGATGCCGGCGCTGTCGAGGAGCTGCGAGAGCGATTCAGGGCTAAACTCGTGCAAGTGATACGGTGCGGTCGACCAGACCCACGGCAGACCAAGCCACTGCGACAACCGCAGGCTTGCGCGCGCGAAGCCACAGTCGGCGTTCGGGGTTCGCAGCACGAGCAGCCCACCGGGCCGGAGCAGCCGGTGCACGGTCAGCAGAGCCTGCTGGGGACGTTGCAGATGCTCGAGGACGTCGCCCATGTGGATCACGTCGAAGAACGCGTCGGCAAACGACTGGTCTTCAAGTGCGCCTTCGGCCACATCGAGCCCGTTTGCCCGGGCGACGGCGACGGCATCGGGATTCACGTCGATGCCCGTGGTCTGCCAGCCGAAGCGGGCCATGTGGTAAATGAGCTGCCCCGTGGCGCAGCCGACGTCGAGGAACCGCCCTCGCTGAATGCCTGCTGCGGCAAGCTGGTGGTGGAGGTGCCGTGCCGGTTCCGGCGAGGTTGTCGACAGATCGGTCTCGGCCGTGGCGAAGTAGCCGGCCGACTGCGTGTAGATGGCCGCCAACTGCGCGGCTGTCGGCTGCGGAAAGACGGAGATGAGACCGCAGCTCTCGCAACGGCGCAATGTCCACCCGCGCTGCCTGGCGACCGGCACGTGGTGCGTGCACGCGCAGGCCTGGCACGCCGCGTCGTCGGACGCGTGCTGCGACGGGGCGCCGCCGGCCTGTTCCCCGGCGTCGGTGAGCGGCTCGTCGATCGTCTCGGTTTCGTTGTTCAGCACGACGGTGTGGTCGGGCATTGCCTCACTTCACAAGGACGGCCTCGACCTCGGCGCACGGGATGAGCTTCCACAGCCACCAGTCGTAGGCCGGCGTGTTCACCACAGGATTCATCAGTCCGTTGAGGCAGGCGCTGCGGCCGAGGCCGAAGACGTTGCGGCACCGCACGTCCGAGAACGCGAAATCGTAGTAGTAGTTCCACCGGTGGCCGCGCTTGAAGTAGTCGAAGCTGCGGCGCGTGAAGAAGTGCCGGTGCGTCAGGTCGTTCCAGGCGCCCCAGCCCGCCATGTGCGGCACGCGGATCTCGGCCCGGCCGCCGGGCGCCAGCAGGCGATGCAGCTCGGAGACGCCCTGGACGACGTCGTCGAGGTGCTCCAGGACGTGCCACGCGATGACGTGGTGCCATGCCCCCGTGCCGAACGGCCACGGATGCCTGTTCAGGTCCCAGACCACGTCGACGCCCGGCAGCTCGACGCAATCTACGTTCAGGCACCCGTCGCGCGAGCTCTTGCCGCACCCCAGGTGCAGGACCGGCTTGGTTCTCGTGGGCGCATAGCACGGCGCGCCCGTCGAGGCATCCAACGCTGTCTCGTCGTCGCTCGGGCGTTCGTCGACGGCCATTCGATCGAGTTGCTGCACTCCCATGACGTCACCTCGGGCTCTCGAAACGCGGTGTTCGTTCTCGGCTCAAGTGCCTCGTTGCTTGTGCGGCGGCCAGCGTGGTTGCGCGCTCGTAGGCGGCCATCAGCCGCTCGTAATAGCGTTCGGGCGAGTGCTCCTGCTGCGCCTTCACGCGGCCGGCCTGGCCCATCGCGCGGCACAGGTCCGGTTGCTCCCACAGCGAACCGATCTTCTCGGCCAGATCGGACGCATCACCGGGCGTGGCAAGCAGGCCGGTTGCGCCGTCTTCGACAACCGCCGGCAGACCGCCGGTGCGCGAGGCGACCACCGGCTTGCCGTGCGACATCGCCTCGACCAGCGGGAGGCCAAACGTTTCCGGACACGTGCTGGGTAGCACGACGATTCGGCTGTTGCGATAGAAGGCGTCCAGGCTCGTGCCGTTCAGGTAGCCGACGAACTCCACGTTCGCGGGTACTTGACCCGGCAGGTTCGGCAGCCGGTCGAGCGATCCGGCGATCTTGAACGGGATACGCGGCCACCGCGCGGCCGCGGCCACGAGCGTCTCGATGCCCTTCTCGGGGCTCACGCGCCCCACGTACGCGACGTAGTCGCCAAGCGCCGGCTCGGTCCCGTTTGAACTGACCATGTGTGGAATCACGACGATCCGCTCGGCTGGGAAGCCCGCCGCGACGAGCCGGTCGCGCTGGAACGGGCTCAGCACGGCGAACAGCGTAACCCCGTCGAGAAACAGTCGCCGCGTGCGGGCAATCGCGCTGCGCACGGCGTAGCCGATGCTCTTGAACACGCCGCCCGCGCAGTTGCGGAGCACGCACCAGTACTCGCGGCCGCCGAGACAGCGCTCGCACACCTCGCCGTGGCTGAAGTGCAATCCGTTCGGGCAGACCAGCCGGTGGTTGTGCACGGTCATGACAACCGGCACGCCGGCTCGCCGACAGGCGACGAGCACCGACGGCGAAATGAGCGGGAAGACGTTGTGGACGTGCACGACGTCGGGCCGCCGCTCGTCGAGCAACTGCCGCATCGCCCGCCGCGAGCTCCGGCTGTAGACGCCGCTGAAGAACGCCCGCGTACGCCCCAGCCTCATGTGCTCGATCTCGGCGCTCGAGCGCTCCAGCGTGCACACTTCGTGGCCGTGTTCTTCGAGCAGGCGCCGCGTGTTGTCGACGACGACCTCCTCGCCGCTGCGCCGAGCGTATGAGTTGTGGACGATGCAAACGCGCATCGCGGACTCCGATCAGACGGCGCTGCCGACGGCGGACAGCTCCTCGGTGCGTGGCTCCTGCGTGACCGGCTCATGACGCGCCGCCTCGGCGTAGAGGGCGCTCACTGCGCCGGCTCTGGTGTCCCAGCTCAATTCCTGCGCGCGGCGCGGGCCGCCCTCGGCCAATCGCCGGCGGCGCGCCTCGTCATGCCACAACTGCTCGACGGCCGCGGCGAGGCCGGCGATCACCTGTCTCGGGCTGCGGACAGGCACCTTGAGACCGCACGCCGCCGTGACCACGTTGGCGAACCCGCAGTGGTCGAGGCAGATCACCGGCACGCCGAGCGCCAGCGCTTCGAGCAGGACCGTCGAGGTCAGGTCCAGGAGGCTGGTGATCACGAACGCGTGACCGTTGCCCATCACCTCGACCGCGCGGTCGCGCCGGAGCCAACCGTGCCACCGGCACCGGTCATTGACGCCCAGCCGCCGCGCCAGCCGCTTCCACGCCGCGGTTCGCGGCCCTTGGCCGAGGATGTCCAACCGCCACCGCACGTCTCGCGGCAGGCGCGCGAGCGCACGCAAAAGCAGCGGCAGCGCCTTTCGCGATACGTGCAACCCGCTCCAGACCAGTTGCAGGGGCTCGCCCGGGTTGCGGACGTTGACCGGTCCCGGCTCGCAATCGGGCGGGCCGGCCTCGCAGATCACGCGCGACGGCTGACCGAAGAATCGCGCGATCGCGTCAGCCGTGCCGGCCGTCGCCGCGATCAGCCGTCCGTGCGTCCGTCGTGCCGCTCGCCTCGGGCGTGTCAGCAGCCGGCGATGGAGCGTGTTGAGCAGGTTGCGCGCGGCGTGGTGGACGGCCCCGGCCGGGCCCAGCGACGGCAGGAATCGCCACGGCACGAGGCCCATCCCGCCGACGGGACCCCACACGAACGGCACGTCGAGCCGCCACAAGTAGCCGGGCTCGCGGAAGCCGACCATGTTGAGCTGATGCACGACGTCGAAGCCGACCTCGGCGTGGAGCTTCTGCGCGAGCCCGTACGCCTTCCTGTGCCACTGCCGCAAGAACCAGTAGTAGGACGGCGGCCAGAGGGCGCGCAGCAGTCTGTGGCGACGATTCGCGATGTAGGAAAAGCGAATGTGATCCTGCAGCTCGGGCCGGCGCTCGAGCTCGGCGGTCGTCTCGGCCTCGAACTTCGCCTTTTCCGTGATAACCCACACGTCGTGGTGCCGGCTGAGCGCGGCGACCCAGCCCCAACCCATGCCGGGTTCCGAGCCGCGCGCCGGGCTGCAGGCGTAGGCCGAGACAAGTATCTTTAGGCGACGGCCCATTGCTGTTCTCCGATGGCCGCGTCCAGCACGCTGATGACGTGCGCCGACGGCCGTGAGATATACTCGTCGAGCATCCACAGGTGCAGGGCTGTTTCGACGCCGGCGGGCGGCAGATCGGCGCGGCGCGCCAGCTCGTCGCAGGTGGTCTGCAGCGTCCGCAGCATCGCCCGGCCGCCGGGCCACGGCCCGACGAGCGACGCCTGGCGATAGGCGAAGTGGCATGTGTCGCTCAGCGCGAGGCCGGCCGGCCGGCTTTCCTCCCAGTCGATGACGAACGGGTGATCGCCCTGCCACTTGATGTTCCACGACGCGAAGTCGCCGTGCGTCCGGTGGCACACCACCGGCTGTTCGGCAGCCTCGGGAGCGGTCATCCGCCGAGCGCAGCGTGCAACGGCGGGCGGCGCCGCATCGCCGCTTCCGTTTCGGAGGTACGTGTCGATACGCTGCCATGCCGCGGTCGCGCGTACGGGCATCGTGGCCCGGCCGACGTGCGACAGCTCGACGAGAAACTGCATCAAGGCTCCATTGAGCTTCGACACCTGGCGCAGCGCGTCCGACGGCACGCAGCCCTGCACCTGCACGGCGCAGTCGCGCCACGTCCCTTCGAGCAGGAGCCCGGGCAGATGGAGCCCGACCGGCGTATCGGCCAGTGCCGCCAAGGCCTCGGACTCGCGAAGGACCGCTTCGGTGGCCGCTGTCGTGTCGGCCAGCTTCGCTACGACGTCGTCGTGCCCGTCGTCGGCCACGGCCAGTGCAGTCAGCTTCCGGGCAGGTGACTCCGAGCCTGCGTAGACAACGAGGTCGCGCAGTGGGCGACCGAGCTGCTGCGAGAGCCAGTGAGCCAGATCGTTGCGAGTGTCCGGATCCGTGTCGCGGCCGGCGATGAGGACGGCGCCGCGCTGGAGGTGCTGGCGCAAGCCGAACGCGCTGAGGCGGCGCGATGCTCGCACCAACCACCGGGCTCGACGGCTCCCGGGCGTGTGGAAGCTCAGGCCTTTCGAACGCATCGCCGGCGACGCCGTCGAGAAAAAGAGCCGGGGTCGGCTCGCCGGCAGCGCGGCATAGCTCCGGACATGGCTGAGGCCGCAGCGTCGCAGTTCGGGCGCTGTGAGCTGCGAACCGGCAAACCCCAGACAGACCAGCACACCGTCCGGAGCGAGCAGCGAGGCGATGCGCGCCACATCGGCGTGCTCACCATGCGGCCAGTTCGCGATGACGGCCGCGTCGTATTCGGCCTCGGTGCCGTTGACGCTCGATGAGATATGGATGCGAGCCAGGTGCTCGTCGGGGCCGCCGTCAGGTGCGTCGAGCGAGCGGACCTCCTCGCGCGACGTGGGAACCCAGAGGACGTGCTGCCACCAGCGTGCGAGGCCGGCGACGCCCCCGGCGTCGAGCCCCAGCACGAGCAGGCGGTCCCGGCGGCGACCGGGGACCAGCAGTTTCCACGATGCCGAGCGTTCGTCTAGCATCTGCGCCTCCGCGTGTAACGCGCGGCCATCCGCGCCGTGATGGCCCGGAGGGCCTGATCGGCCATCGCGTCGATCGGCTGCGTCGCGTCGATCCAGACGGCCCGTCGCGCACGCTCATGGAATCGGCGCAGGCGGGCCACCTGCCGCTCGACCTCGGCGAGCGGCAATTCGGGCTTGCGCCGGTGGATTACCTCGGGTTCGCCGCCGAGACACACCACGAGATCGGGTCTCGGCACGACGAGCGAGAAGAGCCTCGGGACCCATTGTCGCAGCGCGATGCGCGCCCGGCGGGGATCGAGGCCGTAGTCGTAGAAGTACCGATCGAACACGTACAGGCACGGCCAACGGACCAGGGCAGGGTAGACCTTGAGCCAGTAGCCGAACACGTAGTCGAGCGTGTAGTAAGCCAGCCGCATGAGCGAGCCGAGCGGCCCCGACGGCCTGCTCCCGTGCGGGTTTGTTGCGGGGCCGTTCTCGACGGGCCGGCCCAGGAGCCGCGCGATGCTCGGCAGCACGTTCGGTCGCAGGTGCTCCCGGCGCACCTCGCTTCGGAGTGCATCCCGGAGCGGGCGCTGGATGGCGTTGATGAGCGTGCTCTTGCCGGAGCCGTCCGTGCCGAGCACGGCAATGACCGCGCCGGGACGATCGAAAAGCCGGCGCAGCCGGTCCCGCAGGCTCGTGAGTCGAGCGCGCAGCGTTGCCAGCGGCCGCTTCAGAACGGCTCGCATCATCAAGCCACGCCGCAACCGGCGGGCGACGTGCACGGCCGGCACGGCGGCGGGATCCTCGACGAACTGCCGGAGCAACCGGGCGGCCCGCACACCGAAGCGTGCGCCCAGGCGCCGGCGCCACAGCGCTTCGTCGCCGCGGACAGCCTGCCGCGCATGTGCGACGTACTCGGGCTTCGTTGTGCCCGTGCTTAACAGGTCCTTGAGCAGCGCGAGCACGGCGGCGTCGGCAGGCCGGGCCACGCGAATGTCGTCGTGGTGGTCGGCGTCGCGCAGGATCGCCTCGCTCTCGCAGAACTCGACGCCCTTGTAGGTCTGCCGCCGCGTGATGTCGAGCCGCACGCCCCACCACGTGCCGTGGCCGCTGCCGCAGTAGCACGCGCGGACCATGCCGGCCCATCGCGTGAAGACGATGCGGACACCGCCGTATCGAGCGGCGACCTGATCCGCGATGCGCGCCGCGTCGTCGATCGCCCCGTCCTCGACCTGCAAATCGACGTCGCCGTCGACGCGCCCGGCGAGGAGTTCCTCGTGGTTGCGCAGAACGCAGTAGCGGATGCTCCGTCGGCCGAACTGCCGCAGCAGCTCGAGCACGAACGCAGTGTCGGAACAATCGGCTGCGGTGGCCGGCGCGACCACCCCTGCCGCAGGCAACGGGCGGGTTATCTGGAGCGTCTCACTCATGAGCGCGCCACCTCGGGGACACGACGCGACGACGGCGCCGCGAATTCGATTGCCTCAACGAACGAGTGGGCGGCTTCCTCGAACGCGTGCGGCATCAGGTTCTTGCGCCTCGCCAACGGCTGGGCGCCGAGCGGCGCCGCGGCTCGCAGCCAGTCGGTCATGCGGTCGCTCAGCACGGCGAGATCGTATGGATCGAATACGTGACCGTTGTGGCCGTCGTGGATGAGCTCCGCCGCGCCGGCCGAGCTCGAGCAGAGCACGGGCGTGCCGGCCAGCAGCGCCTCGTTGACGACCGCCCCGTAGCACTCCCAGCGGCTGGCAAGCACGACGAGCTGCCCCACCAGGTACCACGCCATGAGGTCGCGGCCCTGCTGCTGGCCCTCGAAGCGGACGCGGCCGGCGACGCCTTCGCGCTCGGCCACCTGCTCAAGACTCCGGCGCTCCGGCCCGTCTCCCACGACGACCAGCACCACGTCGGGCACGACGCGTGCCGTGCGGGCAAACGCCCCGATGACGCGGTCCACGCCCTTGAGCTCGACGAGCCGCCCGACGCAGAGCACGACGCGCTTGCCGCGCAGGCCCTTGTCGACGAGGTATTGCTCGGCCAGCGGCACCGCGTCGTCGAGCGCGGCGTCGAAGCGTGCTTTATCCTGGCAGTTCGGGCAGACAAAGACACGGTCGGCGGGCACGCCTCGGCCGATGAGCCAGTCCTTGCCGCCGCCGGTGTAGGCGACGACGCTGTCGGCGGCGCCGAGCACCATCCGTCGGGCCAGCCTCCGCACGACGCCGGCGTCGCCCGCGATGCGCACGTTGTCGGCGGTCAGAATCGTCAGGCCCCAGCGCTGGCGCAGCATGCCTCTGCGCGCGAGGGCCAGCGAGAGCGTGGTCGGCGAGTACTCCTGCGCGACAACGACGTCCGGGCCGAACCTCCTCACGGCTCGCAGGACGCCGCGGCGGACGAGCCGGCCCCCGATCTCGAAGCCGCGCAGCAAGTAGTCGTGGTCGCATTCGAGCTGGCTGCGCAGCGTGGCTTGATCGAACTCCTGGGACAGCGGATTCGCGCGCAGGAAGATCGCCTTGAGCTCGAGGCGCCGGTGCAGGTAGTTGAGCAGATCGATGCGGTACGGCGTCAGGGCCGCATGAATGAACAGCACCTTCAGTTGTGGCGTCACGACGCACACGGTTTCGATAAACCTCTCGGCCCGGGTTGTTCGGTGTCCGTCGTGCGCAGCGGCTCCGCAGGCGACGACGCTGCCGGGCTGCGACGCCCCGGCCTGATCCAGTAGCAGCAGAGCAGCATGGGGAGCAGCGTCGGGCCGGCGCGTGCAGCGAGCCCCTGAGATGGGATACTGATGGCAAGCGCGTAGAGAGCCACAAGCGCGAAGCCGAGCCTGAGGCTTGAGGACGATGACCGCGGCTCGCGGGCCACGGCATGGAGCATGATGCGCCCGCTCGACTTGACGAAGACGCCGGCGAGCATGAGCATGCAGAGCAGCCCGGGCAGTCCCGTCTCAATCAGCGCGCTGAGCCATGCGTTGTGAGCGTGCTGGGCGGCAAAGCCACCGCCACGGGCCATGAATTCCCCGACGAACCAGTCGCGGCTGCCGGCGACGAAGCCCCGGCCGAGCCAGGGCAGATCGTGCCGCATGCTCAGGATCTCGCGCCAGATCGGGAGGCGGCCGTTGAGCGTCCGCAGGTCGCCACCACCGATGTCGGCGCGGTTGAAGTAATCCCA
>Ga0307430_1000739_pt1 | contig 26874 bp, 14 predicted proteins | sample SalMarWE160130MG_FD_202159 | JGI IMG/M metagenome (GOLD analysis project Ga0307430, IMG submission 202159) | Salt marsh sediment microbial communities from the Plum Island Ecosystem LTER, Massachusetts, United States - WE1603-130 | ecosystem: Environmental > Aquatic > Marine > Intertidal zone >...
AGACGTCATTCGTAAAAATCGTGCCCGATGCATAGACATCCTTCCAGGAAGAGAGCGCCGAGCCGATGTTGTAGGTGTTATTCGGATACGCCACGAAATCCTGGAACGCGCGGATCTCCGTATTCTGGATGCCTCCGGCGCTGTCCGCTTCTGAGTACATCTTGAGGAATGACACGCCGTCGATCTTGAAGCTGTAGCTCTCCTGCGTGCCCGCGGCCGGCGCATCGCTCACGCTCATATCCATGGCCGGCACGAATCCCGCGTCCTCCGTAAACTGGTACGCACCGGTCACGATGCCTCCCGTAAAGGTGGACGTGCCGGTCATTAACATCTCTACGCCATTAAAGGTCCCGGAGGCGTAGATGTTCTGCCAGGAGATGGCCGAAGTTCCCAGATCCAGCGAATTATTCGTATATGGAATAAGTTTTTGATTCGTGTATGTCGTCGCGCCTGTAACTCTAAACTTCCATGCTCCGCCAACAGAAAATAGAAGGTCATCATTTCCAAATAGGGATATTCCCGAATCCGGATCACTGCTGAATGAGTAGGCCGGGTTCGCAGCGGTCCCGTTGCCGACGAGGATGGCGTTCGTGGAGCTGGAGAAGACGGCGGAGACGCCGTTGATGGTTCCGGAGGCGTAGATGTCTTTCCATGATGCCGTGGGAGTGCCAAAGTCTCTCGAATTATTCCCATCAGGTTTAATATTTCCGTAAAATGTCAGGCTTGATCCAATGATAGCCTTTAGCGAGCCTCCAACGGATATTCCGATATTGTTCGAGCTATAATTGTAAAATCCCGTATCCGTATCCCCCCCGAACGCAATAGATGGCGCGCTCACCGACCCGTCTCCGACCATAAGCGTCCCGGAGGCGTAGATGTTCTGGAAGGAGTAGGTCGGAGAGCCGAGGTTGTAGGTGTTGTTCGGATATGGGACGAAACTCTGATACGCACGAATTTCCTCGTTCTGGATCCCGCCGGAGCCGTCCGCCTCCGAATACATCTTGAGGAACGGAATGCCGTCGATCTTAAAGGTATAGCTCATCTGATCGCCGATCGTCGGCGCATCGGACACGCTCATGTCCATGGCGGACACGAACCCCGCATCTTCCGTAAACTTGTACGCGCCGGTCACGATGCCGCCCGAGAACGTGGAGGTTCCGGTCATCACCATCTCCGTGCCGTAAATGGTCCCGGAGGCGTAGATGTCTTTCCATGAATAGAGCGGGGAACCGAGATCAAAGATATTCGTCGTATCCGGCCGCAGGTTCGCGTGCAGGATGTAGTCCGCGCCGTACCCTCCGCCGATCGGAATCTTACTGATGTTCGCGGAACCGTTGTTCGCCACCCACATGTGCGTACCGTCAAAGGCGACACCGGCCGGATCCGTCCCCACGGCCATGGTGGCCACAACGGCGTTCGTAGAAACATCGATCTTGCTGACATTGTCGGAACCGTTGTTCGCCACCCACATGTGCGTACCGTCAAAGGCGACACCGGCCGGATCCGTCCCCACGGTCGTGGTGGCCACAACGGCGTTCGTGGAAACATCGATCTTGCTAACGGTGTCGGAGCCCCAGTTCACCACCCACATGTGCGAGCCGTCAAAGGCAGCGGCGTAAGGAGCTGCGCCCACGGGCACGGTGGCGACCACGCTGTTCGTGGAAACATCGATCTTGCTAACGGTGTCGGAGCCCGTATTCGCCACCCACATGTATGCGCCGTCAAAGGCGATGCTCTGAGGGACCGTACCCACGGACACGGTGGCGACCACGCTGTTCGTGGAAACATCGATCTTGCTGACGGTATAATCCATGTAATTCGCCACCCACATGTATGCGCCGTCAAAGGCGATGGCCACAGGGACCGTACCCACGGACACGGTGGCGACCACGCTGTTCGTGGAAACATCGATCTTGCTGACGGTATTGGAGTCCGCGTTCGCCACCCACATGTATGCGCCGTCAAAGGCGATGGCGATCGGCGAGTCTCCCACGGTCGTGGTGGCGACCACACTGTTCGTGGAAACATCGATCTTGCTGACGGTATTGGAGTCCGCGTTCGCCACCCACATGTATGCGCCGTCAAAGGCGATACCCTGAGGACCCTCACCCACGGTCGTGGTGGTACGGCCGCTCGTAAGCGTCTGGGCGAGGAGCGGCGAGGTGAACCAGCGGTTCAGGTAGTAGGCATCCAGGCGGCCCGTCACGTTCGTGGAGGTTGAGACGATGGTGAGCGTGCCGGTTGCGCCGCCCCCGCCGTAGATAAAGCCGTCGCCATACATGGCATTTCCGGCAATGAACGCGCCGTTCGAGTAGACGGATGACGCGGAGCCGATGTTTCCGGCAACGAACAAGTCATTGCCTGTCAGCTGGAACAAATCGTTCGTTACGGTAGATGTATTTCCGCCGACACGAACGTCTCCTCCGATGTACGCCGTCCCCGAAGCGTAGATGTTCTGCCAAGATAGTGTGGGAGAACCAATATCGTATGAATTATTGCTCGCGGGAAGGATGTCGCCGTCCGTGCGTAGCGACGTGACAAAGAGCGATGATCCGGTCGCGTTCGTGAAGTTAAGCGTGGTGACGGTGGACGATCCCGCGCTGAAGTTGCCGCTTAGGTACAGGTTCGTTGCTGTGGCGTTCGTGTAGGTGAAGTTCGTGGTAATGAAATTCGTCGCCTCCCCGTACGTGGTAAAGAAGTTCGTGGTTGTGGCGCTGGTGCCTGTTGCGTAGGTGAAGTTCAAACCGCGGAGGACGGAATCCGTGCCCGAGGCGTAGATGTTCTTCCAGGACAAGGTCGGGGAGCCGATGTCATACGTGTCCGTTTCGGACGGCAGAAGATTCGCGTGCAAAATATAGCCGTTGTCAACGCCGTTAATCGGAATTTTTGTGACGTCATTGGAGCCCTGGTTCACGACCCACATGTACGTATCATCCGTGGCAATGCCGTCAGGCCCGCTCCCAACCGACGAGGTCGCCACAACCGTATTCGTGCTGATGTCGATCTTGCTCACGTTGTTGTCGTCGTAATTCGTGACCCAGATATAGCCGCCGCCCAGCGCAAGGTTGCTCGGACCCTGACCGGTGGGAACGGTCGCGATAACGCTGTTCGTGCTGATATTTATTTTGGAGGCGGTGTTGCCGTCATAGTTCGCCACCCAAATCGCCGTGCCGTCAAAGGCCGCACCCCACGGACCCGAGCCAACGGCAGGAGTCGCCTCAACGCTGTTCGTGCTGATATTTATTTTGGAGACGGTGCTGTCCCCGTAATTCGTGACCCACATGTACCCTCCGTCAAAGGCCATGCCAAACGGCATGGAGCCAACGCCTGTCGTGGCCACCACGGCGTTTGCCGAAATATCGATCTTCGAAACGTTGTCGGAGCTGAAATTCGACGCCCAAAGATAGCTTCCGTCAAAGGCAACGCCCCACGGTTCGTCCCCCACGGCAACGGTTGCGACAACGCTATTCGTGGAAACGTCGATCTTCGAAACGTTGTCCGAGCCGGTATTCGCCACCCAGATGTACGTTCCGTCAAACGCAACGCCGTACGGCTCGGTTCCGACCGTGACCGTGGCAACGACCTCGTTCGTGGCTATGTTTATCTTGGAAACGCTGTCGTCGAGAAAATTCGATACCCACATGTCGTCGCCGTCAAAGGCGATGTAGCCCGGAAATTCTCCCACGGTCGTAGTGGCCGAGGTGACATAAGGGGTCGCCGGACAATTCGTGCCGTCTTCAAGGCACACGCTTTGTCCGTTCACCACGACATCCGTGCCGACGTAGAGCGTCCCCGATGCGTAGATGTCCTTCCAGGATTTTGAGGCGGATCCGATGTCGAATGCGTTGTTGATGTCCGCGGCAAGATCCATGCGAAGGGTAAACCCGCCGTTGAACGTGCCGTCCGCCATGATGCGCGTGACCGTGCCGGAGTAGTCCCCGACCCAAATGTAGTTGCCGTCGAATTCCGCCGTCGAGGCGATGCCGTTGAAGTGGTACGTCTGCAAAAGCGCGAGCGTCCGTGCGTCGTACTTCTCCAGTTCGCCGTCGTAGTTATGCGTGATCCACAGGAACTTCCCGTCGTAGATGATGCCGTTCGGGCTGTTGCCGATGGTCGTGGTGAAAACGATGGTGTCCGAGAACACGTCCAACTTGTAGAGCGCGTCATCCGTGCCTTCCACCATCCACATGTACTGGCCGTCAAACGCGAAATCTTGTACGAGGTCTCCCGGAGCGGCGATGGTCTTCACGATCGAATTCGTATTTATGTCAATCTTCGAAAGCGTGTCGTCGCCGCTGTTTGACACCCACATGTAGCGGCCGTCGAATTCAATGGCGTTCGGCGTACCTCCCACGGAGATGGTAGCTGTAACCGTGTTCGTTGAAATGTCGATCTTGCTGATGGTTTCGGACGTCTGGTTAATAACCCACACGGAACTCCCGTCGAATGCCGTTGCCATGGGGCCGCTCCCCACGGAAACCGTGGCAACGACCTGGTTTGTATGAATATCAATCTTCGAAACGTTCGACGAACCCACGTTCGCGACCCAAACGTGCGAGCCGTCGAATACCGCGCTTCTCGACATACTGCCCACGGTCGTGGTGGCCGCAACCTGTCCGGTCAGTACGTCAATCTTCAGCACGTTGCTTGAGAAGTTCGCCACCCACAGGTACGCGCCGTCGAACGCCATGTCCGATGGGAGCCCGCCGATCGTACTCGTGGCGCGCACGCCGTACTGGGAGTACGTGAGTTTCGGACTGAGGAACCAGCGGTCCAAATAATCCGCGTCCACGCGATCGCTGAATGTGGATGTGCCGGACACGTTGAGCGTCTGAAACGCAATGGTGCCGCTCGCATAGATGTTCCTCCAGGAGTAGAGCGGCGAGCCGATATCATAGACATTATTGGTTGTGGGCAGGATATCGCCGCCCGTACGAAGGGACGTAACGAAGAGCGACGAGCCGGTCGCGTGCGTGAAGTTCAGCGTGGTGACCGTGGAACTGCCTGCATTGAAATTGCCGCTAAGATAAAGGTTCGTTGCCGTGGCATTCGTGTAGGTGAAATTCGTGGCGACGAAGTTCGTTGCTTCTCCGTAGGTCGTAAAGAGCTTGGTCGTTGTTGCGTATGTTCCCGTTGCGGATGTGAAGGTCAAGCCACCAAAGACGGAACCCGTCCCCGAAGCGTAAATATTTCTCCAAGAGTAAGTTGCGGAACCGAGGTCGTACGCGTTCGTCGAAGACGGCGTCACGTTGCCCGCAACGGTCAACACGTCATTCGGCGTGTCCGTACCGATGCCGAAGTACCCGGCGCTCGTAATGCGCGCGTATTCCGTCCCTCCGGTCTGGAAGCGGAGGGTCGAGCCGTTAAAGACCGTACGTCCGTACCCGTACCCAACCGTTAGGATTCCTATTTCGGAAGGAAGGATGCTGCTTTGAGAAACAAAGACGGGTGCCGTAACGGTCGTATTCGAATTCGTATTGGTATAAATGTATCCGTCATGAACAATGGCCGTCTGCCTGCTTCCATCTGCGGACATGACGACGTCATACCAATTTCTATCTGATTCCTTTGCTGCCCATGTATCGCCCGAATCCGTGGAAACGTAAATTTGCCCACCGTTTGCCACCGCAACCAGCCTTGTGCCGTCAGAAGATACGGAAACGCCGACCCAGCTCCTGCTTGACTCCTTTGCCGTCCAGTTGTCACCCGAGTCCGTGGAAACGTAAATTTGCCTGTTAATGGCCACGGCTGCCTGAATCGTACCATCCGAAGACATGGAAATATCCTGCCAGTTCCTGCTTGACTCCTTTGCCGTCCAGTTAAGACCCGAATCCGTGGAAACGTAGATTTGTCCGCTGCCCTCAATCACCGCGGTCTGCACCGAGCCGTCCGAGGACATGGCGACATCATGCCAATTTGCCGTTGTTCCCGTGGCTGTCCAGTTAAGGCCCGAGTCCGTCGAGAGATAAATTTGTCCGCCATAGAGCACCGCGGTCTGCACCGAGCCGTCCGCAGACATGGCAACGCCAAACCAATTCGCCGTGGTACCCGTTGCCGTCCAGGTGGCGCCATAATCATCGGAGAGATAAATCCGTCCACTTCCGCCGCTTGCCACCGCGGTCTGCACCGAGCCGTCTGCGGACATGGCAACGTTGCGCCACCCCATACTTGGACCCCTCTGCGTCCACGTTTCCCCGTAGTCCGAGGATGTATAAATATAATCGTATTGCGCTACGGCGGTCTGCAAAGAGCCATCCGAGGACATGGCGATGTCCCACCAACCTCGCTCCTCATCCCTCTGCGTCCAAGTATCAAGATCTCCGACCTGAATGACTTGGTTGGACAGCGTCAGCGTATCGCCGGAACGGATGAGCGATGAATACCTGGCCGTGCTCGGCGTCTGAAGCGCAATGGAGCCGGTGCCTGTTGCGTAGGTAAAATTGAGGTTCGTGGTTGTGGCGTTCGTGGAGATGAAGTTCGTTGATTCTCCGTAGGTCGTAAAGAGCTTGGTCGTGGTTGCGTATGTTCCCGTTGCGGATGTGAAGGTCACGCCCTGGAGCGAAGTTGTGCCGGTGGCTGTGAAATTGCTCGTCGTAAGACCGCCGTAGAAGTAGACGGATGAGGTGGCGTAGTTCCCCTTGTTCGTCACAGTCGCGAGCGTGTCGTAAAGGCCGGATGAGCAATTCGTACCGTCCGCAAGGCAGACCGATTGGTCGCCGACGATGACGTCCGTGCCGACGTAGAGCGTCCCCGAGGCGTAGATGTCCTTCCAAGAGTAAAACGGTGAGCCGATATCGAACGTATTCGTGGTATCCGGCCGCAGGTTCGCGTGCAGAATGTAGTCCGCGCCGGTTCCGCTCCCGCCCGTTGGAATCTTCGATACGTTATCGGTGTTGAAGTTCGCCACCCACATGAAGGAGCCGTCAAAGGCGATACCGAACGGATTCGTACCCGCATCAGCGGTCGCCACCACGGCGTTCGTTGAGACATCGATCTTCGAGACATTATCAGGGCCATAATTCGCCACCCACATGTACGCGCCGTCAAAGGCAATGCCCCGCGGACCCGTTCCCACATCCACGGTCGCCACAACGGTGTTCGTGGAAACGTCGATCTTCGAGACATTGTTGGAGTTGTCGTTCGTCACCCAGAGATGCGCGCCGTCAAAGGCAACCCCCCGCGGACTCGTTCCCACATCCACGGTCGCAACAACGGCGTTCGTCGAGACATCGATCTTCGAGACGTTGTTGGAGCCGTAGTTCGCCACCCATATGTACGCGCCGTCAAAAGCAATGCCAAACGGACCCGAGCCCACATCCACGGTCGCAACAACGGCGTTCGTCGAGACATCAATCTTCGAGACGTTGCTGGAGTCGGTATTTGCCACCCACATGTACGCGCCGTCAAAGGCAATGCCAAACGGATTTGTGCCCACATCCACGGTCGCAACAACGACATTCGTTGAAACATCGATTTTGGAGACGTTGGCGGAGTCTTGATTCGTCACCCATATATACGCGCCGTCAAAGGCCGCGCCAAGCGGACTTGTACCCACAATTGTTGTCGCAACAACAACATTCGTCGAGACATCAATCTTTGAGACGTTGTTGGAGGTGTAATTCGCCACCCACATGTACGCGCCGTCAAAGGCAATGCCGGCTGGACCCGTTCCCACGGTCGTTGTCGCGCGGCCGTCCATGAGTGCGAGCGAAAGGAGCGGGCTTTGGAACCAGCGGTTCAAGTAATAGGCGTCCACGCGTCCGCTGAAGGTGGATGAACCCGATACGTTGAGGTCCGTAAGCGCGGCCGTGCCGCTCGCGTAAAAATTCCGCCACGAATAGAGGGCGGACCCCAGGTCCCTGATCCCGTTCGCGTCAGGGAGAACGTTCGACGCAATTGAGGAATTCAGTACAACCGTATCTGAACTCGCCGTCCCGAGGATGGTCTGTCCCAGGACCGCGAGGTTTCCCGTTGTCGTCGCGTTTCCCTGACGCGAAATGGTAAAGACATCGGCCGAATCATTCCGCATCTTCAGCAGGTAGTCGTACACGTCGGACGTGCCCGATGTCGTTAATACGAGCGTCGACCTGTCGCTCGCTGCTGCATCAGCACTTGTCTGAGACAGCAACAAAACGTTCTCACCGGACTGAACCGATGAGGCCGTCATGTAGCCGCCCCAGCGCTCTGCATTGAACGCTTGCGCAACCGCGCCAAAGCGCTTGCGCGGCGTCATCTCGGAATCACTGCCGACCGTGACGCCGAGGTAGATGCTGTCACTGTTCCAGTCAACCGAATCCAGCGAGTTCTGCGCTCCGGAACCGAGAAGAATGCTGAAGAGTCCGTTATTCGCGACCCCAACGTTTATCGCGGACGGAGAGGCGGTGGATCCGGACGACGTCCAAATGCGATTCCCTCCCGATTCCGCGTCATAGAGCGAAAACGTAATGCTGTACGTGCCGCTCGCCACCGGAATGGAGGCGCTGTTAAGCAATTTTCCCTGGTAGTTGATCTGATTATTGATGCCCGAAGCGGCGAGGGCTTGGTCTTTCCCCGCCGGAAGCGCAACAACAATCAAAACGCCTACCGCGACGCATACGGTACGTATATGTAAAGATATTCCTTTCCTATGAGAAGCCCTGGGGCTCATGTCGATTTTGTCCTACCAACAACCAACCTGAAGATGCTTTTGTTCGTTTATGGTGTCTGTTTAGACCCACAACACAAAGAATCGTGTTGAAGGTGGACGTTTTCGACGGACCTTATTTAGGCCAAGACCATTCCTGCTTCAGTCCTCGTTGTCGGACTTGTGAGCAGTGGACCAAATAACTTCGGTTATGACTGCGAGATAAGGAGCGTCACACGAACGCCATTTTTGCCTTATTCTCGCCGTAATCCGTCTTCTTTTATTATAAAGAATATATAAAAATCGGGCTCTTTTCGCTCAATAGAGCGCATATAAGCTTTTTAGACCATGTGAATAAACTATGAATAACTTATTTTTATTAAAAATAAGCGCAATATTAACATGCAAAACCTTGATCAACGGACGTCAAATATGAACGTACCCTCTCATTTTTAAAAAACACCGTCCCGTAAAAAATATACCTTGTTTAATAAGAGATAATTTTATCCACATTCCTCACAAATCCCAACAAATCGACGCATAAATAGCCAACGTCCCTCGTAGGGGCACGCCTTTGGCGTGCCCCGATCAGGCACTACCTTCCAACCATGCGCATATCACGCCTGTGGCGTGCCCCGTTATACCTCGACGATACAGCTATTTAATAATCCTTCGTAACGCCGCCGATCAACGTTTTATCCAAGAATTCCTTTGCTTCTTATTCTCCGTTTCCCTCTTTTCCAGCCCGATATCCTGTTTGATCACGCCCTCTTCAACCCTGGAAAGGTCGATATTTCCCGTCTTATTAAAATCATACCCCTTGGCGGATCCCGTTAAATAGTACACGTTCTTTCCCACAAGGAATCCATACCGTCCATTGCCGTCCGTAACCTGCGTCTCCAGAAGCTTATTAAATTTGGAGTCATAGATGCGCACGATCGCTTGATTGACGGGCTTTTTACTCCCTATATCGAAAACGCTTCCCCAGCTCTTTGCTTTCTCGGGAATGGAAAGCCTGCGGAAAAGCATGTAGATGAATACCTGGGAAACGACAAAGAGCGCCATCGGAACGGTCGGCGTAACAATGAATGCAATCAGGGAAATGATGACGCCGGAAATCGCAATAGCGTGCTGGAGTTTTCGAAGCGCTCGCTTGAACAATACGCGTTTGGGCGTTTCTTCGGGGACAATGGGATCCACGGGAATATTCAGCGAGAGCATCCCTTTCTCCGTTACGATCACTTCACCGCCGGTATACACATCCAAATAGTCCACGTCGTTTTTCCTCCCTTTCAGATGCTCGGAGGGGAAGATGAAATTCGGTTTTGCGATTTCAATGCGATAGGTTCCCGGCTTTACGTGAATGACGTATCTGCCCTGCTTATCCGTAACGCGCGTCTGAACGGTCAGCCCGGACTCCGTGTGAATGAGACGAACGATGGCAAGGTCGACCGGTCGCTTGGTAAGCGCGTTGTAAACGACGCCGTAACCCTTCCTCCGCCTGCGCCAAAGCAAAAGGAACGGCTGCGTAAAGAGATACTGGAGATAGGCGATGAGATTAAAGACGGAAAACGCCGTCGCCGCGTTTACGATCGCAACGGTCAGAACCGCGGGAGAAACGGTGTTCTTGTTCAATTCCTGAACGAAGGGAGACTCTATGACCCCATCCTGAAACCGCAGTAACCAATACACGACGTGCTCTCCGATATTCCGCATAAACGCAACGGCCGTCTCAAAGGGCGTCGCCGCGGAGGATGACGCTTCTTCGAGGACATCCTGTATGGAAGACGGTTTTTTGAGGAGCTCGATGATTTCGTTGTATACGTTGTCATCCACAAAAATCGGCCGGGATGTTTTTTTGTCGAATCCTTCTTTCTCAACTTCAACGTAATACCGGCCCGGAGGAACCTCGAATACGTATGCGCCGTTCTCATCCGTTCGCTGAGGATTCGTCTGTCCGAATGCGCTTCCGTTCCACAGAACCCACGCTCCGGCCTCTTCCTTGAACAGGCGGACGATCGCATCCGGAACGACGACCGACGGATCGCCGAAGAGCGGCCGCTCAAACACTTGCCCGCTCCCTTGAACGCGAAGCGTCAACAGGTCTTCCGCGATCCTTCCGTCGGTAAATATGGCTCGCCCCCTGGCCGCGTGCGTTCCAAATGCCGGCGCGGGAACCGTTCCTTCAAACGCGTTCGTTTCCGGGTTGTATCTCAGGTTATAGATCGAATTCCCAATGATGAATACGACGATATCCGGAATTCCGTTCATCGAAGAAACGGGAACGCGCACGTCGATGGTGGAATTCGCACGCACGCCGATGGATCCGGAAGCGTCCGCGACGAGCGGCAGCGTCCCGCCGGATCCGAACAGGTGAAACGTAATCGTCGCTCCGGGCGTTGCCGGCATGGTCGTCAATCCGTCTTCGGGGAGCGGCGTTCCCGGAGGAATCGGCGGCACTCCCGGAGGGAGGCTTCCGGACGGCATCGCCGATGCGTATGCGCCTGAAGCGAAATTTCCGCTCGCGTCGTACGCATACGCTCCGTAGTAGTACGTTTGTTCGTTCGTGAGACCGGAATGAAGGGCGAAAAACGCCGGTCCGTGATAGACGAGGATCCCATCGAATGGATTCGCGGGCGGACGATCCGTTCGACTGACAACGCGCACGCCGGCAAAATCCGGATCCGGCGGCGCCGTCCACGTCAACATGACGAGCGTATTGCCGGGCGTCGCCAGGAGCGCCACGTTCGCGGGCGGCACGGCATCAAGCGAATCGAACGGCTGCGCCGAGGCGAGAGCGCCCGATGCGTAGTTCCCGTTCGCATCATACGCGTACGCGCCGTAGTAATACGTGATGCCGTTCGTGACATCCGTATCAACGAACGACGTGCCCGCGCCGTCGTAAACAACGGTGCCGTCGAACGGACCCGTGGGAAACCCGTCCTCGCGCCGTACGATGCGAACGCCGGCAAAATCCGATTCCGGCGGAACGGTCCATCCGAGCGTTACTTGTCCATCGCCCGGCGTCGCCGTGAGCGTTACGTTTGTTGGAGGCGTGGCATCCGGGAGCGTCCTGAACGTAAAATCGGCGGATGTGGAGCCGTTTGAATATCCGTCAACGGATGTAACGCGAAAATGATAGAGTGTGTCCGGCAGGAGTCCGGCGATCGGAACCGCGTGAGAGGTTACGAGGCCCGCGGATGTGCCCTGACTGCCGTATGCGTCCGTGAGTCCGTAATCGACCAATGACGTCGCAGGCTCATTCGTATTCCAAAGAATCATCGCGCCCGAGTCCGTAATGTTTTCCGCGCGAACATTCGAGATAACGGGCGGCGTTGCGTCGCAGGGCATGACGAACGAATGACCGCTCGACTCCGTCGTATAAGCACCCGCGTCAGAAGAGATAACGCGGAACATGTAGGTCTCGCAGGAGAGAAGCCCCACGAGCTCGATCTCATGCGCCGCGACGAATGAGGGGTCGCTCACGGTTCCGGAGGCGTAGCTCGCCGTATGTCCGAAGTCGACTCTTGAGTTCAAATTTCCATCCGTCTGCCACGTGATGAGGACCGTCGTATGAGACGTGGGGGAAGCCTGCACGTTAAAAATCGTCGGATACGTCCCCCCTTCCCCGGTATGCGAGCCCGGCGGCAGTTCGTTTTTGACCGGATACTCCGCCGTCACAAAAATCTGCTGATTATCAACGATGGCAACAGCCACCCCTCCCGCATCCCCAAACGTTCCTCCAAACGACACGTTGTGGCTCGAGGCAACGGCCGGATTCGTCATCCGGTTCATTCCTCCGCTCGCATGCGTTCCAATGAGGATGCGCACGATGCTGCCTGCCGCGATCTCACCCGCCGCCGCATCCGTCGGAGCGGTAAGCGTGACGGTCTCTCCCGATGTGGAAACGCCCCATACCCCCGCCGAAGGCGTTGCGGCGAGCAATGCCGTGTTTTCATGCCCCGTAGCCACTCCGTGCGTCATGTCGATGTCGCCGAACGCCACGGAGCCGAGGGAAAAATCACTGAACGTCAGCGTTATCGTATCCGTGGGGCTATCAACGCCCGTCGGCGTCGTGAATAGGATCGTATGGTTCGATGCCGCGCTTGCGATCGGGTTGCTCAATTCGTCGCTCATGTTCGTGAGCGGCGCTGCTCCCGTGGGAGAGATGTATAGCAAAAACCCCGCGATGCTTGCGAACGCGAGCGCCATGGCGAGTGTTAAGCGGCGGACATTTGGCATTTGGTGATCCTGGTGTGACGGTTTTCTAAAATGTTGAAAGGGCGTTCCGCGTTCATGGCTATGCGCGATTTCTGAAATCCTTTCTTCGTGACTTCCTGAGAGCCGCTTGAACGAGCAACGCGTTATACCCCTTGATAAGAACGATTAAAACAGCGAGCATTCCGAGTGCGATCAGGAGCAATCTCCATGGCAGCACCCAAAAACGAACCTCCTGACCCGATAGCGCCGCGTTCTGCGAACCGTACGTCGAATCGATCGAAACCGTATACATACCGATGGCAAAATTTTTCCATTCGTTTTTCGCCTCCGTCCAAAAACCTCCGTTCGAAATATCAACCGTCTTTACCCACCCGGTGTTGATTTTACGTATGCTGTTCGGCAAAACGGCGGACGTGTTGGGGTTCGCCAACGGCCGCGCCACCACGCTTCCTAAAAGATTGCGAATGACCAGCGTGCCCTTGGGACGGATGTGGACGCTCCCGGTATTTCGAATGCGCAGATTAAACTCCGCCGGAAGACGATTCAGTACGGGTCCGTTTAATATTTGAAACGACTCCACGCTCGCCTGCTCGCGGATGTCTCCGGGAACGCGAACGAGCAATAAGACGCCAACCTGCTCCATAATCCCGACGCCCGATGTCGACCCCTCCGTCCCGCCGCGCGAAAAGAATATCGTCGCGTAGTGCCCTCCGGGTTCCGCATCGCTCGGAACGTTTATCAGATACGGAAATTCAGCCGATTCGCCCGGATCAAGGGTAACCGCCGGCTGATCCACGACGACCCAGGACGCGAGGCTGGTCGGTTCATCTTCATGAATATATTCCTGCGCGCCCTCCTCGCCGCTCGCGATAAAATTCTCCACCAAAAGTCTAAACGTCTCGCGTTCACCCGTATCGTTAATGAGCAGGATCTTGTCCTGGCGGCTCGCGCCCGGAGCGATCTCAAAATCGAAAGAGACGGGCGAAACGGTAATTGCGTGCGCACCCTCCGATGGAATCAAAAGGAAAGCAAAAAGAACGATCGCAAGCGGCGTCGTTGTTCGTTTCATGGATCTCTGCATAAAGTCGTTGTTTACTGCATCGTTAAACGTCTATTCCCCGCCATTGCATTCCCGGCGCTTTCTAAAACGAACCCGTTACCCGATATGTGATCGTTTGCGTATATGTGCCGGCCGTCGTTCCCGCTCCGATCGCCGCCCCGTGCACTACGAGAGACGTCGTTTCCGTGCTTGGCGGAGGCTCGGGGTTGAATGACCCTCCGTAGCTCAACACCGTGGCAGCGGTCGTAAAATCAAGCGGCGTCGCATCCACGTCAAACGTCAACGACGGGTCAACGGAAGAACCGGCTTCTATTGCCGGCTGGCTAAAGAAGCCCGTGCTCCCGTCTCGGCCTCCGGTCGTCGCGCCGATAAATAACGCGATCCCGTAGGCTTCCGTCCCCGCGGAAAAGGCCGCGTCGTTCGTGATCGAGGTCATCGTTTCAATTCCTTCAATGTCAAACGGCCCGTCCGGCTGAAGCGTTGCCGTAAACCCGCTGGACGCATTCGTCGCAATGCGCAATCGGTAACTGCAATAACTCACCTCGCTTAAGGAAAGGATGCCGAGTTCGCAAACGTTCGTGTTGGCCGAATCATCGCTATTGCGTATGGAGAACGAAATCGACGATGGAATTTCCGCCGTTACCCGAACTTCGTTTCCGCCAAGGACGTAATAGAGAGCCGCACCGAAATCCGTCGTCGTAAATTCCGTCGTTGAACTCGTTGCGAGCACCCGAATGGTGTAATTCGTCGCCGTCGTCGTCGTGAGGCCGAAGCTCAAACAGAGAGATCCGGACGTGCCGGTGGCAACGCTTTCCGTAAGCGTAAAAGCGGCGGAACTGCTCGTGAACGATCCGAATGCACCCGAAGACTCCGCTCCAAAGCTGTCTGACGGCGCAGCGCAGTCAACGATCGTTGATGACGTGGCCGGCGTAATCGAAAGCGCTATCTCCGTACCCGTTGCGTAAAATCCCGATGATGTCCACGATGCCGCTATCTCCACCTGGCCGCCGCTTCCCGCATCCGCCGTACCCGCGCCGTCCGAAAGACTCACGGAAACGCCCGAAGCGTTCGTGGGAGTGAAAAACGCAAGAAGTGCCGCGCAGATCGACAGGATAAAAATGCTGATAAGCGTTCCTCTGTTCATGACAAATACCGTTGATCCCATAACTTCAAAAACGAATTGCTAAAAATTTCCCGTCAACCGATACAGCACCGTTTGTTCATAGTTTCCGGACGGCGTGTACGCGCCTATTCCAAGTTTATAAATAATCCCGACGCGTTCGTTCGTCCCATAAATGGATGACTGTTGAATCGTTCTCGTCGTTGACGTTGGTATTAAAAGATCCGAACCGGTACCGACGCCGTAAGTTCCGACCGTTTCGGTTCCATACTCTTCGGATCCCGATGTAACGCTTCCGTCGATCACATCCATGATTGTCGAGCTTCCAAAGCGCAAACTGTCAACGCCCTGAATGCTCACAGTATATCCGTTGTTTGCATTTGTCGCTATATCCGTCAACGTCATCGACGTGCTCTCCGTAAGAACCGTTTGAACGCCGAGTGTCGCGGAATTTCCATTCATGCGATAGAGAAAATCATCGCCGCCGGAAGGTGTCGCGGACAAGCTTCCCGGCTCCCCTTCCCAGTCATCAACGGTAATGACGACGCCGGTAATGTCCGTAATTTTTCCAAAGGCGATAAGCTGTGAAAATCCTTCATTCTCAACCGCGCCGATATAATCATCAACGGAAAAACCCGATGCCGATGAAACGGTTACCGTATTGCCTCCGTTTGAAAAAGCGGTCCATGCGGTACGAACATCGTCTTCTTGGGTGCCGATCGTGATGGAGAGTACGGGTTCCTGCGATTCACCGATACGATAACCGGCTCCGATCATGTAATTTTCACTGCTGCTGAAACCCGTGCCATGTTCACCAACCGTATCGCTTAACAAATAGTTCGTTGAAGAACTGTAGTCCGTGCCTCCCGTGTTGATCGAGTCCCATAATATTTGATAATTCGTACTCGTCATCGCAAATACAGCCATTGGTACGAGAGCGAGTAATACAACGGCACACCAAAGCATTGGTTTTTTGATTTTCATTTGTACCTATATTTTATCAGTAAAAAAGCCGATATAAAAATCCCCTCTATTAATGAGTCGTAAAATATACTTTATCATTTCATTTGGCTTTGCTTCGCTCTATTTATTTAAATACACATACCTTCATAACATGGGGACTAAATCATATCTGATGTTTCACGTGAAACATATTTGGATATGACTTAAAACATTTTTTAAATATAACAATCTCGTAATTTTAAATAGTCTGTTTTACCTATTCAAACTGTTTCACGTGAAACAATTCGACTGATAAACATCTTAATTTGAGAGTAATCTCCCAAATAAATAAGCAATTACTCTTTCAACAATCAATTATAATCCATAACCATACTTCAACCTCCGAACACGACATACCAGATGCCAGATACCAGATGCCAGATGCCAGATGCCAGATGCCAGATGCCAGATGCCAGATGCCACTAATAGTCCTCCCAATCCCACCCAATAGCAAAAAGCCCGCAATCAAGCGGACTCCTTACATGGTGGACCATATCGGATTCCTCGCCGGAGGCGAGTGCGCCTTTGGCGCAGAACCATAAAATAAAAAAGTCCGTGTTTAACGGACTCTTTTACATGGTGGACCATATCGGATTCGAACCGATGACCTCTGCAATGCGAATGCAGCGCTCTAGCCAACTGAGCTAATGGCCCATGTTTTAATGTGAATCTGCGAAAGCCTGTTAGTAAGTCACCCCGAGCGACAAATATTGAGAAACTTCGTCATTTTCCAAATTTATCAACATACTGAATCTAACATCATTCTCAATTTAAGCCGGCCGCCGATAGCCAAAATGTTTCACGTGAAACATTGGCAGGGACGAGTGATGAAGGAGCGGAAAGGGGATTGATCGATTCGCGCTCCCTCATCCCTCATCCCTGCCATGGTGTCCCCGGGTGGAGTCGAACCACCATCTAGAACTTAGGAGGTTCTTGTTCTATCCATTAAACTACAGGGACAAAGGAATTTTGCTAAAATTAGTATAAAATAAGTGTCGTAAAATACTTTAGCCTCATTCCTTTTCTTTAGTTGTAAATAAAATGCGTCAGACAATTCTATTTCCTTTTCACTTAATAGTCAAAGTATTAACAGATCTCGTTGACTGATAGAAGAAAAACGAGTACATTCCGCCCTACATCTATGCCAAATAAAACAGCCTCAATGAAGGATTTGCGCCAAGCGAAGAAACGACAGGCTCATAACCTTCGAATCAAGACGAATGTCCGCCAAACGTATAAACAGGCTCAAGAGCTTATCAAGGCCGGAAAGATTGATGAGGCAAAGCCTGTTGTGATGAAATTTCAAAAGGCTGCTGATAAGGCGGCAAAAGTAAAAGTCATCAGCAGGAACAGGGCCGGTCGAAAAAAATCCATTTTGATGAAAAAGTTGAATCCGAAAAAAACGGCTTCCGCATAAAAAACACCCGACGAGCGTCGGGTGTTTTTCTATCCCTGAATCTCCAAAGCCTCGTCCGCGCTCGCGCTTCCGGTACGAGACCACGCGAACGCCGTCATGAGTTTTTGAAATCGCTCTGATGCATCAACGTTCTTCATGCGGCGCAATTTTTGCGCGACGAACGGGTGCACGCCGTTCGTTTGATTCGACTGAACGAGCGCGAGGGAGCGTACGTGATTTCCTATTTGCGACATCACGCTCTGCGTATTATCAAATGCGTTCAGCGCGCTCCAACGAGCGTTCGTTCGCATCAAAAATGCGTCAATAACATCAAAGATGTTCATTGCGTTCAACGGCCCTTCGCAAACGCTTCCCCCTGCTTTCATTTTCCAAAATTCGTTAACGAATAACCACGAATCCCCCTGCGAACGCGTGATTAAATGATTGATGCATTGGGCGTCTTCAAAACCGTTTTTTGATGCGAATGCCATCGCCCATTTTGAAAACCGGGGAAGAGTGAGGAGCGGAAAATCGTACTGAAAAAATTTCGGCAGTTTTTTAAAATCAGTCAAATCTTTTTCCTTCACCTCGCCCTCTTCCATGCTCACGACGATCGTCATCTCCGCATCGCGCGAGAGCACCCTCAAGAGGGCATCGCGCTTCGCTTTCGGGCAGGATGATACGATGCCGTCAACGCGAATGAAACGCCTGTCGGAAAAAAGCGATGCGCCGGATGTCATTGAGAGGAGCGCCTCAACCCCGTCCTTTCCAATCGATAGCCGCTCAACGGACTGCCCGTTCGTATCATACTTTTGCTTATATGCGATCTCTAATTCTCGTGCCTTCTCAAGGCTCCGATAGGAATCCGCTCCGCTGCAGATGATGAGCATGCTCCTATATTGTCCTCATCGCTCATTTCACGCAAGACGCCTGAGAATGAACGGATTGTTTGACTGGCTCCGCCAGATACCAGATACCAGATACCAGATACTAGATACTAGATACCAGCTACAAGCCCACTCCTGCTTCCACAACCCTCATTTGCTATACTTCACTCATTGCATGAAGAAAAAAGGCTTCACCCTCATCGAACTCCTGGTCGTCATCGCCATTATCGGGCTTTTGGCGACCGTCTCCGTGGTGGCGTTCAGCAATGCGCAGAAAAAAGCGAGGGATGCGAGGAGGCTTGCGGACATGGCGCAGATTCAAAAAGCATTAGAGCTCTACAAGGATGAAAATGGAGTCTATCCACCTCGCGTTGCGGATAGTTGCTGCGACGGATGGGACCAGGGCCCATGCAATGGTGACAATACATTTATTACCGGTCTACAGATAGCGGGAATTATGGGCAATACTCCCGTAGATCCCTCCGGCGGAACAGGAACCGGATGCTACGGATATGTTTATTATGTTTATCCCATAGCAAGCGCAACGGCATATGCTTGCGATCAAATCAAGCCATTCTATGTCCTTGCTGTTAACGATATGGAAACAAGCGGAAGGCCGCATCCGGATAGTCCGGGATTTAGCTGCACCGGTAGAGACTGGGGGCCGAGCTTCGATTGGGTGGCGGGTAATTTTGAATAATGAATAGAAAAATGATTAAAAATAAAAGCGGTTTCACGCTCATCGAACTCCTGGTGGTCATCGCGATCATTGGTTTGCTTGCAACCGTCTCTGTGGTGGCGTTCAGCAACGCGCAGAAAAAAGCGCGTGACACAAGGCGCATGTCCGATCTTCGACAGATTAACAAAATCGTTGAGCTCTACTATGATGAAAACGGACAGTATCCCGAACCGTCAAGAGGATGGAATACTTGGAGCAGCCATTGCCCCTCATACGGTGATGATGAGTATATTTTGGGCGTTATACCCGACTACATTGCAAAGCTTCCGATCGATCCTAGATACGATACTGGAGGATATGGTTATCTGTACCGCTCGAATGGAACGGATTACATAGCTCTTGCCCACCAAACCATGGAAAACATCTGCGGCGGCGATCCGAGCAATACATGCAACCCGCTCCCGATTCAGGCCATGGACAGACCCTCCTACACCCAACCGACAATTGCCGTCTACAGCCCCGGAGCCAGAACCTGGTAACGCGAACCGTAGCGGTTCGCTCGTTCAATATGAGACGCGAATTGCATTTTTTTGTTAGAATGACTCAATGATGAAAATTCGAAATCGCGGCTTCACCCTCATCGAGCTCCTCGTCGTCATCGCCATCATCGGATTGCTGGCGACCATGGCTGTCATAAGCTTCGGAGGTGCGCAAAATAAAGCGCGCACGGCGGTCGCGCAAACAGAGCTTGCCCAAATTTCTAAAGCGATTCAAATTGCGCGATACGAATCCTCAACGTACCTCAAAGATATAACCGGAAGTGCCTGTAGCGTTTGCGCATGCACCACAGACATGCGCGGCATCCCGGATACGGATACGTGTTATATTCGCTGGATCAATGCGCTCACCGCGATCCAAATGGCCGCCGACGGAATCGTGCAGGGCATTGATACGACCAAACGCGATCCGTGGAACAGCCCTTATGGCATGGATGAAAACGAAGCTGAGATTCCGGCAAATCCGTGCCGAGAAGATATCCTCTACTCCGCCGGTCCTGACGGCATATTCCGCAATGGCGATGATGTCCGTTTCTATGTTCCGCTTTTAAATACACAATGTCCGTGATTAACGAGTTAGTGAGCGGATCTGCAATAGATAATTAAACCCGTATAAAACGCGGTTGTGTTTTTTTTGTTAAAATGAACGCATGATAAAAGCCCGGCGCCGCGGCTTCACCCTCATTGAACTATTGGTCGTCATCGCCATTATCGGACTTCTGGCGACCATGGCCGTTGTTGCTTTTGGAAATGCACAGCAAAAGGCCAGGGATGCAAAAAGGAAATCAGACCTTAAACAAATCAGCAAAGCCATCGAGCTTTATTACGACGAGTATGGCAACTATCCGAGAACATCGGGGTGGTGCACGCAAATTTCCAATCCGACGAGCGGATACGGCGCGGCATTCCAGGCCGACATCGCCGCGTGGCTTGCCAATGTCCCGCTGGACCCAAGCTACGAGGGGACGTATCAGGATTACTTTTACCGCAACATCGGCGACCAAAGTTACGAACTCTATGCGGAGTTGGAAGAGGAAGACCGCGTGAGCGACGGGTTCAGCGGATGTGCGCGCATCGACGGGATAAACAACGAATACGATTACCGAATTCCGTCATTTTGATCTTCATTGCAAAAAAAAGATCCCGCTTTGGCGGGATCATTTTTATATCTCCTTCATTTCTTCCCAGTTCTTCCCGGCCTTGGCATCAACGATGATGGGAACCCCGATATCTTCGATCCGCTCCATGGTCTCTTTGATGTATGACGCGACGGTTTGAACATCTCTCTTCGGAACCTCTAAAAGAAGCTCATCGTGCACCTGAAGGAGAAGGCGCGCGTCTTTTGAAACGGACGGGAGGCCCTCCGCCGCCTTGATCATCGCGAGCTTCATGAGGTCCGCGGACGTGCCTTGAGCCGGCATGTTGACGGCCATGCGTTCCGCCGCGGCCTGAAGCGCGTGCACGCCGCTTACGATGTCCGGAATGTAGCGGCGCCGGCCGAACAGCGTTTCCACGTACCCGTTCTTCCGCGCTTTGACCTTGGTCGCTTCCAGGTACGTTTTGATGCCCTTGTACGTGTCGAAGTACTTGGCGATAAAATCCTTGGCTTCCGCGAATGAAATGCCGGCGGACTGTGAAAGTCCCATGGGACCCTGTCCGTAGATGATGCCGAAGTTGATGGCTTTTGCCGCGCGGCGCTGATCCTTGGTTACGTCGTTCGGATCCACGCCCCAGATCTCCGCGGCCGTCGATGTATGGATGTCCGCGCCTGATTTGAATGCCTGGAGCATCTTTTTATCTTTCGCGAGCGCGGTGACCACGCGAAGCTCGATTTGCGAATAGTCGCACCCCACGAACTCCGTGCCCGGCGCCGCCACGAACGCACGGCGGATCTTGCGCCCGAGCTCCGTGCGCACGGGAATGTTCTGGAGGTTCGGTTCGGATGAGGACAGGCGGCCGGTGGAAGCGACCGCTTGGTTGAACGTCGTGTGAATGCGCCCCTCGTCATCCGCCAACAAGGGGAGCGTGTCGATGTAGGTGGAGAGGAGCTTTGCGAGCTCTCGGTGCTGGTGAATGAGGTCGATGATCTCATGCTCGCCTTCGAGCTTTTCGAGCTCGGACGCGGCCGTTGAGTAGCCGGTTTTCCCCTTCTTGATGCCCTTTGCCGGAAGCTTGAGCTCATCAAAGAGGATCGCGGCGAGCTGGGACGGAGAAGCGGGATTGAAATCATGGCCCACGATCTTATGCATCTTCTTCTCGATCTCCTCCTTCTCATGCGTCACCTCCTTGGACAGCTTTTGGATGTACCTCGTATCAATGAGGATTCCGTTCCGTTCCATGTTGCGGAGCACGGGGATGAGCGGGAGCTCGAACCGTTCCATCACGCTATCGAGTTCCGTTTCCTTGAGCTCCTTTGCCTGATGTTCGCTGATCGCGATGATGGCGTCCGCGATCATCTCGTTTCGCTTGTCGCCCGCAGGAAGTTCTTTCCCGAGGACATTGAGGGAGAGCATTTCAAGATCAAACTTCCGCTCGCCCGTAGCGAGCAAATAGGCGGCGAGGAGCGTATCGTGCGCGATCCCATTGAGCGGGAGATCGAGCGCTTCCAACAGTCGCATCTGCTCTTTGGCGTCATGGCAAACCTTTCCCGGCGCAACGCCTCCCAACAAATGATCCAACGATGCTTTGATGGATTTCTTCCCGATGACGGAAGAGGGGATGAACGCGGACGATTCCTTCGTGCCGATGACGATTCCTTCCGCGCCGGACCCGAAGAGCGATCCCTGCTGACCGGCCACGGCGTCAACGACAATTCGCTCCTCCTCTTTCAGTCCATCGATGAATACCGCCGCGCCCCTCTCATCTTTTAGTTTCAAAAATCCCTTTGAGCCTTTCCCCGCGCCCCGCGCCCCGCGCCCGACGCCCGATGCCCGGTCTTCCTTCCCTGATCCGGGCAGTCTTGAAATCAGTGATCGAAATCCATACGCACCCGCGAGCCCGATGAACGCATCACGATCGAGCTCTGCGTGAAGGTCTTCGATCTTCTTCTTCAGCGGAACATCGAGATCGATGGCCACGAGTTTAAGCGCCTCGCGTCCCTGTTTTTCTCCATCAAGAATCTTCTTGCGCACCCCCGCCTTGATATCCGCCTTCTCATCTTTCGCCGCCTTGATCACGCCTTCGAGCGTCCCGAATTTTTGAAGGAGCTCCGTGGCGCCCTTGTCTCCAATGCCGGCGATGCCCGGAATGTTGTCCGACGGGTCGCCCTTGATCGCTTTCCAGTCGACGAGCCGCTCCGGTGGAACGCCGTAATCCTCTTCCACCTCTTTCTTTGTATACAACTTTGTCACGCTCACGCCTTTCTTGAATGTGAGTACGTCAACCTGCGGCGTGATGAGCTGGAGCGCGTCCCTGTCTCCGGTAACGATGCGCACGTGGTATCCCTTATCCGCTCCTTTGACGGACAGCGTTCCGATGAGGTCATCCGCCTCATACCCGTCCTTCGCAAATGACGGAATGCCGATTGCGTCCAGCACCTCCTTGGTGATGGGAATTTGGTCATAGAGCTCCTGTTCCTTCTCCACGCGCGTCCCTTTGTAATCCTCGTAGGCTTCGTGCCGAAACGTCTTTGCCTTCGTGTCCCAACATGCGAGAAAGACATCCGGCTTCTCTTCCTTCAGGATCTTCAAAACGACGGATGCGACGCCGTACACGGCGTTCACCAGCGTTCCATCCGGAGCTTTGAGCGGCGGGATCGCGTGCCACGCCCTGTGGAGCAGGGCGTTCGCATCAAGCAGAATGAGTTTTGGACGATGTTGAGGCATGACAAGATGGTAGCATAACGGGATAAATTACAAAGCGGTGATGAGAAGCAAGGTACATATCCCGAGATACAAAGAAATTCCAATATTCAATCTTCAAGCCCCCTTCATTCAAGTACGAACCTTGGAAAGATATGTTTGTATCTTATCTTTTGTTTCTCGTTCCTTACCTGTAAAGGTTGGGTTTATTCACGATGGCGATATCGATTCCCAAATTTCGAATTCTGCGCGCGCGCCGCTTGTTGCTCCGCAGACTGTACGGCTCCCAGGTAGCCGCACGGAGGCCGCTCTTCTTCAGCCATGCGATGCGGTTCGCGGAGAGCGCCGTATAGCTCTGCCCCACGGCGTACGGATGATGCGCTTCAACCCAGCGGATAAAGCGCTTGATGCGCACCGGCCAGCGGTGCAGCAGCAGGAGACGCGGAACATCCGGGAGCTCGCGCGCCGACTGTTCGATGACCCGGCGATTGAATGATGAGATGAACGAACGCTCGCGCAACCCTCTGCTCGTTTTGAGCTTGCGAATGACGTGATCGAGCACGCGCGCATCCTTCACTTCAAAATCGATAATCACGGGCGCCGGAACGCAGGCCGTCACCTCATCCAGCGTCGGAATGCATGATCCGTGGCGGAGCGTTATTTTCCGCAGCTCCGAGAGCGAAACCTGTTCGGTTTTCCGATTATCCCCTGCGAGGCGGCGAAGGTTTGCATCATGCACGATTACCGGCTTCCCATCCCTGGTAACGCGGATATCAAGCTCGATCCCGTCGATGCCTTGGGCTACGGCGTTCCGAAACGCTTCGAGCGAATTCTCATCCGCACTGCGCAGAGCCACGCCTCTGTGCGCGAACACTTTCATGGCACCAAGCCTAGCGCAGATTGCGAATTTCGTCACGGATGGATCTGACAGCTCCTTGACGGACAACAAAACGCGTGGTTACGTTGCTTCGCACCTCAACAAGGAGCGGTCCATGCCTGATCTCCCCGCGCTTCCGAATCCCAATACGGCTGGAACACAAGAATATCTGCGTTTCGTCGAAAACTTGCGACGTGCCATTCCCGGTTTGGAGATGTTGGAAAAACTCCTGCAAACAGCGCTCATAAGCGACCACACGTCCATCAGCGTGCTCCTTCGAGAATTGGACGAACGACCGAAAGCAAAACTATTCGCATTCGGATTCGTGGTTGCCGGAATTCATGAAGGTAAACAGGCAAACATCTATGTCGTTTTCTTCACGGATGAAACCGTTGAACTCCGGTTCAACAACCACCAGCCGCAAACAAACACGGTAACGCTCTCGTCGTGGATGGAAGGATATCGCCATGCTCTCGTCCATTTGCGAGATTTCCTTTGTTTCGCGAAGCAGATACTCGACATCGCCGTTCCGGAACCGTAATGTACTCGCTTTAGCCGCCAACAACGCTCGTTGGCGGCTTTCGCATTCCAAAGACAATCCGCAATGCGTAATGCGTAATTCACAATCAAAAATCCGCTTTGAGCGGAATTTTTGCTGGAGGCCAGGGCGAGAATCGAACCCGCGAATAAGGGTTTTGCAGACCCTTGCCTTACCACTTGGCTACCTGGCCGTGAATGTATGGCAAACCATGATGGCACACTGGATATTATAGGCTTTAAATCCATTCGTCCAGATGGACAGATGCGGCCGCATGCACGAAACGAGGCAGTGCGCCTCGTTTCGATATTCGACATTTGATATTCGATATTCAACGATTACCCGTTCACCTCTTCCGTCTCAACGATTTCGATGTGAGCATAGCGCACGCCGAACTGACGGGCTTCACCGAGGTCTTCCATCCAAAAGTCCATCTTGTACGGGTAGCGCTTGTTCATGCGGTCGTGCACCTCGAAGACTTTGTCCCCGAAGAGCGACGGGATGCGCACCTTCGTGCCGAACGGGAGGAAGTTGCAGGCGACGATTCCGTCGCGCACGTGCGAACCGTCGGCCGTAATGAACGGCGTGGAGTCCGTTTCTTCCGGACGGGACGTATAGGCCGTCATGGGCACATAACGATATGTACGAATCGCTTCAACCTTCGTGTACGTCGGAACGGTAAAATGGTACTCCGAACCCTCGTCATTCTTCATGAATCCGTTCAGAAGAGGGGATACTTCCGTGGTCGCGTCCGCATCCGCCGTTTGAAGCGGCAATGAGACGAGCGTGATGGCCACGAGAAGGCCCAATGAAGCAACGGTTTTGATCCGTTCGATCGAATAATCTGAAATTCGTGAAATAATAGTCATATATTCGTTAAGTGTGTCCAATCGCTTTTACAGCGAAGGAAAGACAACTTAACATATTTTCGCAATCCTGTCAAGGGTTTTCCCTGATTATTTTGCTTAATTTAGCAAAATAATATATATTTCATTGAGGATTTGCGTTTCCACCCCTCATATTCAATACTCGTACGAATTCCCTTTATTCTGTAAGGTGATCCAAGGCGAATTCGCCGGAAGGAGACAACATGTCACCACGTTGACGCAGTCCGGTAAATAGTGGTGTCAAGGACGCGAGGAGGAGGGTCGGATCGTGTCTTTTTTTCAAATAGTTGGCTTAAAATGATGAATTGCAAGCTTGTCTGAATAGAAGTGAAACGGAAGTTGGTGCACGTTGCCGAAAAGACCGTTAACCAAATGCCCCCGTCTGAGATACACTACTCATTAAGAACGATTTCCTGTCTCACCCCAATCAAATAATACGTATGCCTATCAAGCACCTGAAGTTGAGCGATAAGATCCCGTCACTGAGCGGAACTGAAAAGAAGAGGGAGCGCTGGAAGTCCCTGCTCATTACCGGAGGGGTTCTTGCGGGAGCGATCATGCTCATCGGCTTTTTCGTGCTCACGCTCGCCCTCGCGTGGATGAGCCGGGATCTCCCGGATCCGAATGCTTTGCTTCAAAGGGAGATTGCGCAATCAACAAAGATCTACGATCGGACCGGCGAAGTCCTCCTCTACGAAATCCACGGGGACGAACAGCGCACGCTCATCACGATCAACGAAATTCCGGACGTGATGAAGCAGGCCACGGTTGCCGTGGAGGATAAGGACTTTTACAAGCACCACGGCGTAAGCTGGAAAGGCCTCGTTCGCGCATTCGTGACGAGCGCCATCAAGCGCCAGCGCGTCCAGGGGACGTCCACCCTCACCCAGCAGTTCGTGAAGAACGCCATCCTGACGAATGAACGGACCGTTACGAGAAAACTGAAGGAGCTCTTGCTCTCCCTTCAGATTGAACGAAAGTACTCAAAGGATGAAATTCTTCAGCTCTACTTGAACGAGATTCCGTACGGCTCCACCCTCTACGGCGTTGAATCCGCCGCCCAGGGCTATTTTGGAAAATCCGCCAAAGAGCTCACCCTTGATGAGGCCGCATTGCTCGCGGCCATGCCTCAGTCCACGGATATCTACAATCCGTACGGCATGGGTTCACGAGGGGACAATCGAGACATGCTCGTAAGCCGCCAGCATTACATCATGGACCTGATGG